>WLWH01000903.1_pt1 | contig 22615 bp, 10 predicted proteins | sample 6712741 | NCBI WGS metagenome assembly WLWH01 (sample SAMN12718694, study PRJNA515312) | sponge metagenome | isolation source: marine sponge | host: Mycale hentscheli | place: New Zealand: South Island, Marlborough, Capsize Point | collected 2003-05-01
AATAAGAAACAGGCATTACACGCCTTAATGTAGGTATAATTTTTTTTATAAAATTATCATACTCATTTCTTGTACCAAATTTGTTTTTAAATTTATTAGTTAGTTTACCAGAAATAACTTCTTTAACAAAAGGTAAAAACTCTTTACTATTTACATCAGGAAGAACGCTTTTAGCAACCTCTAATACAGAAGCTCTAATATCGTCTTCTATAGTTTTATCAATTAATTCAGGAGCGTTTTCTTTTATTTTAGATTGAGGTATAGCATCAACAACATCTAAAGCATCGTCTTGTCCAACATCTTGACTAGCAATATTAGAACCAATAGTAGCTCCTGTTGAAGTAATATTATCCAAAGAAACTGTAGTACCTGCCCTATATTTATTACTTATGTCTCCTATTCTAAAATTTTTTAACTCAGAAACTATAAAACCTCCAATAGTACCTACGCCAACTTTATATCTTTTTATAGTATTTTGTAATTCTTTACTAGATTTAACATCTTCAATAAAGTCAGATATTGGTTGATTATAAAATTTAGCATTAGGATCGTTTACATCAACTCCATTTTTTTGCAGTTCTTTTTTTATAATACCATCTAAAACATTAGTTGTTAAAATTTCAATTTCAACATTTCTTGCACCAGTTTTATCATATTTTTCTTGAGTCATGTTTTCGCCCATAGCAGCCTCTAGCTGTGATCCTATGGATTCTTGTATGGCTTGATCTTGTTCCTCTTCTGGAATTAGATTTAAAGATGTTTTAGCAATAACATCTTGATTAAATTTTTTAAGAAATTGAAAAACAGAATCACTGGAATCAAAATCAAATAACCAATCATTTTTACCCATTAATTTTTGACCTAAACCTGATATTACTTTTTTCATATCAAACAAGATGTCTATGTCACCAACCTTTATAACACCTAACGCAACAGCATCACTTAAAGTGTTAAGCATTTCTTCAGCAGCTTTATTTCCTTTTTTATAGTTATTTAATCTATTAGTTAAAGCATCATAATCTTCTTTGCTTATTTCACCTAGTTCATATTTATTTTTTAAAGACTCAATAGTTTTATTTACAGCTTTTGTTGCTGTTTCATTTAAATCTCCATTTTCATTTAATAAATCTGAAGCAGATATTTTTTGATGAAACAACTCGTGGTATGGAGCTACAGCCGCATATTTCGCCTCAGCATTTGTATTAGAAATTAATATACTTCTGTCTATTTGTTGTTTATTTACTAAAATATCATCACCAATTCTAACCGCATTTGCAGGTGCTTTTATCATTACACCGTCATCATCAAACTTTCCTTCAAACTTTTCATTAATTTCTTTTTGTTCTTCCTTTGAATATTTAGATATTTGATCTGGTCTTATTTTACCGTTTTCAATAACTATGTATTCTCCATTTTTATTCATACCAACCATTGTAGCATCTTGGTATAAACTAGCTAGCCCGGCGTAATACTCTGCCTCGGGATTTGTTTCTACATTTCCATTAGCATCTTTTAAAGTAGCGCCTGCATCTTTAAGAGCATTTCTTAGTTTTAGTTGTTTTGTATTTAATAAATCATTTCTAGCTTTGTCTAGTTTTTTATATTTATTTATTAAATCATTTTTTGTTTTAATACCAAAATCACTTAAATCACCAGAAGCACCTAATGCGCCTAAGTCTTTTAATACTTGTCTTTTTTGTCTTGATAATTCTGCTGCTTCATATATTTGAGCTTCAGACATACTATTAAGTTTTTGAAAACTTAAAGCATCTGATAAAGCTAATTTTCTAATTAATTCAACTTTTCTTAATCTAGCTATTTTTAGTTCTTCACCTTTTAATCCACTAATGTTTTCATTAATACCTATTAATTCTTTGGCAAATTTTTGATTTTGCATAACTTCTCTTGAAGTTATAAATTCATTTTTAAGAATATTCATAGTGTTGCCAGCAACTCTTCCTCCGCCTAATGCAATAGCCATAATGCTTGTGTCAAAATAAAAATCTTTATTTAAACCGTCTAACATGTTTTTGTTTTCTTTTAAAACATGTATATCAAAGATTCTATTAGCAGTGTTGACTAAAGTTTCTTCTGTTCCTTCTATAAAAACGCCTTTTGCTAAAGGTTGAGCAGCTCCATAATAAAGTTTTTTAGCTAAATTAGCACCTATCATTTTACTATATTTAGTTAATCCAGCTACAATTTTTAATGAACCAAAGCTTTCCCCTACAACATCACTTATACCATACCCCCAAGCTGTAAAAGCTTTTTGTAATCTAGTATAATTTTGAGTTGCGTCTATTTCACTAATTCTAGCAGCTAAAGCATTTCTTTGACCAGGATCTCTAGACATTTCAAATTGTTGTTCTAAAAGATCAATTTGTTTTTGAGCATTTCTTTCTCCTAGTTCTAGTTCAGCTCCTTTCATACCAGTTCCACCTGCTAAAAAAGTAATTTGAGAAGTTCTAATACCAGCTTTCATAAATATTTTAGATTTTATAGCTGCGTTTCTCATTGCTTTGTAACCCATGTTTTTAGCTCCTTGTATAGCAACATTACCAGCAACTCCACCACCCGCTGTAGCTAAACTTATAACCAAAGATGGCATGTTGTTTGCCATACCTTCTTTTGTTCTATCCCACCAACCAACTCCTTCACTGCCAATATCACTTAGTTCTAAAGTTTTAGGTATTGTATTTTCCAACCTATCACTAATTTGTTGATTATAATTTATAGCAGATTCTTTCATTACACTCATTGCTTGATCTACTTTTTTAGAAAACCTAGGGTCATCAACTAAGGCTTTAACAAAAGAACTTCCTCCCTGCGCAAGCATACTACCTAGATAAGCACCACCACCACCAAAAAAGTTTTCCATGTTTAATGATGCTCTAGTAACAAAACTGTAATCTAAACTAATAGCTTTTTCCATAATATTAGCTACATTTAAATCACCTATTTTTTCATTAAATTTTTTTATATTAAAATTGTAAGCCTCAGAATCAGATATAATGTTTGAATATATTTCATCAAACTTTTTTGTTTCTAATTCATTTATTAAATCATTATGTTCTTTACCTAAAGCATTGTATTCATCTATTATTTTAGCTTTAGCGGGTAAATAAACCCCATCATCTAATCTTTGAAAACCTACTGTTTGTTCTAATTCTTTACGTTTTTTATTTATTTCTTTTAGTTTATCTTCGTAAGGTTTTGTTTCTATTTCATATTGATCACGTGCATTTTTTATTCTTAAACTTTCAGTTGTTAAGATTTTAGCTTCACCTTTTAAATAATCACTAGCTTGCTCAAGACTTTCAAATTGTTTATCACTACCAAAAGAACTCATACGAGCTTGGTACACAGGATCAACCTGTCTCATAAAGTTTTCTGATATACTATCTTGTAAATCAAAAACTGCTTCTTCGTTTAAAGTATTTATATATTTTTGATTACCAGGATTAACACCAACCAATCCTTTTCCTTCTTTAAAATCTTTATATTGTTGTAAATAATCTATACCATCTTCTTTACCTCTTTTAATTAAATATTGTTCTTGACTCATAATTGGCCTTTGTTGACCACCGCCTGATTGAGTACCTGGAACTCCACCTTGAACAAATTCAGTAGGAATATCTCCTAATTTAAAGTATTTTTCAGCAGCTATTGCATCTGCTTCTTCAGGATTATAATTTTTAATAGCGTCAAACATTTTGACCTCATATGCGTCTGCTATTTTTTGTTTTTTATTTTCTTTTATATCTGCCTTTTTAGCAAAAAAATCTGGTTGTTTAAAAGATAAAGGAGCTGTAACAATAACCTCGTCTAGTTCCTCAGGAAGAATAAACGAATCGCTTCCAATATCATAGTTAGCATAGTCTAATGGATCAGAAGAACTTTGAGTGCTACTAGCTTTTCTTCTAGCTATAATCGCTTCTTTAGAATTATCTGGCTTTTGTAATTCCGACAAACCAGGATCCAAATTGGATGCCGTATTTTTTTCTGGTGTTACAGACGCATCCGTCTCCACAACACCGTTTTCCTTTACTGAATCATCGTCAACTACGTTTAAACCATCTTTAGTTTTTACGTAATCTAATATATCTAATTCATTTTTTTCAGCAGCTTCTATAACAAAATCTTCTGAAATAGGTTCATTGTTAAAAGTATATTTAGCCATAAATTTAATTTAATAATGGGTTTAATGGGTTGCCTGGAATATTTCTAGTTTTACCACTCAGAGAAAATTTATCGTCTGTTTTAGTAAAATCAAAAATACTCACTTGTTTATCACTTGCACCAGCAGCTTTTAATAAAGCCTTCTTTATTTGTGCTTGGCTCATACCGCTATCTATTGTTACTGATTTTCCGTTTCCAACTACTTTAAATGATGGCTTGTCACCTTTATCTAAGTTTTTTGAAAAATCAACAGATTTTATACCATCTAAACTTTCAATATAAGTAATTAAATTATTAACATTTGGATCATCTAAAGATTGAAAAGTAGGTATAACTTTTTTCTCTAATTTTTCGCCTAATAAATTTAAAGATTTTTCTAATTGATCTTTTTTATATTTATCAGTTCTTATTGCATCGGTATCTTTAATTGTTGAGTCTTCCACATTTCTTGTATTGGTTGCTTCCATACCGTTTTGTAGTTCATCAAACTTTTTATCTATAATAAACTTAGTTAATTTATCGTATGATTCTTGTGTTATTCCACCTGGGCCAGAAGGATCACTTTCTATATCTATATCAACCTGAGCAACATCATCTACCCAACTTTGCAAGTTAACTTGACCTAAAGCCATGTTGTTTGTTTCTGCTCTTCCTGCTTGCATTATACCATTAATTTGAGCTTTTAAACTTGGTAAAGCTAAAGTTTCAAAATCTTTACGATCTAACTGAGGTATTTCAAATATTTTACTACCTACTTGTAAATCTTTAGTTATATAGCTACCATCTTCGTTTTGTAAAATCATGTTTTTAACTACAGAAGACTTTCCATCAACAGCACCTTTTTTAGTTATTTCTAAATCATCTAAAGTTTTAGTAAAATTAGCATTTATAGATGGATTAGTTATATAACTTGATGCTCCAAAATCACTATTTAAATTATAGTTTCTTGATTGATCAACAAATTCATTAGCCATACCATCTTCGCCAAGAACCGTTTGAACTTTCCCTCTTCCTCCAGGTCTATTATTAAACTTTAACCCTACACTTATAATACCATCTTCGTTTGTTTCTATATTAAAATCATAAGCTGAAGTTTTAGAAGGATTAAAAGTAGTGTTTACATCTTGAATTAATTGTGGGTGATTTGCTGAAGCAGACATTTTACCTTCTTGCCCTATTGTAAGTTGACCATTAGAAATATCATCCCTCATTCCTTTATAATTTTCTAAAGCATTAGATAAGCCTACTGTAAAAAAAGTTTCTAAATTGTTTAATTCATTTTGTGCAATAGATCTTTCTTTTCCTGTAAAATTTATATTTTTTAATTTAGATCTTAAATCAGAAGCTTTAGTAACTTGATCATTTAGTTGTTCTCTAAATGCAGGAGGTAATCTAAAACCTTTAATAGCTTTATTAACTTCTTTTAAATAAGCTGAACTGTCATTCATCCTATCTGTTTGATCTTTTATATTAGCTTTTCTTTGAGCTTGAGCTTTAGCATATCTTGTTGATATTCCTTTTGCAACACTTTTACCAATACTAGAAATTGCATTAGCATAATATTTTGCTGACTCAGTATCAATAACAGCTTGTGGATTTTCGTATGACATAATTATTATAATTTATTTTATCTATCTAGGGTGCCCATATAGGCTGATGCAATATCTCCAAAACTGGTTAGTCCCGCTGAATACATAGCTGCAGCGCCTTGATCTGCGGCAACAGCAGCTTGAGCCGCACCTGTTATTTGAGCTTGTTTTCTATTTAATTGTTCTGTTTCTCTTCTATCTTTTGCGGAAAACATAAATGATCTTCCAGCAACATCAGCTTGTTGAAGTCTTTGAGCTTCACTAAGCTGTATACCTTGAACTCTTTGAGCTTCTTGCATTTGAATTCTTTCCATTTGTTGTTCACCTTGAGCTTTTAATTTTTCATTTTGAGCTTCTTGAGATTCAATGCTTGCTGAAACACCTTTTTTACTTTGTAATGCTGCTTGAGCTAAAGCAGTGGCACCACCAGCGCTAGCACCTGTTGCTCTTAAAGTATCTAATGTATTCGCTAAAGCTATATCAGCTTGTTCTATTTGTATGTCTGCTGCTTGAGTGGCTACACCTAAATTAGCATATGGATTTGAAACCATACCACTTAAGTCTTTTGCCATACCAGAAATATCTTTTACGCCTGCATAAGGATTTGTAATAGGTTGTCTATTTCTTTCTAATTGCTCTAATTCACCTGTTAGTTTTGCAACTCTTTGTCTTTCTCTTTCTGCTGCTCTTTTTTTAGCGCCTCCACCAAACAAACCTGCAATTAATTGTACACCAGCACTAATACCAGCAACCGCAAGAGTACTTAAAGGCTCAGCTAAGGTAAGTCCATAAGGATTACCAAAAAACCATTCGTATATTTGTATTAAAATTTCTTCCATAATAATTTAGTATGATGATTCTACAATACTTGATGATACTGCAAATAATTCTTTTTTTACGTTAAAATAAGTGGCATTATCTAATGTCATTTTAACGGTAGAAAAGAAACCTTTTATACCAGACATATCTTGGCCAAATATAACTTCTCCATTTGTTGATGCTGAATTATTAATAATATTAGCAAAATATTTATTTTCTTTTTTCTTAAAAGAATTTGACCATATTGCGTTTTCAAGATCAGATAAACTTTGTTGAAATATGTATTCAGTGATTGGAAAAGTTACATCACCTGAACTTGCTGTCATACTATTTAAAGCCCACCCATCGCTACCTTCGTAGTTAATTGTTTTAAAGTTTTTTATTATTGACGGGTTAGAATTTAAAACCAATGTTACTGTTGAAGGGTATGCTATACCATAATACGTACCATATTTATTAGCTACATTGTGTAGGTATATATTTCCTCTTAAAAAAGTATATAAATTATTTTTAACACTAGTAATATAAGAAGGTCTATAGTCAAAAAAGCTAGTCCAACCTAATACTGATTCGTCAAATACAGTAGTTTTATATGATCCTCTATTCCAAAATATAATATCTTGACTAGCTGGTATTTCAGTTCCTATATCACAATTAAATGAAGCTGGATTACTAGTTGAAATAACAGATTTAACTATTCCATAAAAAACCCCTGTTGTTTGGCCAGTAGGATCATAAGAATAAATGTGCATACCAGCTGATACACCAGTTTTTGCACTATTTAAAGTTAACGTAACGTTATTGCTTGGGCTAGTTATAACACCACTTGTTTGTCCAGTCTGTGAAGTTCCTAAAAATCTAGAATCTTGAATTGATATTACATAGTTTTTACTGTGATTATCCCATCCACCTACTATAATGTCATTATTAGCATTGCTTAATTCATCTCTAAAATGATCATGCATGCCATAAGATGATATTTCTGTCATACCATCTCTAGACAATCTTAATACAGCTCCTCTTTTTTTGTCTGTAAAATATTTTCTATAACCATATACAGCAAAACTATTAGGATCAGTTGATATACCATATTCACCAGCATAAGCTATTATTTGTCCTATAACTAATTTAGTTGATGTTATGCTTGCATTACCTTCAGCTGAATATATAGCATCTTTATCTATTAAAGCTCTACTAACTTTATCTTCTTGAAATATAATTAAGTTAGTGTCTTCTGCGTATAGTCTTTGTATTGATCCATTTGCTGGATCAGCGGATTTAGTTATATCTTGACCTACAGAAAATTGATTTGTATTATTTACACCTGTTCTTGAATTAAATATACCTGAATATATTAAAGAGCTAAGTCTATGTTGCTGGTTAAAAGTATCTTCTACTAAATAAGCTTTTACTCCAAAGTCAACGGTTGTATTATTATAACCACCTCTTATTCTAGCTTCTTCTATATACCAGTCTTGACTTGGTGTAGTTATACTTGAATCATAATCTTGAGGTATATTAGCGTCTGGCGCAACTCCTGTAAACTTAATTTGATCGTTTAAAGTTATTGTTTGTGAAGAGCTTATTGTAATATCCTGATTATTAGCTGCCACAGAAACAACTGTTACAGTTGGATTACCAGCCCAAGGAGCTGTTACATTAGTAACAATTTGTCCAGCACCTACTTTAACACTAGGGTTTTGTAAATTAATTACAGCAGCTGTGCTAGCGTTAGCAGGTAAAGTTACAGTTTCTATCTCTGTAATACTCTTGATTTTTTTTAACCAGAATGAATTAAAATAGTTTACTTCTAATGTAGCTGCCATAATTTATTATCACTTATTTTTTAACATTATTACTATGGTGAAAACGGGTATAAATATATGTTAGGAGTACAAGTTGCTTGTGCTGAACACGCTTGAACATAACACGTTGTAGCTGGATTAGGTTCATAAACCTTAGATGTAGATGTAGAAAATCTTGCTGAAAAAATATATTTTTGAGGAGAAGAGTTTCTATAATAAGGTGATGCACCTGTAGTCATAAAAGCTTTATAGTTAGTTACGCCACCACTTCCAGTAATATTAAATATTGATGAAAGATTTGACGAAGAATAAAGCTGTGTTACATATTGACCATAAGGTACATGAGAATAAACGCTAGATCCACTCACAGCGTTTGGACAATAGTTGCTACTACTACCAGTTAAATCAATTGAGTATTGATAAGATTGAGCTGTTCCACTTGTTACATTTACACCATTTTCTATAACACATGTACTATAGTATAAATCATTTGAATTTACCCAACACGTTAAAGCATTTGATTGATTTGGTGCTATAACACTTTTAGCATCAATTGCTGCAATAGCATATTCACCAGGTTGATTATAAGCTAAAACACGTTGATCGTAAAAGTTTCCTCCTTGACCAGTTGCGCTTGTATTAATATCTACTTTTAATGCACCAGAACTAGGTGTTCCTGTGTTTGAGTTGTCTATTGTAAAATTATTTATATCAGCAATAGCTGCCCAAGAAGAACTACTATTTGTTCTATGCCAAACTTTCCAAGTAACATCTGCATCTAAACCTGACGATGGACTAGGCGGGTTTCCTTCCCATATTAAACCAGCGTTCATAGATAATGACATTGTACCCTGTGTTAATGCGCTACCAATTTTAAATAATGTATTAGTTAAAGAAGCATCTCCAGTTTGTGCTGTGCTAGGTGTAACAGGTAGATCACTAGCTGTTAGCGTATTATCAGATAAATACCAAACTCCTGTAATACCATATTGAGCATTGTATTTAGTTATAAAAGCATTTGTTATTGGAATACCTAAATTTGCTTGTATAGGTCCTGTTGTACATGTTGATTTTATACCTGAGTTAGCTGGTTGAGGACCAACTATAATTATTTGATTTTCATTAGCACTTAAACCACCAACGTTAGCAACACCATTACAATCTTCTATTTTTAAAACTAAAGTATGTTGACCACCTGGGGTATTATTTGGCCTTTGTGTTAAATTACCACCATTACTACCGCTTGATACAATTTCAAAAGATGGTAAACCGTCTGCTCCTGTAGGATTACCCGACTGTATACTCCATTTTAATTGTGACTCTTTATTAGCTGTAGTGTTACCGCTGTTAGTTCCATTAACAGCTGTAGTATCTTGCCCATATGCTGTAAAACCAGCACCAACGCTACCAGTTTGATCTACTGTGACGTTTATTGTTGGTAATGTAGATTGAACAAAAGAAGGTGCTGAATTACTTAAAGATCCTTGAAAACTTATAGGTTCAGTACCAACAAACAAAGCGTTGTTAGATGTTATGTTTAAAGTAAAAGTAAATATATCCTGCGTTATACTATCTTGTAAATATGTAAATCTAAAATTTGTTTTTATTCTATATGCTTTATATGTTGAGCTAGTTGCATCAGTATCTTGTTCTAACGTAAACAACGCTGTAGGTTCTGAAGACACACCACCAGTGATTATATTTAAAGGTGTTGGAACGTTGTTACCACCTCTTACCATTGTATAAGAACCTGTAGCTGTTGTAGGATATGCCGAATCAAAAGCAGTTCCTTCGTTTGATACAGGATAAAAATAATCAGTTATTGGATGCGCAAGAGGATCGCTTTCTAAAAGCTGAAAATTTCTAGCGGTAAAATCAACAGGACCATCAAAACCAGTATTAACATCTGCATTTAAATCTGCTATTAAACCAACTGTACCTGTTTCCCAAAATATATCTAATAATGAATCAACAGGTTCTGTTTCATATATAGCTAAAAACGGTCTCATTACGTTTGTTAAAGAACCAATTGGTTGTGATGTTGATACCCTACCTATTAAAGGCTTTGTGTCAATTTGATATAAATTATCTCGACCACCAGGTGCGGCAGGAGGATTAGTAGATGTAGATAAACTACCGTAATCCATGTTTGAGTCTTCAGATGTAGCTATGCTTATTGCTGTATCTGTTAATATACCTGGATAAAATTGTATATTAGTAGTTGCAGAATTATTTTGAACTCTACCATATAACTGCACGGAGCTTCTAAATTGTTTTTGATCAGGACCAACCTCTGCTAAATCTCTAGGCACTTTATTAATGTTGTCATTAATTAAAACAATATTTGCTGTTTTACCATCTTCATTACTTGGAAAAGGTATTGGAGCTCCTGAAGAACTTAAAGCAGGATAACCGTTTAATATACCAGGTAGATAAACATTATAATAATCTTGTTCTGTTTGTTTTACAACAACCTTATATGAGTACCAACCAATTGGATTTATTTTATAAGCAAATTTTGTATCAGAAGAATTGCTTAAATTTGTGTTGTTTGCATAACTTGAATTAACTCTACCATCTGTTGTTACTGTATATCTAGTTCCAATATTAGTTACAGGCGCACTTACTTTAACATAATCTTCATATTCTCCTCTTAAATAATCGCCTTCTACAGGAACTGTAACATTAGAAGGGTATGTTGTACTATCTAAAGTAAATTTATACTGTGTGTCTGATATACTAGTAACTAGAGTTTGTTTTACGGCAAAACCATTTAAACTAGTGGGCGCTGCATATAAACCTGGTTCTCCTTCACTAAAGTTTGGATAACTATTTATTCCAGAAGCAATAGGAGATGTTATAGATAATTGTAACGATTTACCAAACCAATTTTTTATATTACCTTGATTTGCCTCATCGTTGTAAGGTAAAAATAATGTAGACCCTAAATAATCACTCCATTCAGTAGAGTCTGATGTAACAGGTGATAAAATAACAGACGACTGTCTACCGTATTTATCAGCTAATATAAAACCTACTTGATAATTTCTATTTTGTTTTAATGTATGGTTTGGATATTCAACCCAACTTGTAGAAAATTTATTTCCTTTATCAATAACTTTTACATCGTAATTTATAAATGAAGGCGACGTGTAAGTATCTCTAAAATTACCATATATTATCCTATTACCAGCAGTTTCTTGGCTTAACGCTCTTACAGGAACTTTGTCAAAAACTCGTGTTGTTTGTTCTTGAGGTAAAGTTTTATACGGTTTACGAGATTGATAATTATAAGTAAAAATATTATTTGTAGAATTTTGTTGTATATTATTAAGCGGAACTGTTTCTAAAACTTTAACAGCTAAAGCATCAGACTCTTTAAATAAAATATCTAAAGATTCTATTTTATACTTTGAGGCAGGTAAAACACCTAGGTTGTTGGCTTTGTCTGGAAGCGAAATTAAAAATTCTATATTGTTAACGTTGTTTTCCATCCACTCAACAATAGTACTTCTAAAAGCATCGTTTTCATCTCCATTTTTAAAATAACCTTTTTGTTTAGGTATATAAGCTATTTGAGTAAAAGGTGCCATAATAGAGTATTCTCCATCATCAAATCTATATCTATAACTAAATCTTACAAACCTATTTTCTAAATAATCTGGATCACCAGGCCAATTAGTTGTAGAGGATTCATTAGTCATTGTTGACATTAAAAATGTAAATATGTCTCCTACAGCTGGAGCTGTTATAGGTTTTGATAAAACAACAACAGTCATATCAACGCCTCCAAGGCTTGCATCTATTACATTTTGAACAGTGACATAATCGCTACTAGATACTTTTGAAACACCCGCAGAGCTAGTGCTAATTACTGACATACCTATTTCTATTGCTGTATTTCTTAAAACATAAAAAGTAGTTGTAGTAACAGCTTGATTTAATACAACGCCAGTTGTTTTTTTAATTAAAGATATAGGTAAATAAGGATTATACTTAGCAACAGATATTTGAGATTCTTCTTTATAATATTCTGAATCATTAGCTATATTTACTTTTCTTGGTTGATTTCTGTTATCAGTAAAAAACAATAAATTTTCTATTAAACTTGCTTGAATAGGGTTTGTTGTAGAAAAATTTAAAAATATACCATCAGCTATTAATTTAGCCGTTGCTGATCCAGCTTGCCAAGAATATATAACACATCTTTCTGTAGAAGAAGCATATGTAGGTTGTTCGTTAGGATTAGGATCGGTATAAGTTGTAGCAAAAATATAAATACTTGAAGTGTATTCATCAGATAAATATCCTATTATTTTAATATTATGAGGAAGAGAAGGGCTAATAACAGGACTTTGTATAAGATTTCCTAAAACAGTTTCTAAAGCACCAATATCATCTGCTTCAGATTTACCTACAGATATATTCTGTGCATCTTTATATTCACCGTTAGGTATTAATCTATCGTCCAAGTCTTTATTCATCTTGGATCTTAGAAAACTGTTTTTAATTTCAGCCATGTATTAAAATTTAAGCCATTTAGATTTACCTCTCATAACCTGAATCATTTGATCAGACTTAAGGTTAGATAATCTTATTTTAGCGTTTCTTAGTTTAGCACCTCTTTCTTTTTGAAATCTTTTTAAAATATATTCTTGAACACCTCTACTTACGGATAAAACAGCATATAAAACATGGGCGTACAAAGCTTCTTCTGCCATTTTAGGTATTTTCATATCTTCTTCATAAGCATTACCATCTGATATATACTCTATTGTAATTAGCTTTTCAGCTAAATCACTACTAAAAGCAAATGTACCTTCTCTTTCATTTATTGTAAACCAACCATTTTTTTGACTAGTAGGTGGGTTTAAACCATATCTTTGGCCTAACGCAGTATCATATAAACTATTGTATAATAAATTAGCGTTATCATATTCGTTTAAAAAAGCACCACTTATTCTTCTTGGATTATTTGCAGCCCAAGCAGCTTCTGTTTGAGAAGTTCCAGTTACATTTGAGTCTTGACTATCTTGAGTAGGTACTCCTAAATCATCTTGTACAGGATTAGCATAAGGGTTTGTAGTTAAAGTGTTTGCAGGAAATATAGTGTGTTGAACACCCATTTCATCAATCCAAGATAGTCTAGTATAGTTAACATAATCTTGCGGAATAACTATATTTAATGCGCTATTAACTGTTAATTCTTGTGATTTAATACTTCTAAGCGTATCATAACTAAATTCTTGTAAACCTCTTTTTACATGAAATATAACGTCTGATCTTTGTATGCTAGGGATAAGTTTACCAACACCAACGTAAGCTATTAAAAAATTGTCAACAACATCTGTAATGCTAGTATATTCATATCCTCCACGATTTTCTTGAATCGTGTTTTCGTTCATTTGTATTTTAACATAAGAGCCTAAAGCTAAAAAAGAAGCTATAGTTACTACGTTACCTACCATTGACCAAGGAGACACAGATTTTAAACTTAAACTAGTACCAGGATTTGCAGCTGGAATAGCAACAGCAACATTAATTACAAAATTTTTATTATCTGTTACTGATACAATAGTTCCATAAGTTGTTGTTCCTGCTGAATTTTGAACAAGCATACCTGGAACTACATTATTATTTGCAACCAAAATGGTCATTGTTTTATTGTCGCCGGTGGTTAAGCCAGCAATAGGTGCAACAATTACAGTGTTAGCTACAGGCGCACTAGGTATAAGCTCAGTCCATGTCGTTGCATCTGGACTAGTAAATATTTTAAAGTTATTTAAAAGATAATTATTGTTTAATGAATCAGAGCTTCCAAATATTAAGTCAATATTGAAAGTACTAGTAAAAGTCTTACCGGCACCGGCTGAGTCTATATAAAACTGCTGTGCTCCAGCGTAATATTGTCTGTTAGTTTCGGTTATTAAACCACCATTAGGTATAGACATAGTTTATTATCTTTGTTGATTTATATTTTCTTGTTGTACTTGTTGTGCTGCTACTTGAATTATTTCAGGACTTTTTACAACAACACCAGCGTATAAAAGTATTTTTAAAACAATTTCTGTTTGCTCTGTTGATTGTAATTCAAAATCTGTTGAACCATCACCAGTGTATAAATATTGGCCATTAGCTCCTATTGTAAAATTCCAAACAACATCACTAGGTTTTTTAATATATGAAGCACTTATTCCTGATGTAATAGTTTGTGGATAAACAATTATTCTGCTGTTTTCTAAAACATAAACAGGAAAAGTAGTAGAAGGTTTGGTTAAGTTTGAAGAGTTTAAGTGAAATAATTCTCCTCTATCAACTCTTTCAACTTCCTGTTGAGGTAAAGCGTTGTTACTATATACAACTGTTCCTAGTTTATAAAAACCAGAAGCAGTACTTGTTACTTTAATAGTTCCAACTATATTAACTTTATTAGGAGTTACCCACGCAGGTTGAGGAACACTAAAAGTTATTTGATTAAAATCACCAACATTTGCTACTGTGTATGGCCCTGTTACTGTACTTACTGTAGGATTACCTACGTTTGTAGCTGTAGATGCGTAAATAGGATAACCTGTTGGAAAAGGACCATCAGAAGTTGCAAGAGAAATTTGAGAACCATTATTGTTTGGTAAAGGTGCAGGGTTATTAGTACTAACACCTGTGTAAATTGTAAGATCAGTTTTAGACGCGGCTGGAACACTACCAGCGTTAAATGTTAAAACATTATTAGTAACAGTATAGTTAGTTACTTCAACGTCATTTAAAGTTACAGTTACTTGCTCTGCTAATTGATCAGCTGATATATTGGTTAATGTATAAGAAGCGTTACCGGTTGTTTGAAAGCTTTGAGTAGCTGCGGTACTTAAAACAGGCATTGAAAAACTACCATTTGAATAAACAGTGTTGTCAAACCTTTTAAATATAGAGATTTTAGAATCAAGACTAGCAACTCTACTAGCGTAGTCTGTGTTTACTTGTGGCCTACGTATTTGTTGATTTAAACTATCAAAATATGTTTCAAATATTTCTAATTGAACTTGTGTGGCTATTTTATTAAACTCTAAAGGAGTCATATAACCCCTTTGTTCTTTATTAAGTATTAATAAAACGGTTTGATATATGTTATTTACGTTTATTGCCATTTTAATTTTTTAGTTAATAATGACAGGGCCACAGAAGTGACCCTTCACTATATTATAGTTACATATTATTGTAACTTTTTCTCAATTGTTTTGAAAACTTCTACACCTTCATCAGTTTTAAACCAAGCAGCCATAGCTGAATAAGGGTTTTCATCAAAAGGTATTGTCATTAATTTTCTATCATTTGACCCCCAATTAAAGGTTCTTTGATCTTGTGATAGTTTAATAACACCTTGTTCTCTAGCTTTTATAGCTACATTTCTTAATCCAACGTTATCATCATTAGCAATTTCCATAAAAGCTTTAGGATTATTTTTAGCCATTATAAGTAGATCTCTTTTTATTTCTTTAGAAGTCATGTTAGAAACTTCACTACCTTTTTCTACTCTTAATATAGCTTCAGCATCATCTATTTCTATAGACTTAGCAGCATTCATAGCATCTAATTCTAAATTAATTTCTTCTAATTCATCAACAGCTTCTACTTCTTTAGAAAACTCAGTATATAATATTTCTTTTTTTGGATGATATAACGATAATAATTTTTGTAAGTTTTGTAATTGTTTACTTACAGTTAAAACACCGTTTTCAAATATAATATGACCTAATGTTGCTTCTCCTTTTTGCTCATCAGTAAATGGTGAAGCTTGATTAGTTGCATATCTTAATTCTCGTTGTGAACCTGTTGATTCATCAAACCATAATAATGGATAACGAGATGTATGTTTAGACCCTAACGTAAAAGTTAAAGGTGATTTATTTTGTGATAAGATATATGTTCTATCTTTTATCTCCCATTTTGGGGCTTTGATTTCTTTTGTCTTTGACATGATATAATATAATATAATTAATAAAAATAAAGGGCTAGGCGCCGAAGCGCCTAACTCTTTAATGTAATTCTAGCTTTGGAACAATACGAAATTGTTAGCAGCTTGAGTAATTAGACATCTTTCAGATAACCAGTTAACCTGCATTGCATCTAACTGAGAAGTGTAAACACCACCAGCAGATCCTGTGATCCAGTTTTTGTATCTTCTGTCGTCTCCTTGTGAAGCTCTGTATCTTACGTGCAAGAATGGTCTTCTTATGTTTGTACCAAGTTGTTGGTCATAAACAGTTGAAGTTCCAGCAGGTATTAATACACCGTCAATGTTATTAACAGCTACACCACCTCTAGTTGACATATCATTTAAATATTTCCAGCTAGTTTTGTAGAAGTCATAAGAACCTCTTCTGAAACCAGAGAAACCTAAATTAAGTGCCATATCTTCAGAATTTTCAAATAAACCGTAAGCAACACCACCGGAGAATCCAGCAGAGATTTGCCCTAGCATATCGTCAAAATCTAAATCAAGAGATCTGTTTAAGAAAAGCATGTTTTCTTCAATAGCTCCTTGAGTATCAAGATTTTTAAGTACTTGATCAAAGTCACTGATACCAGTTCCAGCAGAGAATCCTGTAAATACATTACCTCTTGCTTGAATAGCGGCAAAAAGACCTTGTGAACCGTGCGCGGCTACGTTAACAAATCCTGGTACATTACCAAGAGCAGCTTGTGCAGTAAAACCATCACCTGCGATAGCTTGTTCACCTTCAACCATTGACATTTCTAAGTAGTCATCAAAACGTAATCTTGTTTCTGATTCAGACTTTAAATACCATAAGTATCCTGATGTACCATCTTCAGTTGAAACTTCTACCCAACCTATTTGAGCCATATCAGAACCATTAATTTGGAATGAATCTTTTATGATAATTGGTTGGTTAGAAAATTGAGTAAATCTTGGCTCAATTGATTTAATAGCACCACCTGTTTGAGCAGGAGCAGCTGTTCCTTTTGCAAAAATAGAACCGTAAACAAACATTTTTAAACTGTTTGTTCCATTTCCTAAAGCATTCCAGTTAGCAACTTGGAAAGGATAAGCTGTTACTGTTGTAACACCAGGCCCAGCAGCTACAGCTGTACCACCAACAATACCTTTAACAGTAACTCCCGTTGCAGGGTTCATTACTACGATAGTATCATTTGGAAATATAGCGTTTCTAGCAGCAGTTTGATTTACAGCAGCGTTAGTTGGGATAGTGATTGTAAAGGCACCAAGCGCGGTTAAGTTACAGTTTTGATAACAAATGTGTAACCTGTTTTGTTCAGACCAAATTACTTGATCAGACGTCATTGGCATTTCAGCGCCAACCATTCTTAAAAAACCAGATAAAGTTCTATTACCGTATCTTTCAACTTCTGCTTCATATACCTCAGGAAGGTATTGTTGAGCAAAGTCATTAGCCCCAGCATTAAAAGCTAAATAATTGCTTTGCAATGCTAGTTGTTGTTGTGATGGCGTTAAAGCGCCAAACACTGGATTAATTGCACCCATAATTTTAAATTGTTTTAATTGTTAAATGTTCTCTTTTTAATTCTAAGTTTTGAAGAATCAACACCGCTAACAGCTTTAACTTTTAATCCACCAACAAAAACATCACCAGACGTAGGTCTAATGTCTTCTTTAATGTTTTTAGATTTTGCAATTAATTCTCGTGTAGCATCGGATTTACCTTGCTCATAAAAATGTTTTGCAATAGTATCAGCATTTTCAGCAGCATACATAGCTTTGTGATAACCTTTAACATCTTTAACACTTCCATCATTATTTAAGAACTTCTTAATTGTATTGGTAATATTTGATTGTTTAGTCGCAACGTCATCAGGATTTTTAACACCATATCTAAATTTTTTTTCTCCAATATTGAAATCAAAACCTTTGAATTCATTAGCAAAATAATTTTTAGTATTAGATTTAAAATCCTCATGTTGTTGTTGAGCCACATTTTGCTCTTCATTGTAACGGTTGAAAAAATCCATAGCTTTTTGCTGATCTTGAGTAATTCCAGGTCTCAACTTGATTTCCTCGTAATACTTACTCTTTAAACCTTCTAAATGCTTTTTGGCTTTTGCAACCTCTTCTTTATACGCAAGTTTCTTTTTACGAATCTCACGCTCTTCGTCCTCTTCTTCATCAAAAGAAAAATTATCTTCAATCATGAATTTAATTTCTTCTGAATCCAAATGGGATTTAGCTTGTTTATAATACTCTCTTAATAAAGTATCATTATCTACATTAGAATAATCTGCATTTAATCTTACATAATCTTCTAATGTTCCACCTGTTTCTTTCATAAAGTCTACGACTTTTTCTATGTTTTCAGGTAATTTAGCTATTTCTCTTGACTCTTCTGGAGTAGGAGCAATAACTTTTTCTTCTAGTTTCTCACCTAATTCAACTATATCTTCTTCAACTTTTTCTTCAATAGTTTTATCTTCTTCTTCTACAATTTCTTGTATTAAGCTTTCTTCTTTAGCTTCAGAAACTTCTTTGGACTCTGGTATTTGTTTGTCCACTTTAGGGCTATTTCCGGTTTGTTCTTCCACAGCCACCTCCTCTGTTTTTCCGACTTGAATGGCATCTGTTTCTTCTTTAGGTTTTGATAAATCGACTTTTATAACATTGTCTTTTACCAATTGTTTTGGCTTACGTTTAATTTTAAACGTGCCTTCTTGTTTTACTTCTTCTGACATAATATAATATAATAAAAATTAATAAATGACTAAAAGTCTAAAGGTACTTCACCTTGAGACTCAAAGTCTTGTGGTAACCCATTATTTTGTCTTTGATTTATCATCGAAGACTGTTGGGTAGCTTGTATTTTTGTTCTTTTATCTTTACGATCTTCAATATCAGCTTCTTTTTGACTTATTGTTGCTGATTGCATTTGTGCTAGTTGTAAATCATATTGAAACTGCTCAGCCATTAATTGAGTTTTTAACTGAGCTTCTGTTTGCATTCTTTGTATTTCAAATTGAGACTTAGCCTGTTCAATTTGAACCTTGGACTGAGTCATTGCTTCATTTTTTTGTACTTCACTCATAGCAGCTGACTCTGCAGCTTTAGCATTAGCTTGAGCTTGAGCTTGTATTTGAGCTGTTTGAGCAGCTTGATCTTCTTTTTGTTTTTTAATTCGTCTATATTTTAAAACTTGATTAGCTAGTGATATATTTTTTATTTCTCTAATATCAATAGCATCTTCAAGGTATATTTGATTTTGTTGCAAAGCTACTTGAATATTTTGCTCTATCATAGCTTTTTCTTCATCGTCAGGTTCTAAATTTAAATATAAACCAAAATCATATAAATGTAAATCTTTTGTTTCATCTAAACTGGCAGTATTAAATCTACCTATGCTAGATTTTAAAGCGTTGTTAGTTAATGGAAACTCTAAAACATCAGCTATTCTTAAAGATATATTTTCACAAGCCCTAAGTGTTAAATACAAACTAGCGTCTAATATATGTTTTGTAGCAATATTAGAAGCATTGGCAGCCATTTTTTGCAATCCGACCAACGCGTCTTTGTCTGGTAAGCTACCATCTCGTGCTTCATTTAGTCCCGTTACGTCTCTTATCATTTGTAGATAATATTGATAAGTGTTGATCAACGACTGTATTTTTCCATTAGCACTTGATGATTGTAATTCCTGAATAGGAACTTTACCTCTATTAGGATCACCATCTTGTGTTAAGCTTCTACCAACTATACTACCAGTTTGGAAATACATGTTTAAAGCTTCTTGTGGATTATAATTTGTTCCATTACCTAAATCAACTTCAGCTAAACCATCAACGTCTACAAATACACCGTCTGGAACCATTCTAGCAATTACTTGTTGAAGTTTTAACGATGTTAATTGTATCATGTCAGCAAAACTTGTCATACGACCAACTAAAGAATTAATACGCCCTTGATACATTTGAGGTGCACAAACAACATAATTCATTTTTACTTTAGTTAAATCACTGTTAGGTCTAGTCATATTTTTTGCTAGTTTCCACTCAAGCATTTGTGGAACACCCATTACTTTTACACCACTATATAAAACTTCTATACTTCTTGAAACTCTATCAAAATTATCGCTAGGTGGTGGATTAAAAAAATCTTCTTTTTGTAATGTTTTTTCTAAACCTTGATCAGTCTTTTTTATTTTAAAAACTTGATCAACATATGTCTTGTATTCAAAATATAATAATTGAATTAAATCATTATCATAATTTGGATTTGCTATATACCCTTGTCTACCAGGGTATCTAACCATAGTTTCTAATTCTTTATCGGTAAGTTGAGGAAATTGTTTTTTAATTTCAGGTATTGTTAAAGATTTTATTTCTCCTACATACCACAAATCTTCAAAATTAGGATCATTACTATATGAATAAACTAAATTAGCGGGATCTACATAATCAACTACAACCCCTTCAGATTTATTAAAACTAGTTTTTACAGCACCAATACCTATTGTAACTATATCTTCAACCAGTCTTTTTTTAGTTAATTGATATTTGTTAAATGCTAAAACGTTGTCAATAACTTCTTCTTGAGCTATTTCCATACTTTGCTTATAATTAAGCTGCATATGTATTTCTAATTCTTCATCACTTTCTGGTATTTCATTTTCTTTATTAAGTAAAAAATTCATACCTGTAGCTTCTTGTAGTTTTAAAGCTTGATCTTTAACCAACATATCTTGCATCAATCCTTCAGCATAATCAGTTCTTTGTTGTTGTGAAAAAGGATCTTGAGCGTATGCGTTTATTTCATACTCTTTAGAAGCTATACCATTTACTACTATATTTAAAAATTTAGGTATAATTGGTACTGGCTTCCAGTCTAAATTTAAATAAGACAAATCACCATTAATAGATAATTCATCTTTATATTTTTGAACAGGTTGTTCCCCTCTAGCATACAAACGTAATCTATTAAAATTTGTATATCCTTGATTCCATTTTCCACTGTTTAATCTACCTCCTCTAAACCATTCATATTCAATAGCTTGCCCAACCGCAAGTCCATATTCTAAAGTTTTCTTTTCTGCCTCAGGTACCACCTGACTTGGAAATGCACTGTTAGTAACATTAGTGTCAATCATCTATTAATTATTTTTGATTCATTACCTTGGTTGTCGTATTTTGAAAAATTTAAATTAATTTTTTCTTTAATAACCTCAGCCACAGGTCTATATTTATTTTTATTACACGCCATTATAGCTAAACCAGAGCTAATAGAGGCGTCGTGCTTTGTTCTATTGTTAATATCAAACGAAGCCCAGTCTTCTAAAGTTTTTTGAAAATACATCGTACCATATTGTTCATTGTTATAACCTATAAACATTTCAATATATGATTCAATAGCAGCAGCATGAGCTTGTTTAACGTCTTCACTTGAGTTAGGTATTCCACCTATTTCTTTTTCTGTAACAGATAATTTATATAAAGTTTTATCAGGTCTATTCATAGAATAACCTCTATAACCTCTTCTTTTAAAATGATATAATAATCTAGGTTTATTGTTTTCCGCAAGTATAGGCATACCATAAAACACACAAGCCATAAGTACATCTTCAAAAAACATTTCAGCTGTTTGTGGTCTACATATATATTCTAAAAAAAATAAATTAGCAGGAGCATCTTCCATACTAAATTTAGTTAAACCGTGTAATGATCCTTTTGATCCTCTACCATCTACTGTTCCTGATATATCATAACTATCACAACCAAAAGCACCCATATGTTCATTAGCTGGATACTTCATATTGTTTTTAATAACAATTCTATTTTGTTGGTTTTGTGATGGAATCCATGAAACTAAAAATCTTCCTTGCTTACTAGGATTAAAAACTACTCTAGTATCTTTTATTCCACCTTCCCACTGAAAGTTACCTTGAGTAATAACGCCTGAATATTTTAAATCTTCATTATAATCTATTTGTTCGTAAATTTTAGTTAAATTAAATAAAGATTGTTTTGTTTCATCTCTGAACGCATGTTTTTCAGTACGTGGAAACTGTCTATATAATTCATTAAGTGCATCAGGATCATCCTTAAGGCCATCTACTTCGTTCTCCCAGTGTTCAATGACGCCAATTTCAATCGCTTGGCCATCGATGCCATCAACTTTGGATTTTGGAGTTTCAAAGACAGGGTATCCATGAGTATCAATGTATCCTTCGTAGTTCCATTCCATAGGTA
>WLWH01000904.1_pt1 | contig 22591 bp, 31 predicted proteins | sample 6712741 | NCBI WGS metagenome assembly WLWH01 (sample SAMN12718694, study PRJNA515312) | sponge metagenome | isolation source: marine sponge | host: Mycale hentscheli | place: New Zealand: South Island, Marlborough, Capsize Point | collected 2003-05-01
AATATGCAAGAAGTAGAGTTTAATACTCTTAAAGATGAAAGATTAGCTAAAGTAATATTTCACTTACCATTAGGTTTTTTGGTTGTTATGAAAAGAGCAGAGCCATTACAGAAGTTTGATAAAAAGTATTTTGCAGGATTCTGCGCAAGGAAAAAAGGGTTGGTGTTACCATGCGAACTAAAAAAAGATAGTTTTGGATACATAGACGGAAGGTTAGTAGCAATAGACTATGGCTAAAGAAAATAATTCAAATAATATTTGTTTTATATCACAAAAAGTTGTATATTTGTAGTGTAATTAAACTTTAAAACTTAAAATTATGACAGCTACAATTCAAACATCAGAAAGAACTTTTAACAAGAGTATCAAAAGACAAGTTGTTGAACTTATGCCTTCGGCGAGATCATTTAAAAAATCTCATGTATCTGGTGTTGGATATGTTTATTTTATAAAAGATAAAAACAACACCACCTTAGGAAAAGTTTTTAATGAGGTAATGAAGGGAATGAAAATACATGTTAATTAACAAAACACTGCACTAACTTAAATACATAAATAAAATGGCAAAATTTGCAAAATTAGGAATTGAAGTAAAAGACAAAATTACAGGATTGGTAGGTGTAACAACTGGACTTGCTAGCTACATTACAGGTTGCGACCAATACCTTGTACAACCACAAGGAGATGGTACAAAATACCCTGACGCTAGTTGGATTGATGAGGGTAGATTAGAAGCAACCGAAAAAGGAACTGTGATTGAGATTGACGAAGTTATGGCAGATGATAATGGTTGTGATATACCTGCCCCAGTTAAGTAACTAAGCGAGAACTAGAAATTTTAATAACCAAAACCCTTAGTTAATTCTAGGGGTTTTTTGCTTTTATAAAAAATTACTATCTTTGAATGAATTATGATAGATAAAATTTATAATGTCAGCTCCTTTAGGTAACATATTTGCACTAGGCAACGATGGAGGTCGCCCCGCTTTTTTTGATTCACCAGAAGAATTTAGAGATAGGGTAGTTGAATACCTAGAATCTTATCACAGCGATGAAAAAAATCCTTTGATAGGTTATAAGCCAACAACAACAGGACTGGCTTTATGGCTAGGTTTTAAGTCAAGACAAAGCCTATACGACTACAAAGAAAAAAAAGAGTATTCTTACATTATAAAAAAAGCATTACTTTTTATTGAAATGGAATACGAGCAACTACTTGAATCTAAAGGCTCAACAGGTGCTATTTTTGCACTTAAAAATATGGGATGGTCAGATAAGTCTCTTTTAGATATGAACGCAAACCACTCAGGTGAAATAAAGATAGTTCGTGAGATTAAGAAATGAGTTACATCTTCAGTACACCGAGAACCAACACAAATTCCTTTACGAGAATAGACCCGAAGCTAAATTCATTGTAATACCAGCAGGCAGACGTTTCGGAAAAACAAAAGGAGCGTCTAACGCTACAATAGAATGGATGGCAGAGGGAAAAAAAATCCTTTGGGGTGATACCATTTCAACAAATATAGATCGTTACGTAGATCGCTATTGGAAGCCAGAGCTAATAAAGTCAGGAATAGAATACACTTACTCTACACAAAAAAAAGTAATGACCTTGCAGGGCTTTGAGGGGTATATTGATTTTAGAAGTGCAGACAGACCAGAAAACTGGGAAGGCTTCGGATACGATGTTATCATACTCAACGAGGCAGGAATCATACTTAAAAACGATTATCTGTTTACCAATGCAGTTCTCCCTATGCTTATGGATAATCGAGGCTCTAAACTATACGCCATAGGCACACCAAAAGGAAGAGTAAAAAAAGACAACAAAGAACACCGTTTCTATTCCATGTACAAAAGAGCCGTAGCAAATGATCCTTTGTACCAATTATATCAATACAGTAGCTATGACAATCCTTTTTTAAGCAAAGACGATATACAAGCCCTAGAGCATGAAATAAAGCTAATGAATCCCGCTATGGTAGAACAAGAGATATATGCCAAGTTCGTAGATGGAGCCGCTGGGGAATTGTGGGATGAAGTTATGATCAACAGGCAAAGAGTGAAAACTCATCCCGAACTAGATAGGGTGATAGTAGCTATTGACCCAGCGATAAGCGCAACAGCAAAAAGTGATGAAACAGGAATCACAGTATCAGGAAGGTCAGGGGATAGTAAATATGTACTAGAGGATTGCTCAGGAATATACACGCCAGAGCAATGGGCTTCCGAGGCCATAAGAGTGGCAAAAAAATGGGGTTCTGATTGTATTGTAGCTGAAAAGAACCAAGGAGGCGACATGGTAAAAAGTGTATTAAAGTCAGTTGGATGGCAAGGTAGGATAAACCTAGTGACAGCCACAAAAGGAAAGTACGTACGTGCCGAGCCTATTTATGCAGAATACGAAAAAGGAAAAGTATTTCATGTAGGCCATCATGTAAAACTAGAAGCTCAAATGTGTTCATTTACAAGCGACTTAAAAACATCACCAGACAGGGTGGATTCTTTAGTATGGGGGTTAACTGAATTGACTACTCCTCATGTTTTCTTCTTTTAATCAATATGTTATAATAAATTTTTATTATTTTTGAAGTAACTATAAAATAAAGTTATGGCTTTAGGAATAAGAAATCCTTTTTACAATAGAAATAGAATATCTGACAATGACTTAAAAAAAGCTATTAGAAACTCTTTTGCAAATTCTTTTCTTTGGGGTTCTTTAGGAGGTATTGTAACCGATAACGATAAAGATGTAGCAAGGTATATCGACATGGCTTATAATATTAATCCAGATGTGTTTGCTATTGTGAATCAGATGGCAGGTAAATTCATATCAATTCCTTATTGCATAAAAGACATAGAGGATAAGAAAAGCTATCAGAAGTTAAAGAGGTTAGAACAATCCACAAAATATGATTTATCTTTTCAGCAAGAGATAAAGTACCTAGAGCTAAAAAACAAGGCTTATACAGAGGATGAATATCCTATGCCGTTTGAAAGACCAAATCCAGAACAAACATGGGCACAGTTTTGGCAACTATCAATGATATTTCTACAAACGACAGGAAACGTGTATTGGTATATGCCTATGCCAGAAGAAGGAGCAAACCAAGGTGTACCAAAGGCTTTGTATGTATTGCCTAGTCATCTTATGGAAATAGTCATAAAAAGAGATGTAACTATTGGTTTTGATGACCCTGTAGATTATTACCAGTTCTTAGGAGGTGCTAGAGATATTCCTTTTAGATCAGATGAAGTGATACACATTAAATACCCAAATCCTAACTACGATATAAACGGTGCGCATTTATACGGGCAGTCAAAACTTCGAGCAGGGTGGAAAAATGTCATTACTACCAACAAAGGATTAGACTTGGCGTATAACACACAAAAGAATGGTGGAGCGTTTGGGTTTATTCATGCCAAAGATGGTGTCTTAGAACCACAAGTAGTAAATGGCATAAAAGAGAGGTTAAAGCAAGCCAAAGCATCCACAGAAGATTTATCTAGAATTATGGGCTCTGCAACTGCACTTGCTTTTACCAAAATAGGATTGACAACTGACGAGCTAAAACCTTTTGAGTATTTCAGTTATGATCTTATGGCATTGTGTAATATTTTCGGATGGGATCATGTATTACTAGGTAACGGTGATAATGCCAAGTATGATAACATGAAAATTGCAGAAAAGCGAGTAGTTAAAAATGCAATAGTAGGTGATGTAAATTTAATACAAGAGGCTTTTAACACACAATTCTTACCTAAGTTTAAAGAATATCAAAGTAGATGTATTGAATTTAAGGTCAAAGAACTGCCAGAAATGCAGCAAGATTACAAGACCATGACCGAATGGGTTTGTAAACTAAAAGACAAAGGATTAATAACAGGAAACACCGCATTACGAATATTAGATATGCCACAAAGTGAAAATACTTTATTAGACGAATACACGGTAAATGAGGATTTGATGTTATTAGAGGATGCTGTGAGACCTGTTGACGGTTTGGATGAATAACTATGAATCAATCACAATACAGAAAAAGATGGCTTAGAAGGCACGCAAGGTATGAGAGACTAGCGTATAAAACTATCATAATAGAACTCCGCAAACAAGCCAATAACATTCCTTTTATACTACTTACAGAAGATAATTACAAAGGCACAATCGAAAGAGCCATATCACAACAATCATTTGTACAATCGTATTATAACATCTATGATCAGATAGGACAAAAGGAGGGGTTGTGGATGGGTAAGTTTATCAATAGACAAATCAAACAAGGAACGAAAGATTTTATTATTAATGAATTTTTGTCTGAATGGAGCAGAAGATTGTTACAATGGTTGATAAACGAAAGCAGCGTAAGGATAACGACTGTTAGAAGGAGTTTTATAGAATACATACAAGAAGTCCTTGCCCAAGGAATAGCAGGTGGGAAAGATATATCAGAGATCGCTACAGACTTACAGCGATTAACACAAAGGCGTGACTTCTACAGATGGCAGGCTTTAAGGATAGCACGTACAGAAACCACAGCAGCAGCCAATTTCGCATCGATAGTCTCAGCAGATGTTAGCGGTGTAGTATCTGATAAGATGTGGATATCAGCTCGAGATGCACGGACAAGAAGGCGACCAAAAAGCAAATTCGATCACTATAAAATGAACGGTGTAAAAGTAGGAGTAGATGAAGATTTTATTGTTAGTGGTGAAAAAATGCGCTTTCCGGGCGACCCTAAAGGAAGCGAAGGCAACGTCATAAATTGCAGATGTTCAAGTGCGGTTGTTCCTAGAAGGGATGCTAACGGAAGAATTATGAGAGTCCGTTAATCACTATAAGTAAGATTTATAACTCTTTTTTATACTATAAATAATTTTTATATATTTGTAGGTGTATCATAAGAAAATATTATGGCGTATAAACAATTATCGATAGATGTAAAAGACTTAGACGATAACAAAGGTATTGTGAAAGCATATGCCAATGTTTATGACTACGAGGATTCGGATGGTGATATAAGTGCTAAAGGTTCTTTTGCAAAAACAGTAGAAGAAAATTACAAGCGCATTAGAGTGTTAAAAGATCATATTCCTAGAACTACGCTTGGAGTGCCTTTGCATATAGATACACAAGACACATATGGGTTGCTGACGACTACTAAATTCAATCTACAAAAAGAGGTAGCAAGGGATATGTACACCGATATTAAATTGATGGTTGAAAACGATTTGAATGCAGAATTGTCGATTGGATACGAGGTAGTATCACGAAGCAAGTCTAACAAAAAAGTAATTAACGAATACAAGTTGTTTGAGTATTCTTTTTTATCCTCATGGGGAGCGAATATGCTATCGACAGTAACGGATGTAAAAAATATAAAATCTCACTACGGGATATTAGAACTGATAGAAAAGTCTTATAACTTAGACTATTCAGATACAAGATTAAAAAGCATTGAAAATATACTAGTTTCACTTACTAAGTCAGAGCCACTAGAAGATAGTACTCATGTAAAAGAAGCCGAGACGCTGAACATAGTAGATGCAATTAAGAATTTTAAATATTAAACAAATGGATGTAAAAATCAAAGAAGCGTTGGACTCTTTAAAAACAGATATTAAGAGTAAAACAGCAGACGAAATAAAAAGTGCTATTGATGCTATCGAAGCAAAGCACAAAACAGAACTAGAAACTGCTACACAGGCAGTGAAAGATGAATTTAAAAGCATTAAAGAAGACCTTGAAGGTAAGATAAAAGCTGCCCAAGATCATGCTGATAAATTAGATATCAAGCTAAAGCAAAAAGATGTAAAAGAGCGATCTAAAAAGTCTTTCGGTGAGCAGTTAGCTTATGAGATTGAAGAAAAAACTGATGAATTAAACAAGTTTATTAGAAAAGAATCTAAGTATTTTTCTTTTGAGTTGAAAGCAGCTGCTGATATGTCAACGGGCAATGTGACAGGAGGCGCACGATATGGTGAACTGTTTAACCCTAATATTATTGACGGTGTTAGTCGAAAGGTACACATGGATCAGATATTGACAGGTGGTCCTATTGGAGCAGGTAATACTTTTGCTTTTATGCGTGAAGATGGAGGAGACGGAAATCCTGCAGCTGTAGCGGAAGGCACAACCAAATCACAGTTTGATTTTGATTTAGTAGAAAGTTCGGTGAACATAGAGACTATTGCAGGATGGTTAAGAGTAACTAGAAAAGCAATGTCTAATATTCCAGGGTTTGTTTCTTTTCTTCAAAGACGAATCCCTGAGAGATTTAGAAATGTAATTGATTATAATGTTTTGTATGGAGACCCTTCGGGCTCAAATTCAAATGAATTAAAAGGTATTTTAACAAGTGGTAATTTTACTGCTTCTACAAGCACAATAACAAACCCTTTAATTGAAAAGTTAATAGACGATATTGCATTATTGGAAGATACTTATGAAAGAGATGCAAACGGTATCTTGTTAAGACCAATTGATTATTACTCTTTCTTTAAAAACAAAGCAACTGCGACTGGAGAGTATGATTTGCCACAAGGCGTTACTATTGAAGGAGGACAATTAAGATTGTTTGGTATTCCAGCATTTGCAACTACAGCTTTAGACACTCCCGATTACATTGTGGGAGACTGGGCTAACGGTGCGCAATTACTTACCCAAGAATCAATGAGAGTAGAGTTTTTCGATCAAGATGGTGACAATGTAAGAACGAACAAAGTTACTATCCGAGTAGAAGGTAATTATGCATTACCAGTTTACGGTTCTGATTACTTTATTAAAGGTACAACTGCAACACAATAATTATGGAAGTTGTATTTTTAAGACCTCATTTACAATACAAAGCAAAAGATAAAATCAAGGTTTCAAAAGAACGTGGTTTATATTGGATAGCGGTTGGACTTGTAAAAGAGTATGTAAAAAGAAAGCCAAAGACAAAAGCAAAATAACTAAAATGCCCTCTTGGTAAAACAAGGGGGCTTTATATCTTACAGATGGCATATAGTAGTATTATATCATTACAAGAAGCAAAAAACTATTTACGAGTAGATACAGATTTTACAGAAGATGATTTGTCTATTCAAGCTATGTTAAAGTCAGCAATAAGATATGTAGAGAATTTCACTCAGCATTACTTTTTTGCTAAAGATGTGCAAAGGTTAGTTATTGATGGTAAAGTACGTGTTTATGATTTTCCTTTAAATTCTTTAGTATCTCCGACAGAAAACGTAGAAAGTAAGATATATTCTACTTGGACTGAATATACGGTGACAGATTCTAGTTTAACACATATTACTGTAAACGTAGGTTATGAAGCATCAGCAGACGTTCCAGAGGATTTAAAGCAGGTGGCTTTATTTTTGTTAGATATGTACTACTACGGAAAAGAAGGAGAAAAAAATAATACAGGAGGATTGCCGCAGTATCATCTTGATACATTGAACTTTTACAAACGTTTTATTATTTGAGAGCAAGAAAGTACACAAAGAAAATATCTCATTATAGAGTGGGGGGAACTAAGGTAAGTGATGGTTTTAGCGGTTTTATATATTCCGATCAATTACTAGGCAGTATATGGGCTAATTTAAAGACGATATCTGACATGAAATACTCAAGTACAGAGTTTGCAGATATCGACATGGCTAATACGATCAGAGTAACTATAAGGCACAATACAAATCGAGTTATTGATTATAAGAATGATTATTTTGTGTATCGTAACGAAAAGTATTTTTTGAGAGACGTTCCAGTTAATACAGATTTTAACAATACAGAAGTGACTTTTTTAATGACCAAAGAGAATTGAAGTTTAAAGTTGACATAAAGAATCTTAATAAAGTCCTTAAAGAGTTAGAAGGTAAAGGCAAACAAGTAGATAAAGAGGTTGAGATACTTACAAGAGAAAACGCTAAAGAGATTTCGGCGCAAGCAAAGTTAAACGCTCCAGTAGGAATTGACGGTCATTTGAGAAACCAAATAGAATATCCAAAGGTAAAAGATAAACATTACAAAGTCGTGGCGAACGCTTATTATAGTGGATATGTAGAGTTTGGCACAGGAACTAGGGTAAAAGTACCTACTGAAATGAAAGATGTCGCACAAGCTATAAGAAGCAATAAAAGAAGTGGTAGTTTTAAAAAAGGCTTAAAAAAGATAGAAGAATGGTGTGCAAAAAAGGGAATACCTAAAGAATCAGCTTATGTAATATTTATGAGTATTTTAAAAAAAGGAATAAAACCACAGCCATTTATGTACCCAGCATTTGTAAAAGGAAGAAAACAGTACATTAAAGATTTAGAACATTTACTTGAAGATATTACAAAATGAATAAGATATTGCCAGACAAATGGATTCGTAAGGCTGTTTTTGACCTTATAAACAATATGACAGTCAATAGTGTTACTGTACCTTGTTTTGATACTTTTCAAGCGGTAAACAAACAGAAGGTTTATGTAATACTAAGTACTCAGACATCAGACACAAGAGACGATAACAAAACAGAAAAACAATGGGAAAGCAGTCTATTAATAGATATTATTCAGAAAATACCAAAGGCAGGGAGTGTAGGAAGCAGAGTTTTAGTAGATGACATTGCAGATAATGTCAGAAACTTAACACAAAACTTGACATTAGATAGTAATTCAGGTTTGACTATCATAAAACAAACGTTGGACTTTCCTGCAATAGACCCATCAATAACAGTAAACGAAACAGTATTTAGAAAACTTATAAGATATGAGTTTTTAATAAATTAAATTTATTATATTTATACCGCAATAAAAAATTAAACAATTATGGCAACATATATAACAGGAGCAACGCAAATATTAAGTATTTGGGATGGTACGGATAGTTACGACCCTATCGCTTGTTTACAGTCTAACGGTTTTTCAAGTGAAAGAGATACAACAGATGTTGAAACTCCTTTAACAAAATGTGATTACGACTCTTCAACAGGTTCTTTTACCGCTAATTTAGGCAATAAAGAAGTTGCATTAGGAGGTAAAACAGAAACAGCATCTTTTGAAGGGATTGCAACACAAACAGAAGCAGATAAAAACACGTATATTCAACTTAAAGAGTTGTTTGATGCGGGTGATTTGAAAAGTTTTAAGCTATCAAATGTAGATGGTCCAACCCAAGTGAATTTGTATTTTAACGGGTACATTACAAGTTTAGAGTTAACGTCTCCAAACGAAGAAAGAAGCACTTTTAGCGGAGAAATTAGAATAGATAAAGACGGGTCAAGTACCACAGAGCCAACAACAAAATACTAATATGGGTAAAAAAGCATCTCCAAAATTTACATTAACGATCAATAAGCGTGAAATCAATTTTAACGTTGGTTTAGGTTTCTTAGGTGAGTACCAAGAGAATTATGGTGACATTCAAGATACACTTGAGAAAATAGAAACAAATCCTTTTTACCACGTTCCTAGGCTAATGTACGCATCGGCGTTGTATGAGAGTAGGGGAAATTTAGATTTTGACGAGCGTGATCTTATTGAAATGATTGATGCGGACGGTTCTATACATAACAAGGGCTATGTTAAATTTATTGAGTTGTTTATTGAGTTTTTAAACAAAGATGTGCCAAAAGAAGATGAAGATACTAAAGAGGCAAAAAAAAAATAAACTGGGCTGAGGATGTGATTAGTGTTGCATTAGGAGAGTTGGGAGTACCTACACTTCAAGAGGTGTATGATATGAGTTGGGCGGAGTTTAGAATCCGCCTTTTTTCGTATAGAAGGATGCAGAAAAGACAAGACGATATGATGAGGTTACACGCTTTCCATGCAGCACAAGGGGGTTTATACGCTTTTGCTCCTGACAAATTTCCAAAAACATTAGATCAGTTTTGGTCAATGGACGAAAAAACTAACAAAGAAGATAAGTTTAAAAGTTTGATAGAAGCTCAAGAAAAATACAAAGCACAAAAACAAAAGAAAAATGTCTAAGTTAGAAGTTGAAATAGGAGCATCGATAGACGGCTTTAAAAAGTCGATGTCTAAAGTTTTAAAAGAGTTTGACCAAGTAAAGCAAGTACAAGGTTTACTAGAGAAACAATTTAAAAGCGGAAAGATAAGTGCTGATAATTATTACAAATCAATAGCGGGATTACAAGCGCAAAAAGTAAAATTATCTAGTGATTCAACAAAACTCAAAAATTCTTTATTAGGAACGCAGCAAGCTGTTAAAGGGGTGGGTAGAGAAACATCTGTAAACGCACTTCCAGCTTTGAATGAATTTTCAAGAGTAATACAAGATGCGCCTTATGGAATACAAGGGGTAGCGAATAACATTACTCAATTAACAACACAATTTGGATACTTGACTAAAAAAACAGGAGGCTCAAAAGCAGCTTTAAAAGCTATGTTAGGTTCGTTAACTGGTCCAGCAGGAATACTATTGGCTATAAGCGCAGTTACTTCTTTATTAGTCTTTTTTAGTGATAAATTATTTTCTTCAAGTAAAAATGCAGATAAGTTAAAAAGTTCTTCAAAAGGTGTAAATGAGGAGTTAAAAAGTCAATCTGCAATACTAAAAGAACTGATTAAAAATTTTGATCAATTTAATAAAATAAGAATTACAGCACGGTTTAACACTATAAAAGAAAGAGAAGAACTAAAAGCGTTGAACTTAAATGTTTTAGACTATACTGAATCAGAAGAAACTAGAATAAGAGCTTTAAAGCAATTAATAAAATTATACCCTAGATATTTTAAAGGGTTAGATATTAGTCAGACAACCGCTTTAATAAAAGCTGAGGATGCAGTAAATAAAGCTTTGTTAAGAAAGGAAAAATTAAAGAAAACTTTAATAAAACTAGAAGAGGCTACCCAAAAACTAGAAAACAACTCTATTGAGTTAAATGAAAAAAGAGGCTCTTTTAATATAAAAGATGTTGAGAGAGTTAAAGTTTTGAATAGTCAAAATGTTAAACTAAGAGATCAAATAAAACTATTACGAGAAGCTTTAGAACTTTTTGTTTCTGGCACAAATTTTAAGGAATTAAAAGAATATACAGGGCAGATGGAAAAGCTCAATGTTTCTTTAAAAGGTTCGGTAGCAGCTTTAGAAACTCAAAAAAATTTGTTAGAAAATGAGCAAATACAAGTATCAACAAATTCAAAAACTTGGAAAGAGTATGAAAATAGAATACAAGCAGTCCAAGATAAAATAGATGCAATAAAAAAAGGAATAAAGCCTATTGTAGTACCTATCACTATAGGACAGCCAGCAGGATTGACTGGAGTAGATACAGGGGGTGTAGGTGATCAATTAGTGGGGCTTAATTTAGCTGAAATTATCAAACCTATAGACGAAGCAAAAATACAAATGCAAGCGGCATTGTTGGAATTTAATAATGCAGCTAGTCAGATAATAAATAACAACATAGTTAATACATTTGCAGGTATTGGAGAAGCAATAGGTAATGCAATGAGTGGAGCTGGTAATTTAGGAAAAAACTTAACAAAAGTATTGTTAGGCTCAATAGGGAATCTATTGCAGCAGTTAGGAAAGTTAGCTATTAAAGCAGGGATTACTTTAAAAGCAGTAAAAATTGCTTTAGAAAATTTAAGACCAGAAGTAGCTATTGCAGCTGGTATTGCAGCAGTCGCAGTTGGTAAAGCTTTTTCTAATAGTGCTGCAAGGCTAGGCGGCTCTACGGGAACAGGAAGTGTAGCAGGCGCAGGGTCATCAGGAGGTTTCTCTAGTGGTACTACTTTCGGAGGAGCAAGACCTTTTTCAGGTAATTTGACTTTTACTATAAGAGGAACGGATTTAGTGGCGGTTTTAAACTCGGCTAACTCACAAAATGGAATCATAGGCGGTAACGTATCAGTAGGATAAAATGGCGTTAAAATATTATTTTGAGTATATTGATTTAAAAGGGATATTACACCGATGTGATATAGAGGTTCCTAATTATACCGATGAGCCAATAGAAGTCACAGGCTATGCAGAATTGACATCAGGAAGTGTTACAGATGCTTTAGAATGTATAAGAGGTACAGGGTTAAAACTGTTTTTAGATGCTAGTGTAGATCGTAAGTACGAAGAGTTATATCTTGTTCAAGACGATGAAATAAAAGTCACGTACGTACGTGATTCAATCACGGAATTTATAGGGTTTTTGAATCCAGAAGGAATGTATGAAGATTACGTATCTGATAAGTGGACTTTGAGTTTGTTATGTGCAGATGGTTTGTCGTTTCTGAAAAACAAGGCGTATGTCAATAATGAAACAGGAGATAATTTTACAGGCAAAGAAACAGAGCTAAATATTATATCTAATTGTTTGAGAAGGACAGGGCTAGATATAGATATTAATACAAGTATAGGTTTAGGTTATCACGGGATGAATGACGATTTATTAAGTGGAGCAACGTACAATGTACTGACAAGGGTTTATCTAAATTCTGAGAGGTTTTTGAAAGATGCTGATAATTCTACTACGATGTCATGTGATGAAGTGCTTAGAACAGTATTAGAAAAATATAATGCGGTTTTGTCTTTTTATCAGGGGGCATGGCATATTTATAGACCTATCGATTTATTTGCAAACGAAACTCGTACATTTTTTACTTATAACAGTTTCGGCAGTGCTTCGACATCAGGCACAAAAGAGGTTAATTTAAGAAAAGACTTAGGAAGTAATATTAACGGATTTTACCCTTGTTGGGCAGAAAACAATCAACAAAAAAGAGTAAAAAATTCAGTAGGAGCGCAAAGGATACATTTTTCTTATGGACTGCTTCAAAACATAGTAAAGAATCCGTATTTATTAAATACTGGCTCAGGGTTCACCAATCCTTCAAGTTTTGTTATTGAAGATTGGACTATTGAACTACCTCTTTTAGTAGGGTATGCTACTGATGACAGTTTATACCCACAAGGCGATGGGAGTGTAAGGTTAGACGGTATTTCTATAAAAAGTTTTTCGGGAACTAATATTGTAGTAAAGTCAAGTTTAATTAATGTCACAGAAGGAGATAGATTTGAAATTTTATTTGTTCAAAAGTCCGCAAGCATCACATCGAACGTACCAATTTTTGTGCAAAATAATCAGATAGGTTATAGAGTAAAATTAACAAATAGTGTTGATACTTATTATTTATCAAAAGACGGTTTTTGGGTTTCTTCTATTGATTCTATTGATGTTCCGACTAGATTTGTAGGTTTTGAAAGTAAGATAGTAGCAAGTGAATCAATACCTATTACGGGACAAATACAAATACAAATACAAGATGCTAAGAATCCGGGCTTTGTTTACATTTCAAGAATAGAAATGAAAGCAATCACAGAAGCAAAAGGCGAAACTCACACACATGAGAAAATACTCAATCCGAGTAGCAAAATACCACCAGTTAAAAAAGTATTTATAGGAGATGTACTTTCTGATTTATATCTAGGAACTATGTACAAAGAAGATCAGGCAACACCTACAACGGTTTGGTATCGAGAAGGGAAAGAGAGTATTGAATCAATGCCTGTATTAAGACTTATGGGGATTGATTACATGGTCATGTACTTTTACCCTTATTTAGAGTTCACAGGAAGTATCTACGGATATATTCCTTATTTAAGCTCGGTCACTATTGACGGTATCGATGGAGTGTTTGTTATTATAGAATACAGATATAATATAAAAAGAAACGTGACAAATTTAAAGCTGATTCAAATTAACGGTGAAAGAGATAGCGGATTGTATTACGACTACGAGCAAGTGTATTCTGACGATGTGCCACTACCTACGATTAGGGGATAAAAAAAGAGGGCTAATAAAAACCCTCTTAATTATGAAATTAATTACTTAAAAAAACACCTAAAAGACAAACTTCAGATAAGACAAATATAAGCTATAATTCAATACAATACATAAGTATAAGAAAATATTATAGCTTTTAAGAGATTAATAAAAAAAAGTTATATTTGTAGTATGAGTGAATTTTATAAAGGAGCGGACGATATATTACAGATAAAAGTCAATGACGACTGGTATCCAATAGCTTGTACAATTTCCAATTCTTTTAGTGAGGATACCGAAATGATACCAACTACTACAAGGGATAACAACGGATTCAATACTTCACTACCAACAAACCAATCATTTACATTAGATTTTGAGGGAATAGAGACGATAGCTATATCAGTCGATGGAAAAGTCACTTATAACAATTTACAAGCGTTAAAAAGAAACCGTACTAAATTAGAATTTAAAATAGGAACGGTAAAAATATTAGAAGGTTTCGGGCATATTACAAGCCTTTCTAAGACATCACCAGTTACCGATTTAGTAAGTTTTACAGGAACGCTAGAAGGTTTTGGAGAGTATAAGATATTTGACACATCAGAGAATAACGTATTTGATTATACACTAGATTTTGAATTAACATGAATAACAGAGTAACAATAACATTTAGTAAGGATTTTGTCGCTGGTGACAGCATGGGCTTTTATTATTCAGACCCAAGTACACAGACAAGCGGTTTTTGGAAATTTGAATGGGTCAATGGAACAGCAGGCACATTTGAAGTACAAGTAGACAGTGCGACAACTACTACGGGAGAAACCGAAGCTATACGATTTGCCTCAGCTTGGACTAATTCTTTAAATGGTTTTACGGTAACACAGCCTGTAAGTGGGAATGATAACCAAGTACAGATCACATCACAAACGTATCATTTTGTCAATGTATTGGCGAAGTATGCCAATACTGGTAGTACGATGGCAATTCCTGATGACTACAATTACGCTTTAAGTACAGTGATAACTGGCAATAAAATCACGTATGAGCATAAAGAATCATTAAACATTCCAACAGCAGATAATAAATACTTATGGAGAAGTGATAATGCAAATGAGGTAAAGACAAAGCACAATCTAAACGATGACAGGATAGGTGCTTTAGAAAATGATAAAGCCAATCTTGAAGGAGGTAATGATTTTACAGGAAATCAGACGATTGATGGGGTTATAACTGTAGAAAACAGTACTGATTCAGTAATTGGTTCTGCTACTTTAAACAACTTTGGTTTGGAATGTAGTAGAGATCCTTCTTACATTAGACCAATTAGTAACGATGATAAGAGTTTACTTTTAGGGAAATCAGATGCAAATTGGAGTTTAGTAAGTGTATTTGCTTCAAAGTTAGATATTTTAGGCAACGTAGTAATAGGCACTAGTCCTACAACAGATCCTCCAACAGAAAAACTAGAGGTAGATGGTAATGCTTTAGTTAAAGGCAACATTTACGAAAGATTTGTTGTAACATCGTCACAGTCTTCAAGTCAAACATTATCAGATTCTCAAAGAGTAATAAACTATAGTGTTACACAAAATGGAACTTTAGTTATACCTACGGGTTTAAGTAACAAGGTTTGGGAAATATTTGTTACAGGTTCAAACCAACTAACAGTACAGACAGAAAATAGCAATATTACTTTTAATATTGTACATAATGGACAAGATAATAACGATGTTATATTAGCTAATCATTCAGCTAAATTAATTAGAATAGCTTCAAACAGTTATGTGCTAATAAAGTAATAAATAAAAAAACGCACAACCCCCCAGAATTATGCGTTTTTAACAATTAACTTAAACTCATCTATTATGATAAAACAAAGATAGTAAAAAATATTCTAATAATTAAAGTATACATGCCTTTTACAGGAACTTATAACGGAAATACACTAAGTTATATAACACAATCAGGAACAGATACTAACCTTTCAGGGTTAGCACCTTTTACTTATTATGATTCGTCTGCTATTTCCACAGTTTTAGGTTTTTCTATTGGATGGACAGGACAAGCTTTATATTTTATTGATGTGCCTTTATTAATTGAAGGTAGTTTAACGTGGGATTCATCTTCGGAAACCCTTGTAAGTTCAACAAGTTTTCCAGATTCAACAAGTGGTTTAGATTATGCAATAAAAATCACAGGAAGTGGAACGTCAGTAAATATTGGAGTTCAGCAAGGGACAAATCCTATAAATGGTTTACCTCGTTATTCATTAGGATTAGGATTAATTACTGGTTTTGATTTTACAAGTACACAACCTTTGAATTACATATATAATGAATCAGTTTTAATTGATTCAAGTGCTACTTTAACTGTAAATGGTTCAGAAATTCAGCTTGCTAGTCCACTAAAAATAGCATCTACAAGCGGTATAGTAACTTTTAATGGAACTCGTATAGTAGATTTAAACAATCAAACATTTAGCAAGCAAACAATCAGAAACGAATCATCGTCAAGTAATTTAAGGATGAATGATGTAGAGTTTGATTCTAAATACCAAGCGCAAAGATTTATTAATTTATCAGGGATTGATACTTTCTCGGGGAAGTTTTTAAACAGTTTTATACAACCTCACAGAACAGATGCAAATGCGCCATCAGTAGGAGGTAAAGTAACATTAAAAAACGTAAGTTTTAGTTCTAATTTTAACTCTTTTGATTGGCAATCAGTAGGAAATTCTACGACAGATACCGATAACCAAGCGGTAGAACTAACAAACGTTGATATTGGAACAAAGGTTAGACCAAATATGGCTATATCTGGATCTGATTCATTAGGACATATAGCAATATTTCAAAATGTTAAAGTAATTGTAAAAGACACCTCTTTTAATCCAATAGAAAATTGTAATATAAGAATACCTACTACCAATAGCGGAAACAGAAACAATACGTCTATTGGGGGTCAGTTTATAGGAAACTTAGACTTTGAAGGCACTAATTATTCAGAATATACAGATCAAACAAGTTCGACGGGGGAAAGCCAACAATTTAAAGTTTTAACAGGAAGAATATGGAACGATGTATTGTCTAATACTACATTTACATACGATTTATATGGAAAATCACAAGTAGTCGGTGAAGATAAATTTGATATTCAGTTTAGATCGTATTTGCACAATTACGCTACTCAAGAATCAGTATTTAATGGAGACTTTGATTTAATACTTGAACGTATAGCAACGTTAGACTCTAATATCACAGAAACAAACAATACAAATGTTGATGATTACACAGATTTAGGAACAGCACAAAAGATATACGATGCTTTTAAATCAGAGTGGCTAGACCTTACTTTAGACGAGTTAATACTAGACAGAACAGGAAATCAGGTAAATTTAGATTTAACAGCTACAAGCTTGGTAATAGATGCAACAGTGGTAAATGTAAGGGATTTAACAGGAGCAACAGCAACAGTGAAAGCATTGTCATATAATGGAGGTGCTTTTACAAATTCTAGCGGTACGGTAACAACAAGAAACGGTGCTTTGTTGAATGGTGGTACTTTTGACTGTGATGTTAATTACGAATCGGGGGCAAACACAACATTGACAAACGTAACCGTTAATCAAACAATAGATTTTAACACATCAGGCACATACACAATAGACGGTGGGTCGTTAAATGAAGTTACAAATAGTAGTGGAGGTAATATTACATTAGCCTTATTGAACGGGGCGACAGTAACAACTAATACTGGTCCCAATATTACGCTAAATCAGCCCGTCAATATAACCGCTTCAAATATTATAGACGGTTCAAGAGTTAAAATATATAATATTACAAAATCTTTAACTTTAGATAATAGTGTTGTAAGTGGCGGTTTAGGATATTCTTTTACTATAAATTTATTAGATACTAATGTAGATGTAGGTGACACTCTAAGATTAGAAGCTGCATATCAAAGTGGAAATACGGCTAAAAAACAGCTAACAATTTTTGGAGTCCTTACATTAAGTGGTTTATCGTTTATCGACAGTCAAGAGGATTTAACTGACTACGCAAGTCTAGGAGTTGATGGCTTAACGGTGGAAGAGTATAATTTGGACTCAGATACGGGTCATTTGCAAATAGACGCTATTGATGCAGATTGTGAGAGTTTCAAAAAAAGAATTGTAGCACGGTATTATCATCTAATAACTACGGCAGATGGCATAGACAGGCTTTTTGGCATTATATTTTTAGAAGATTCAGCGAATGCGGTTATAAGAAGAAAATCATCAGGTTATAATTTGATGGTTGATAATACTGGAAATTGTCAGATAGTTTTATCAGATAACGATTTTAGATTATACACCGATGATGGTTCCCCATGGATTTTAAGTCCAAGTACAGGAGGGTATGGTTTTACAGTAGATTCTGGAAGGGTAAGTATAGCTAATCAAACAGAATTAGAAAACAAAGTGCAAAATTTAGTAGATTCAGAGAATGCAGATATATTTGTTACGCCTACAAGGTTTACAAAAAAGAAAGAAGGTACAGAAACGGTGATATTAGAAAAAGCACATACAACAGACGGACAAGGAACAAGGTCATTAACAGAATTAACGTAATGGGTTGGAATATTACTTGGTATCTTACAAGAAATGTATATTTGCCATCAGATGAATTAAAGTGTACTGTGGAGGACGACACGATATATTCAAATATAGAAAATGATACGATATACTGTACATTACAAGACGAACAAGTGACAGGAACTGTACAAGAAGAAACTATACAAGGATATGTACAAAACGAAGAAATTAATCAAAATATAGAGTAATGGGTACACTACAAAGATACATGGGCGTAAGCATCGTAGACGGCGTAACCACTAAGCATGGCGAGCCTAAAAATATAGTAGTAAGTTTTAACAAAAACGTGTTGATTGGTACTGAATACACATATTCTGATATTACTGATATAAGCATGAATCTTAAATTAAATCCTTTTACTGATTTAGATACTGCGTATTTACAGAAAAAAAAGTCTGTGAATTCTCAAGTCGTATTCGATGAGGCAAACAATAGGTTTATTATGGTTTTAAATGAAGATGACTATGATAATTTAGACTGGAAAACGTATCATATTTGTATTAACGTAGATGTAGGACTAGACAAAATGATTGAGATTGACAGAAAAGGTGTTCTAAACAGGACAGTAGAGATTGTAAAAGACACCAATAGAGAATAAAATATAAATCCCTAAAAAAATAAATAAAATGAAAAATTTACAAGAATCTGATTTACAAAGCATTAATTTTATATCTTTGTTAGACGATGAAGAAAAAGCGAGTACAGACAAGGAAAAGGACAAGGATGATGACGATTCAAAAGGCGAAGGATTTATAATACCAAGTAAACCATTTTAGATATGAACATAAAAAATATTATACTTTTTATACTACTTATTTCAACTCTAGCTTTTGCTACAATAGGAAACCCAGAGAATGTATATTGGTCAGGGGCTTACTTTATTATTAACTACGTGATTTTATTCACCATGTTTAGCCGAGAATTTGATAAAAATATATCTTATGTAGGTATGGCATTATCATCAACAATTCTTTTTTACATAGTATTAAAATATTTTTTCAACTTTGAATACCATAGGCTTTACAATTTATTAGTTTTTGGCGTTGCCTTGGGTTCGATTATATACATTGAAAGAAAATGGCTACGATAGCACAGAGAATGTACTCTTTTTTTACTTACGGATTGGTGGGGTTAAATTTTATCATTGACTTTGAGTTTATAAAGAGTTTATTTTTGTTCTTAGGAGCTTTGTTTCTTTTGCTACTTCAGATAAAAATACATTGGATAAAATTGAAAAAAGAGAAAGGTCAAACAGACTACAAAAATATTTCTTGGCTAGAGTTCTTTAAGAATTTACTTAAGTAGTTTTTGTATATTTGATTATTAACTAATAATAAGTAAACCTATGAACATTTTTAAACTTTTAAGAAAACCTTATTTGAGTATTTTAATGGCTTCATTGATTCTATTTGTATCATGCGAGCAGTACGAACTAAACCTATCAGAAAAATCAATAGATTATTCTTTGTTTGAAGAGTTTAAAAACACAGAAATTGATTTATCCTTTTTACCAAAAGGCAATGTATCAAGTTACGAAATGAGTTTAGCTATTCAAGAAGAAGTCAATCGATTATTTAACAGTTCATTAAATTTGCCAGAAGAATGGCATCAATCAATTGGCCTTCCTAGTGAACAGTTTTTACAAAAGAGCAAAGAATACGGTTGGATTGATGCTAAAGAAGAACAGTTTATTTTAGAATTTTCTAACGAAATTAAAGCTAACGGTTCTTCGGCTGCTATCTCAAACTATGAGACAAAAATATTGAATATGAATCTTAGCCAAGAAGAGTTAGACAAAAAAACGTTTTTCTTAAACGCTATGAAAAGTTTTGAATATTCGGGAGTTTTTGATAAGAATTTAAAATCTGACCCTTGCTGGGACGCTATACTTATGATGGGAGTTGTATGTAGTCTTTACACGTTTTGTTTGACTAACAGCTGTTATATTCGAACTATTCTTTTAATTACTACAATTTTTTATGCCATTGGAGCTTGTGCACAAGAATAAACAATTTTAAATATTTTAAAACCTTACAATATGAAATATCTACAATGTTACACAGACGAACGATCAGGATGGTTTAGAATATTTGGTTTTGGCTTATGCTTTAGAAATATCAAGAAATCAGGTTACGAATTAACTTTTTCTCAAAGACATGGTTATACTAAATATGTAAAAATATTTGGTTATGTAATAACATATTTAAAACGATAGAATATGGATACGCAAAATCATTCATTAACTTTGACAGTAACCAAAAAAGGCAAAGATCCTTCGTGGCATGAAATGAAAACAGTAGCTGATATATTTCAACTATGCTGTAAATTAAACAAAAAACAAAGAAAAAAATTGTTTAAGGAGTTTGAGCAAATGAATGAAGTCTCTGTTTTATACAAAAAAGCTTGTGACGAAATGATAAAAAAAGATAGTAAACTAGAGGTTGAAATATTTAGATGGTCAAAGTAAAAAAATCCAAAGGACAAAGACTAGGCTGGGAGGATAGGAGACACGTTACTAAAGTTTTGCTCAATGAGAATATGCTAACAGGAAAAGTAGTACATAAATCAGATTATAAACCTTTAATAATTCATTAAACATGAGTTTTAAAGATAAGTTATTTGAACACAAATCAGAGTTTTGTCAAATATTTGATAAAAGGTTTGAACACCCTCTTTATAAAAGAAAGGATAATATAAACTACGATGGTTTAATTCAATCTCATTTAAACTGTTGGATAACAAGTAGGATAAAAGGTGCGCGCGCTCCCTATGATAGTGAACACAAGGCAATAAAACTTATAGATAAACTAGCAAAAGAGTATTTTAAATAATATGTACACAGCAATTATACAAACAGCATTATCTCAATACGGTATTAGAGAAATCGTAGGAGAAAATCACAATAAAGAAGTGCTAAAATACTTTCACGATATAGGACAAGAATGGGTAAAAGAAGATGAAACAGCTTGGTGTAGTGCATTTGCTAACTGGGTATGTCACCAAGTATGCGCTGAAAGATCAGATAAGTTAAACGCTAGAAGTTGGCTTGACGTAGGAGAATCAGTAGAAGTTGCAGAGATAGGAGATGTAGTTGTGTTATGGAGAGAATCACAGAATAGTTGGAAAGGTCATGTAGGCTTTTTTATAAGCCAAACAGAAAAAGATATTTATATACTAGGAGGCAATCAAAACAATCAAGTAAACATAAAGCCATATCCTCAAAATAGACTTTTACAATATCGAAGATTAACGAATCAGAAATAAAAGTTATTATACAATGATTAAACTACTACACGGAGATTGCTTAGAACTGATGCAAACAATCGAAGATGGTAGTATAGATGCTATTATAACAGACCCTCCTTACGGTACAACAGCTTGCAAATGGGATAGTGTAATACCTTTCGATCCTATGTGGGAGCAGCTAAATAGAATAATAAAGCCAAATGGAGCGATTGTTTTGTTTGGTAGTGAGCCGTTTTCTTCTTATTTAAGAATGAGTAATATTAAAAATTATAAATACGACTGGATATATCAAAAAAACAAGTCAAGCAATTTTATGATTTGTAAAAAACAGCCTATGAAAAATTATGAAAATATTTTAGTGTTTTACAAAAAACAACCGACTTATAATCCGCAAATGGTTTGGAATGGTATTGTAGATAAAAGAAGAACTTTTACAGAAAAAAACGAGTATAGCCAACTTTATGGGTGTAAAATAAAACATAGTCACACTAAAGACAATGGTTATAGATACCCAAAAGCTATACAACAATTTAATAACGCAAATACAGTTGGTCAGATTCACCCCACACAAAAACCAGAGGCTTTGATGAGGTACTTAATAAATACTTATACCAACGAGGGAGAGACTGTACTAGATTTTACTATGGGTAGTGGAACTACTGGGGTGGCTGCAAAGAAAACCAATAGAAAATTCATAGGTATAGAAAAAGAGGATAAGTATTTTCAGATGGCACAACAAAGAATCAATAGTATATTATTATGAGCAACAATCCAAAACTAAGAAAGAACGGAGGCGATGGCACTTTGTTTGGTAATTTACTTCGTGGAATAGTAAAAACAGGAAAGTCCGTAGGCGCACCGTTGTTAGATGCAGTCACAGGAGGCAAAATAAGCGATGTATTTAGCGCATTGACAAAAGACGATACACTAACACCGGAAGAAAAAGAAATGC
>WLWH01000905.1_pt1 | contig 22544 bp, 34 predicted proteins | sample 6712741 | NCBI WGS metagenome assembly WLWH01 (sample SAMN12718694, study PRJNA515312) | sponge metagenome | isolation source: marine sponge | host: Mycale hentscheli | place: New Zealand: South Island, Marlborough, Capsize Point | collected 2003-05-01
TGGATAATATATTATATATAGTGCCTTATACTGCACAACATGGACAATTTATTTTATCTCAACAAATGAATCATAAAGTATTAGAAGCTGATAGACATTATATTAATGTTGATGGTGATGCTAAAAATTTAGAACAAGATCATTTAGCATTTACTGGCATTGTTAATGATAAAGCTATCTTTGCTGCAGGAATGAAAATGATTTGGGGTCAAGTTGCTGAAGGTTGGGTGATTGCAACAAGTGAAATGTGGAAACATCCACTAGGTGTAGCTAAAGCAATTAAAAAAGATTTTGCTAGAGTTGCAAAAGAAAATAATATTACTAGAGTACAAACTTCAATCAGAGCAGATTTTAAAGAAGGTTTAAGATTTGCAGAGTGGTTAGGTTTAGAAGAAGAAGGTTTAATGAAAAAATTTGGATTTGATGGATCAGACCAATATATGTATGCGAGGTTATTCTAATGGGAGCTGCAAATATTTTTACAGTAGCAATGGGAGTTTCCCAATACAAACAACAAGGAGCTCTTGGTAAATATAATCAAGCAGCCAATGAAAGAACAGGTAAAGTATTAGATAATCAAGCTACACAAATAGAAGAAAAAGCAGAATTTGATATAGCTCAATTTGGTAAAACTTATGAAAAAGTTAAAGGAGAAACAAGAGTTGCTCTTGCTAAATCTGGAGTTCAAACTGGAACAGGTAGTGCTTATAATATTGCTCTTGCAAATGCTTTTGAAAAACAATTACAAGAACAATTAATATCTTATAATTCAAAAATAGCAGCAGATAACAAAAGAGAAGATGCAAACTTTGCAAGAATTAAAGGTCAAATAGCAAGACAAGAATCTAAACTTGCACAACTAAGAACTGTTGCACAAACTGGGTCAAGTTTAATAACAATGAATAAAGGTTCAGCATCTGGAGTAAAATAATGCCAAAAATACCTACATTTACCGCACAAGGATCAATAACTCAATTAGCAGGAACTACGACTACTCCGCAAATTGGATTAAATCAAACAGTTGCTGGTGCTTTAGCTCCTATTACTAAAATGGTTGTTGATCAAAAAATACTAGAAAGTAATGCACAAAACCAAGCAGAAGCATTAAAATTAGAAAATGATTTTATTACTGATTTTATAAAGGTACAAGAAAACATAAATACTGATGAAATGATGTCAGTTAATAAAGATGCTGCAAATAAATATTTAAAAGATCAATCAAATGTTTTAATTAATAAATATAAATCTTTAGCGACCAATAATAATGTTGCTGTTAAATTTTCTAATTATGCTTTATCAGAAACTCAAAAAGGAATATTTAGAACTGATACTCAAATATCAAAAAACATTTTAACAAATTTATTTAGTGGATATGAAAAACAAAAAGAACTTCTACTTATAACAGCTGACACAGATCAAAGTGGTATTGCTAAAGGAACTTTAAGAACAGATTTAGAAAAACTAACAATAGATACTTTTCAATCACAAGTATCAGCTCCAGAATTAAAAGTTATGTTAAATAATATACCTGTAGAATTACAAACATATGATGGTTTAAAAGATGTTCAACAAGCTCCTAGAAAAACATTTTATGCTTTAAAAGATAAAAATTATTTACCAGATATATCATTTGAACAAAGATTAAAATTAGAAGAAAAAGCTAAAACAATTATAAGACCACAAATTACAACAGAGTGGGAAAATTATACTGCAATGATAATGGCTGGAAAAGAACCACCTGCATTTAATATGGAACTTGCAAAAGAAATAATGACAGAGCCAGTTGCTAATCAAATGTTACAAGAAGAATCTTTATTAAAAGATACTGTTATTAATAATAATTTAATACTTACGTCTTCAGATAAAAACTTAAATGAATTGTACAAAAATATTATAGCAGAGGGATATGAATCTAATACAGAATTAAAAGGTCAAGCATTAGAACAACACTATCAAACAATTCTTAAAAAAAGAATTGATGGTCTTAGTAAAGACCCAATTAATTATATATTACAAACAAATAATTCTAATATTGCAGATTTAGTTTCTGAATTAGAAGAATTAAAAGGAACATCAGATGGTGCTGGACCAGTATTTAATTCTAATGCAGAAGCATTAGCAATATCAGAAAAAAATATAGAACTAACAAGTGCTTTAGCTGCTGAACAAACTAAATTAGGTATACCAGAATCTCAACATAGATTTATGACAAATGAACAAGCAACAGGATTTGTTAATTCATATATTGCTTTTGCAGAAAAAAGTGATCAACAAGGTATGCAAAATTTAATGTTAAATATAGGAAATGATTATGGAGTTTATGAATCTAAAGTTATAGCTCAATTAAAAACAAGTGGTTTACCAGAAGGAGCAGAAATTGCTTTATCATTGGGTAATTCAGAACTTGCTATAGAAGCATTATCTCTTGATACTAAAGAAGAAAAAGACAAATTAAAAAGTTTTTTAAAAAGAGAAACTAATAATGAAACAAAATTTAATGATATTAGTATTATGATTAGTGAAGAAATGAAAGATTTTGAAGCTATATTAAGAAAAAATGTTCCATTAGATAGTAGTGGTACATTGCCAGAAATGGAAAAACTTATAGATTTTTTAAGTTATGCAGCAATTAATAGAATGTATGGTAAAGAAATGAACGCTGAAGATGCCGCTGAATCCGCTGCTAATACTTTTATGCAAAATTTTCATTTAGAAGATACATATTTTATTCCTAAAATTTATAATGGAGAAGATATATCATCAAGTGTGGATGGAATTATAGACAAAGCAAATGTATTAAAAGATTATTATTTACCAGAATTTAGTGCTGTTGCTTTTAAATCTGCAACTGAAAGAGATGAAGTTTTATTAACAAATAAAATGAAATTCCAAATGCAAACAAATGGTCAATGGAGAAATACTCCAGATGGAGAAGGTTTAGTTTTTGGAATAGTGTTAGCAAATGGATCATTTGCACCTGTAATAAATCAAAAAGGAGAAGAACTTGCTTTTAAATTTAATGACACAACTTATACTATTCCAGGTACATCAGAAAATTTTAACATGAATTTAAAATACAATGAACAAGTAGAAAATGTTTATGGTATGCAAGGTATGATTAAAGTTGATGTAGAACCTATTGTTGTAAAGGATAAATAATATGGCACAATTTGGTTTTGGATTAAATATAAACAAAACAGCACAAGAAACAGGTTATGATCAATATAAAACTAATTTATTTGAATCATTAGGAGCTGTTGGAAAAGATAATTGGAACTATAATCCAGTAATATCTTTAATGACATATGGAGATACTTTAGAAGCAGAAAAAGAATCAAGACTACAAAATATAGAACCTGTAGATAGAAATGTTTTAAACGAAAGATATAAAGATATAGGATTATATTTTGAACAAGACGAGTATCAATCAGTTGTTAATATTATGGTTGATCAAAAAGAAAAAGAATTAGAAAGACAAAGTATAATTCAAAGAGGACCAAAAGGTTCTTGGAATCCTTTAGATGGCGGTTTTTATGTGGGTGCTGCAAAACTTGCAACAGGTATTGGTGTTAGTTTTCTTGATCCTATAAATATTGGTGTATCTTTTATACCTGTTTTTGGTCAAGCTAATTTCGCTAGAGTTGCTACCGCAACGAGTTTTAGAACTGCCAGACTAGCAAGAGGTGCTGTAGAAGGAGCTGTTGGTGCAACACTTGTAGAACCTCTTATCTATGGTGTAGCTCAAAAAATACAAGCAGATTACGATCTTGTAGATAGTTTTATGAATATTGGTTTTGGTTCTGTTATTGGTGGTGGACTTCATGTAGGTGCTGGTAAATTAAAAGACATGAAAACTGCTAGAGATTTTGAAGCAAGAGTTTTAGCAAACAGAGAAAATTTAAGTACAGTTGAAGGTGGAGAACCAGAGGTAAATTTTTATAAAGAATATTATCCTGCTGACAGCGAACTAATGATGAGATTAGAACAAACTGATCCAGAATTAAGAAAAAAATTATTAGCAAAAGCTATTGGTGATCAACAGTTAGATGAGCCAGTAAATGTTACTGATATAGCAAATGCTGATCCTGTAATAAATGGTACATCAACTAAACAACTTGATATACAGCTTAATGCAGCAAGAAAAAATCTTGATGATGCTATTAAATTTTCTAAAAGTGATGAATTAACTGCAAAAGGTAGTAAAGAAAAATTAGTTGCAGATGCTAGAAAAAAATATAATGAATTACTTGCAGAAAAACAAAAATTAAATCAAGAAACTAGAACCGAACCTGTAGTTAATGAAGCTACAATTAATCGTAAAAACATATCAGATGATTTAGAATTAAATTCTGTAAAAGACAGTACAGCAAAAGCAGAAACAGAAGATACAAGAATAAAAGTATCGGAAGAAAGATTATTAAAAATAAGAACAGCACAATCTGAAAAAGGATTAAATTTAAAATTTGGTCCAGAAGATACAACATTAAAAGCTGCATCAGAACAATTAGATGAAGTAAACTCTAAATCACAAGAAATAGATGATATTGTGGCTGATTATATTAACTGTAGTAATGGAAATTAACAATGGCTAAAAACACCTGTTTAACAAGAGTAGAAAATTTATTAAAAAATTCTTCAATTAAATCTGTTAAAAGAAATGAAATTATAAGTTTAATTAAACAATCAATAGCAGAAAATAAAAAAGCAGGAATAGATAGTGTTAATGTAGATAAAATTGCTAAAGATGTAACAGAACAAATAAAAGCACAAAAAAAACAAGATAAGATAAATGCTCTTAATGATGAAATATTAGTAAGAAAAAAAGTAGAAGAACAATTAGAAAATTTTAAAGATGATCCAGAAAATGGTTTAATATCATTATTAGTTGGTACTAATGAATTAACAACTGGTGCTAGACAATCTGTAGGTGTTGCACAAAATGCTGCACAAGGTCAATTAATTGCAGGTTTTAATGCTGAACTTAAAAATGCTAAATTAGAAGGTATGTTTGATAAAGCAGATACAAGGCTTCAAGAAGAAATTTCTATAACAATGGAAGAAATTTCTTTAGGTACAGAAGTAACAACAAAAAATAAAGATGTAATAAAATTAGCTACAATAATGGAAAATTATTCTGAACTTGTTAGACAAAAATTAAATGCTAGAGGAGCTAACATTGAAAAAATGTGGGGTTATATTGTTAAACAATCTTATGATCAATTTAATGTTAGAGCTGCTGCAAATAGATTAAATAAAAAATTAGAAGAAATAACTGTGCCAGAAAATTTAAAAGGTAAAGATATAAATTATTATAAAAATTTTACAGCATGGAAAAATTTTATAATGCAATATTTAGATGGAGATAGAACATTTGCTAATACAGATGATATAGATAGTTTTTTATTAAATGCTTACAATTCTATTGTTGGTAATAAAATACAAATAGCTGAAGGAGCTGGTAATATTTTTGGTACTAAAAATGTAGCAAAAGGTGCAAATTATAAAAGAGTATTACATTATAAATCTGCAAAAGATTGGTTTGCTGTAAATGAAAAATTTGGCACAGGATCTTTAAAAGAAACTTATTTTTCTGGATTAATGACAGCAGGAAGAAACATGGGTATGATAGATTCTCTTGGTACTAAACCAAAACAAAATTTTGAAAAAATTAGATATGCAATTCAAGAAAGATTAATAGATGGTGAAAGATTAAATGCTGCACAATCTATATCTTCTTATGCACCATTTGATAAATATATGAAAGTTGTAGATGGAAGTATTCATACTATTGAAGGTGGTAGTATTGGATTTGGTGTAGCAAAATGGTCAGCAATAACTAGAGCTGTAGGTAATACAGCTAAACTAGGTGGTGCTGTTATATCTGCTGCTGCTGATTTGGGTATTTATGGATCAGAAATGAGTTTTCAAGGTAGATCATTTTTAGGTGGAATGTATGAAGGTTTTAAAGGTTTAGCAAGAAGAAAAAATACACAAGATAAAAAAGATTTAGTTGAAGGAATGGGTTTTTTAGCGGATGGTGTAGTATATGATGTTTCTGGTAGACACACAGTTGGTGATAACTTAACTAAAGGTTGGACTAGAATACAAAGAACATTTTTTAAATATAATTTACTTTCTTGGTGGACCAACACTTTAAAAGAAAACTCAATGTTAGGTATGGCTAACTATTATGCTAAACAAAAAAATTTAAGTTTTGATAAATTAAATAAACCATTACAAGAATTTTTTGCTTTATATAACATTGATTCTGTTAAATGGGATGTAATTAGAAAAACAAAAGATGGAATGGTAAAAGCAGATGATGGAACTGAATTTATTAATATTGCAAATTTAGATCAAATATCAGATGCTGATATAAAGAGAATAACAGGTATAGATAATTTAAGTAAAACAGAACTACAAATAGAAAAAGATAAGTTTAAATATTCAGTATCTGGAATATTATTAGATAGATCAATCTATGCAGTTATAGAGCCAGATGCTAGAGTAAAAGGTATTATGACACAAGGTTTATTAGCAGGAACTGGTATGGGTGAGGCTATTAGATTTGTAGGTCAATTTAAAGCATTTCCAATGTCTATTATGAATAAAGTTTTAGGAAGAGAAATGGCTTATATAAGAAAAGGTAAAAGATTAGGTGGTTTAAGTACAGAAGCTGGTAGAGCAGAAATAGGAAGAGGAATAAGGGGAATGGCTGCATTAGTTATAACTTCTGGTTTTATGGGTTATATGGCAATGACTATGAAAGATTTATTAAAAGGAAAAGAGCCAAGAGATCCAACTAAAGGTAAAACTATTATGGCAGCATTTTTACAAGGTGGTGGACTTGGTATATATGGAGACGTATTATTTAAAGAACAAAGAGATGCAGGATCTGTTGTTGCTGGTTTAATTGGTCCAGCTCCATTAACTGCTGTTGATCTTGGTTTGGCTTTTAAATATGCTTTGGGTTTAGAAGGTGGTAAAGCAGGTAAAGCTGCTTATAGAGCAATAAGTCAAAATATACCTTTTTTAAATTTATTTTATGCAAAAATAGTATTTGATTATATGATAGGTTTTCAACTAATGGAAACAGTAAATCCTGGTGTATTAAAAAGAGTAGAAAGAAGAATGAAAAAGGATTATAATCAAGAATATTTATTTACAAAACCCTCAACAAGTAATAAAGGTTTTTAAGTTATGACAGTATCTTCAACTACAGTAAAAAATTCCTACTCTGGTAATGGGAGTACAACCCAATTTGCATATGGGTATAAAATATTTGCAGACTCAGACTTAATCGTAATTATTAGAACAGACAGCACAGGTGCTGAAACTGTTAAGACTTTAACTACACATTATACAGTAGCTGGTGCAGGTGATGCTAGTGGAGGTTCAATAACTTTCACATCTGGTAACACTCCTGCTTCTGGTCAGACAGTTGTAATAATTAGAGAAGTTCCGCAAACTCAAGCGATAGATTATATCGCTAATGATCCATTCCCTGCGGAATCTCACGAAGAGGGTTTGGATCGTGCAACCATGACCACTCAACAAGTTCAAGAAGAACTTGATAGATCGCTTAAAATTTCTAGAACTAATACTATGACATCAACTGAATTTACAGTTGGTGCAACAGATAGAGCAAACAAAGTTTTATCTTTTGATTCTTCTGGAGAACTTGCAGTTACACAAGAACTTGGAACTTTCAAAGGTACAGACGCAACAACTACTACAGCAGCTTATGTTGTTAGAGATATTGTTAAATCAACAACAACAGCTCAACTAAATAATATTTATATTTGTATTCAAGCTTCACCAGTTGGTACTGCTTTAACAAACACATCTTACTGGACTTTAATTGTAGACGCAGTTAGTGCAGCAACATCTGCTACAGCCGCTGCAACATCTGCAACTACCGCAGGTAACTGTGCAACAGCTAGTGCAAGTTCTGCTACAACTTCTGGAAACTGTGCAACAGCTTCTGCAAATAGTGCAACTGCCGCTGCAACTTCTGAAACTAATGCCGCAGCATCTTTTGATTCTTTTGATGACAGATACTTAGGTGCAAAATCTTCTGATCCATCTACAGACAATGATGGTAATGCTTTATTAACTGGAGCTTTATATTTTAATTCTACAGATAATGTAATGAAAAATTACACAGGTTCTGCATGGCAAACTTTAAAACCAACTTCATCTGAACAAACAAATATTAATACTTTAGCTGCAAGTGCAGTAGTTGCTGACATGGCAATACTAGCTACAACAGATGTAGTTAATGATATGAATATTCTAGCAACTACAGACGTGGTTGCAGACATGAATACACTTGGAACAAGTGATGTAGTAACTGATATGAATACTCTTGGTACAGCAGATGTTGTATCAGATATGAATACACTAGCTACAGCAGATATTGTAAACGATATGAATGTACTAGGTACTTCTGCAAATGTTACTGCTATGGGGTTACTAGGTACAGCAGCAGTAGTAGAGGATATGGGTATACTAGGAACTTCATCTGTAGTTGCAGATATGAATACTTTAGCTGGTTCTGGTAATGCTCCAAACATAACAAGTTTAACTGCATCTGGCGAAGTCTCTATGGGTACGCTTGATATTGGCGGAACAAATGTAACTTCAACCGCAGCAGAATTAAACATATTAGATGGTGTTACATCAACTACTGCTGAACTAAATATTCTTGATGGTGTTACATCAACTACAGCAGAATTAAATATTTTAGATGGTGTTACATCTACAGCTTCGGAACTAAATACATTAGATGCAGTAGCTAGAGGTAAAATAATTTATGGTAATTCTAGTGGAGCAACAGCTCTTTTAGCACCAGGTTCAAATGGAACAATATTAACATCAGATGGTACAGATATATCTTGGGGTGCTGCAGGTGGTGGTGTAACTTTTAAAGAAGGTGGCACAAATTTTACAAACAGTTTATTAGTAGGTACTTCTGGAACAGGAACTTTAAGTTCTGCTGATGGAAATACTGGTGTTGGAACAAGTGTTTTAGCTGCACTTACATCTGGAGATAATAATACAGCAGTAGGTTTTTGTACTTTAGAATGTAACACATCTGGTGCAAATAATGTAGCTTTAGGCATGCAATCTTTAACAGCTAACACAACAGCTTCTAGTAATACAGCAATTGGTCATTTTTCTTTAAAAGCTAATACAACAGGAACTCAAAATACAGCTGTAGGACAAGCTGCTATGGCTGCAACTACAACTGGTGGCTATTCTGTTGCAGTAGGTAATAATGCTTTACAAACTCAAACTACTGGAGCAAATAACGTAGCAGTAGGAAGAACTGCTCTTGCAGCATTAACAACAGGAACAAGAAATACTGTTGTTGGTGGCTCTTACGCTTTAGGTGCTGGTGCAAACATTACTACTGGTTATCATAATGTAGTTGTTGGTAATGATGCAGCTGGTACAACAACTACAGGACATAATATTACAGTAGTTGGAACAGAAGCTTTAAAATTAAATACTACAGGTGCTGGACATGTTGCTATAGGAACTAAAGCATTATGTTCGAATACCACTGCTGGTTATAACGTGGCAGTTGGTAGAGAGGCTTTAAAATTAAACACAACAGGAACTCAAAATACAGCAGTTGGAACTGATACTTTAGCAGCTAATACGACAGGTGGGAGTAATGTAGCAGTTGGTGTAAATGCTTTAGATGCTAACACAACAGCTGCAGACAATACAGCAGTTGGTGCTTGTGCTTTAAGTGCTAATACAAATGCATTTTATAATACAGCAGTTGGTTCTAATTCTTTAAAAACTAACACAACAGGTGCAAATAATACAGGAATTGGAGCTTTTGCTTTAGATGCTAATACAACAGGCTCACAAAATGTTGCTATAGGTTGTGATGCTATGGGTGCTAACACAGAAGGATCAAATCATGTTGCAATAGGTAGAAGAGCTTTAGATGCCAATACTACAGGTGAACAAAATGTTGCTATAGGAAGTAGTGCTATTACTGAAAATACAACAGGTTCATGTAATACAGCAGTTGGTTTTGAATCTTTAAAAAGTAACACAACAGCTTCAGACAATACAGCAGTTGGAAGATTTGCTTTATGTGCTAACACAACAGGCTCACCTAACACAGCCGTAGGAGCAGAAGCTTTAAAAGTTAATACAACAGGTGCGAGTAACATAGCAGTTGGTGCATTTGCTTTAGATGCAAATACTACAGGATCTGAAAATGTTGCAATGGGTCTAAGTACTTTAACTTCTAACACAACAGGTAATTATTTAACAGGAATTGGAAGATTAGCTTTACTTTCTAACACAACAGCTGAGTATGGTACAGGAATTGGTTATAAAGCATTATGTGCTAACACAACAGGTGCTTATAATACTGGAGTTGGTCAAGAATCTGGATGTAATATTACAACAGGTAATGCCAATGTTACTCTTGGAGTTCTTGCTGGTACTGCAGCTTCTCCATTTAATATTACAACAGAAAGTTATAGAGTTGTTATTGGATATAACAGTACTACCCATGCTTACATAAAAGTTGCTTTTACAGTAACATCAGATTTAAGAGATAAAACTAATTTTGGTGAAGTTCCACATGGTTTAGATTTTATAAATAAATTAAAACCTGTTTCATTTCAATTTAAAAAATCAAGAGAAAATGATACTCCAATAGGAGATGTAAGATATGGTTTCAAAGCACAAGACATTATGGCTTTAGAAGGAGATAATCCTGTGATTATTGATAATGAAGAACCAGATCATTTAAAATACAAAGGTGAACATTTAGTCCCAGTATTAGTTAATGCAATTAAAGAATTAAAAGCAGAAATAGACGAACTAAAGAAAAAATAAACAACAAACAATGAAAGGAACAAAATGTTAAATACATATTTCGTAGAAGGCGGAGTAGGTAAATGTACTGCGTTTACAGCTCTAATACCACAACTTAGAAAAAAATCAGAAGTACAAATATATACACCTTATATTGGTTGCTTTGGTGGAAATCCAGATGTTAAGATGGCATTTGAAGGAACTATACCTTTGACACATCCAGACATAATGGCATCAGATAATTTATATTATAGTGAACCATACAAATCTAATTTTCAATTTGGCAAACAACACTTAATAGAAAGTTACTGTGAGCATCATGGTGTTAAATATAAAACATCAATGAAACCTAAAATATACACAGAGCAATACAAAAAAAAAGTTGCCGAATGGTTAAAGGTAAATAAAATAGGTAAATATATTTTAATTCAATTATCTGGTGGACAAGCTCAAATGGGTTTTAATCCTAATAACCAATATACTAATATTAATCCTAATAGAAACTATCCACACTTTCTTGCACAACAAGTAGTTAATATGTTGTTAGAAGAATATAAAGATACTACTATTATTAATTGTGTGTTACCTAACGAACCACATTATCAAGGTACAATTAGATGTGATCTACACTGGACACAAATACATGAAATGCTAAAAGGTGCGGAAGGTTTTATATCTATAGATAGTTGCTTACAACATTTTTCAGCATCTGCAGAAAAGCATGGAGTAGTTCTTTGGGGTTCTACAAGGTGGACACAATTTGGTTATTCACACAATAAAAACCTACAATTTCATATGAAAGATGATTGGGATGAAACAAAGTATGTTGAAAGTGATCCTAGAAATGTTATGGTAGAACCTAAATTAATTATTGATAGTTTTAAAAAACTTGATAAAGACAAACCAGTTGCATGTGCAACTAAATAGGAGATAAATATGAGTGAAGTAAAGACAGCAGAAGAAATAGCACAAGATTATACAGCTATGGGTCATTCAGTAGATTTAATCAATGGTATCATTGATGGTTCTCAGATGGCTGATGAAGAACCAATTGATAGACAAAGTTGTGTAGACAGAAATGTTGAACACTTAGAGCTTATGGTTGCTAAAGATTACTGGACAGATGAAAGTATGACAGCTGTTAATTCTGCAATTACTGCTGGTAAAGCATATACTGCTAGTTAATTTATTATAATGAAATTTGTTTTAGCCTATACTATATGTTCGGCTATAACAGGTTTTTGTAATTCACCTTCTATTTCTCCTGTCGAATTTAAAACTTGGAGTGATTGTACTAAAGCAGGTGCAATGGCAACTATTAAAGTTACTAACCAAAACTTAGAAAATTTTAACAAAGAAAAATTATACGTTTCTTACTTTTGTAATGAACGCAAAGGTAATGATGTCTAAAAATTCTGCATTAGAGAGAATAGAATCACACGAAAAACTTTGTCGTATCATGCAAAAGCAAACCCACCAAAAAATTACCAGTATAGAAACAGAAATTAAAGATATTAAAAGACACATGTATTATGCTATGTCAGCTTTAATAGGTGGTATGTTTTCAATTATAGTTATACTATTTCAAAAACTTTAAACTTTAAGGCTTTTATGGCTAGAAGAAAGAAAGCAGTTACTGGTCTAACCTCAGAAATTAAAGCTCAACTTAGACTTGCCGAAGATCCTAATTTACTTGTATTTGTACCCCTTGGTGGACTTGGTCCTGTAGATATTGTTACTTTAAATATGACAACAGGAGAGTATAATGCTTATGATGTTAAGTCTAAAAATTATAGAAAAGCTGAGAGTTATCTTGCTCCAGATGGTTATAAAAGAAACCTTAAAGGATCTTTTATATCTAGAAATACAACTAAAGAACAAAAGAAACTTAACGTAAGGATTATATACGAATGAAATTATCAGAAAACTTTACCCTTCAAGAATTAACAAAATCAGACACAGCAATAAGATTGGGTATACCAAATGAGCCTAACTCAGATCAGATTGCTAAACTACAAAACCTTTGCGAGACTTTGCTGCAACCAGTTAGAAATAAGTTTGGTGCAGTTATAATAACTTCTGGTTACAGATCTCCAGAACTTTGCACCAAGATAGGTAGCTCAATTAATAGCCAACATTGCAAAGCTGAAGCCGTTGATTTTGAATGTCCAGGCACAGATAATGCTGAACTTGCTTATTGGATAAAAGATAATATAGAAGGATGGGATCAAATGATCCTTGAATTTTACACCATTGGTGAGCCTTCAAGTGGTTGGGTACATTGCAGCATAGCAGATAAACCTAGAAAACAGTTCTTGAGAGCATTCAAAGAAGATGGTAAGACGAAATATAAACCAATACTAGGAGATATAAGATGTGGTTAAGTGCAATTAAACTAGCAATGAACGCTGGTAGTCATATTTATAAAAAGAAACAAGAAACTAAAATGATGATGGCTAACGCACAAGCTAAACACGCAGAGAAAATGGCTAGTGGTGAGCTAGAATATTCTGGTAAACTTCTTGAAGCAAGACAATCGGATTGGAAAGACGAGGCAGTTCTTGTAATTTTAACGCTGCCAATTTTGGTGATCGCTTGGGGTGTATTTAGTGATGATCCAAACGCATCTGCAAAAATAAAAGAGTTCTTCGAACAATTCCAACAGCTTCCCAGTTGGTTTACAAATTTATGGATTCTTGTCGTGGCAAGTATCTATGGTATAAAAGGAACACAAATATTTAGAGGAGGAAAGAAATGAACTTAAAAGATCATATTCCACATTTTGTGGAAGAGCATAAAAAAGCAATAGCAGTTGTTGTTGTTATTTTGATTATTGCAATCATTATATAGTAATGAGAAATCAAATACCTACAATGATGGTATCAAGGTATAGTAAAAAGAAACCTACACTTCTTTCTCAACAAACTGGTAATAAGAAAAAGAAAAAGAAATATAAGAAAAAGAAGTAATGGCAAAGATTAAGTTTACACACTTCATACCTAGAGATAAACCTAAAAAGCGTGGACCAGGTCAGCATAAAAAATCTATGAGTAAGCATGAGAAACGTCAAAAAAATACTAATCGTTACTTGGGTCAAGGCAGATAATTAAATCTAGCAATATTTTAAAAAAATGATAAATGTTTTATTGGAGGTTTCTACCAATGAATATAGTAGATTTGCTAAAGAAAAATATAGTAATGATTCCTGTAGTTGCGTCAGTTATTGTCGGAACTTTTACAGGTGTTAGATATATTGTATCATTAACAGAAACTATTAATAAAAATAAAGCAGAAATTACTGTAATAAACGATACTCATCTTTATAATTTTAAAACTTACATTGCTAGAATACAAGAAAACCAAAATCATTTGTTATTAAATATAGAAAAAAATAAAGGTAATACCATTGTTGCTAATGATAAAATGGATAGATTAGAGGAAAAAATTAAACAATTAGAAATAGATTTTAAAAACTTATTAATAAAAAGAAGTAATTAATATGGAGTGTGTTAGGATGGATTATAGATTTACAGCTATACTTATTATTATGATATGTCTATTAACTTTTTTTGGATCACCGCAATGAAATATTTAATTATATTTATTTTAACAGCAGGGTGTGTAAAGAGTGAACATGATTTTATAACTGCTCCTCCAGGTTTAACTTCTGCGATATATGAACAGCTAATAAAAATAGAAAATGACCAGAAAAACTAACACAGCTTTAATTGCGTTGCTTGGTACAATCCTAATGGGTTTAGCTACCTGGACTTTGGTCACACTCATAGAACTTCAATTAACAGTAACCATGATCCAATCTGACTTGATGTCTATTGATAAACAATTTGGAAGAGTTTACAATTTCATAGATTCTGTTAGAGGTAAGTAATGGCTATCAGAAAAACTACTAAAGGTAAGAACGCAAACTACAGACCCACAAAGTCTGGAGCTGGTATGACCGCTAAAGGTGTTGCAAGATATAGAAGAGCAAATCCAGGATCAAAATTAAAGACAGCTGTTACTGGTAAAGTTAAGAGAGGTTCAGTTGCTGCTAAACGTAGAAAAAGTTATTGTGCTAGATCTGCTGGTCAACTTAGAAACTCATCAGCTAAAACTAGGAACGATCCTAATTCTAGAATAAGACAGGCAAGAAGGAGGTGGAAATGTTAGATAAATTAATTTATAAATTTTGTGGTTGGGTAGACAGCTTAACTGATAAAGTTGAAAATATTTTTACTATGGATTTTACTAACTTTAGTAAAAGAAGAAAGAAAAAGTGTAAGTGTGGCAAGAAATAAGACTTGGAAGAAACCAACACAACAATCATTAATCTGTGGCTATTGTAATTGGTGCAAGAAGATGCTTATGAGTGATGCAGGAGGGTGGATAGTTACCCACAAAAGACAATACTTTTGCCATGATGGTAAAGATGGTAGTTGCTTTGACAAATACTGTGTGATAAAAATGAAACAACAACAGGAGAATAACTATGTACGGAAAGTCTAAAGGTAAAAGTAAGCTAACAGCTAAGCAGAAAACTCTGCCTAAGTTTTTACAAAACAAAATTAAAAAATCTAAAAAGAAGAAGAAGTAATGAAAAAAGGTTATCACAAAACTAAATCTGGTAAGATGGCTAAAAAAGGTTTATACTATAACATCAATAAGAAAAAACGAGCTGGTACTTCAAACTCTAAAAAGAAGTCTACTATATCTGCAAAGGCTTATAAGAATATGAAGTCTGGATTTAAGAAATAAGTTTCTCAAAGTCTTGCCATAACGATTGCTCTGGCGACCAAAATCTTTTTTGATCTCTTTTCATTTCTATAGAATGTAAAACTGTGGTATGATCTTGTCCAAAATATCTACCTATATCTGTTAGGTTCATATAATATTTTTCATACAATAAATTGTGGATTACATTTCTAGCTCTAACTATATCTGTGGTCCTACTCTTATTCATTAGAGTTTCTTTGTGTACTTCAAAATGTATGCACACTCTATTAATAATACTTTGTACCTGTGAAGGTTTAGGTTTTGTAATCTTGTAACCAATAATCTTTTTTATATTACTGTCTTGTATCTTTTCTTTTTGCAAAACATTAGCAGCATGTAAAAAACCTTCCGAGAACCCTACCTCATATAATCTTTCTTCTTGGCTCGTAAGAAGGTAAAATGCTTTCTTAACTTTGTATATAAAATTATTTTGGTCTAAGTGTTTTATGTGTTTATTATAGTGTGTGCTTACGTTTATAGTCATAGATCCCCTACAGATTTCTTTGTTTTTTTTATCAATGTAAACTAATGACTATTTAGCTGTCATTAATTCTTCTTTTGTCTGCTCAATTTTCCAAAACAATTTGTAAGAATCTTTTTGATACTTACTTACTTTTCTCTTGGCTTCTAGGAACTTCTCGTGTTTCTTCGCTTGAAGATCCTTGAGTTTTTGCAGACGAGATTTTATCTCTTCCATCTTTCTCCTTTTTTACTTTTGTAAAATCTACTTTTAAATTTTCAATTTTACATTCTACATACTCACCCTGTGCGTTGGGGTCGGCAGCTTTCTTTACTTCATCAAATCGTTCAACCAGTTGAAAACTAGCTTCGCCAGACTTAATTCTTAAATATTTAGTCATTTTTATCTCTTTTGTCTATATCTTTTTTGTGTAGATTAAACGTCATATCATTGTAGATAGATAGATCATGGTAGTTATCTGCCTTATAACCCTTGGTAGTTCTAAACAATTTAAGTGTCATCATGATTTGTCCTACTTGATATGGTCTTAGTTTTTTCTTTAAGTTATCTGCTAATATTAAAGTAAATAGATCAGCAAGTATAGTAAAATTATGTTGGTAATCTCCATAATCTTTTTGACGATCACTAACTATTTTTTTTTTAATCTCTTTGTCTATGTCTGTTATCTTCATAAGAATTAAAGGCGTGGCAAGGAAAAAACAATTAAGGGAGCTTTAGCAAAGAAAGGAAAGATGCTAATATGATTAACCCAAAAAAACCTCACCACACCATTGAACTACAATTCTAAATTAGTAGTTGTAGTTAGTTTTATTATATGCTGATCCTTGACCTTTTGCAAACCTGTTATTGTTAGGTGCATAAGATTGCTGCTGTCCGCTAGGCTTGGCAGTTGATGGACCAGTATTTGATGGTGAAAGGACTACATTGATAATGCCTGTGGGATTACCTTGCTCATCCATGTCATCAAATCCTGCTTGGTTGTACCAATTCTCTCCAATTTTTACACCTATACGCCAGGTCTTACCCTCTGGTGATTTTGGATTTATCGGTGCAACAAAAGATGGTCTGTTGTCTCCTGGTTGTTTGTCTTGGTTATGTGTAAGTTTTATATATATCTTATCACTCATTGTGTAACTCCTTGTTGGTTTAGTTGTGTTTCATGTGTCTCATACAAATCTGTGATCTGTCTGTACACACGAACATTATTATTAGGATCAAATAAGCCAGGATTTTCTTTTCTAAATTTCCTAAGAGCATAAATATCATTAATAGATTTTATGGCATCTCTTACTTGATTCATATCAATGTCCATATCGACATTGGCATGAGCTGTACCACTTGGTTTTTGTTGTGGAATTTTATTGGTAGGTTTAGGTTCTTCAAAAGGTTTTGCCTTGTAACCATCATCATTATCTAAACCTGTTTTTAAATTAAGTGCATTTAAGAAAGCATACTTCTTAGCATAAGACATACCATTACCAGTACCAAACTTATCTAAGTTTCCCATAGCACTACATCCTTCAATATCAACATGACTTGTAGGATCTTCGATGTCATGTATTCTCATTGAACAAGTAACCATGATAAAAGTTTCTTTAACATAGTTAGTGTAAGTACAGATAGGATATAATCCATTGTTTAGTAATGACTCCATCGCTACCTTCTGGACTTCATCGTGCTGCAAAGGATTGAAGTGCATACCAGGAACTTTCTTTCCTTTTGCTACACCTCCTGCTTCACAAGCTGCCTTATGTAATTTTTGATATATATTTAGTTTCATGCGTTTAATCCCCATAGTTTTTTGATTTGTTTTTTTTGATCGTCTATTAAATCCCTATAATAAAAAGGATGATTTAATTCTGGTGGTTCTGCAAAGTGTGCTAACTTCTCTAAGCTACCTTCACAGAAAACAATTAACTCTTCCCATGACTTTAACCTTTGGGTCATAAGATGGTATTGTTCTTTTAAATAATCTGGTCTCAACATATCGTGTCCATCATCAAAGATTGTATATTCATTTTCATTTACATAAAACAAAAAAGGTTTCTTTTGGGTGCAATGAAAATAGAAAGCAACTTGAGAAACGTGCATTGGGTCTGGATCGTTAGGTAGCTGCGTTGTTGCCATGTAGTATTCATCTTTACCTCTACGCTTTTTAATACTAACTGGTTTAGTCTTAGCTTCACCTATGATGTCATTACTTTCATAATCTATACGACCAATAATATCATGGATCATATCTTTGCTTTTGCTTGACACATATCTTTCGGCAACTAATTTTGCATCACCAAATATTTCTTTGACACATTTTTTCATGTTCTCGATTGTTGGATGTGCAAAACTAATCATCATCTCTCTTGCAAGTTTATCTTTGTCATCTACTGGTATGCTGTCTTTATCTATTTGATCTAACTCTTGTTCAAATACTTGATCATAGTTTTTATTTTCTAAAGTAATCTTTTTCTCACCTTGATATAAAACATCACACAACAATCTTTGAGCTGTGTTGTTGACTAGGTTTCCAAAAGGTGCTTTGTATCTTATCTTAAAAGTTCTTCTTAACTTTTGAGGTAAAGAATAATTACAAACTAATCTTGTAAAGTTTTGTGAGCTGCTTGGCGACCAATGATCTAATCCTTCGCCACCATTGAAATTAATGAAGTGTTTTTTTAATTGTTCTCTTATAATCATATTTCCTTTCGTTTTTTAAATATTTATACAGATAAATTTTTGCTTGTCAAACTGTTTATATACTATATATACAACCTAAAAGGATAATAAAACAAAGGAGAAATATGAAGTTAAGCGAGTACAGGAAAAAAGAAAAAATATCTCACTACGAATTTGGTAGAAGATTAAACTTAACAGGAATTAATCCTGCCACTAACGTGCAACGATGGTGTTTAGAGTCTAAGGAAAAAAGATTTCCTAAACCAAACATGGTTAAAAAAATTTTAGAAGTAACTAAAGGTAAAGTAACTTTACAAGATTTGTATCAAGCATGGTGGGACTATGAAGAAAGCAAATAAGTTTCCATACAAAAGAGTTAAAATTTATTGGGTTGATATTGTCAGCTGCTCTGAATGGATGACACTTGATAAAGCAAAAGATCAAGTATACTCTTGGTGTGAGGACCTTGGTTACTTACTTTATAAAGACCAAAAGAAACTTATCATATTTGCATCATATAGCTTTGATGATGATGGAACATTAACAGTTGGCAACACTACAGTATATCCAAGATCTGTTGTTAAAAAAATAGAAGTATTAAAATGATTGATAAAGATAGAAGTAAAACATTAACAGTTATAAGTTTAGGTGCAGGAGTACAAAGTTCTACTATGGCAATCATGGCAGCTAAAGGAGATTTTCCTAATGTTGATTGTGCAATTTTCGCAGACACAGGTTATGAACCTAAAGCAGTTTATACTTATTTAAACTTTCTTTCAAACATATTACCTTATCCAATATTTAAAGTTAGAAAAGGAAATATAAGAGATGATATGTTAGCTGCTAAAGGTACAACTAATTTTGTAGTAGCACCATTCTTTACACAAAATAAAATTACAGGTAAGAAAGGTATGGTCATGAGGCAATGTACTAATGATTATAAAATTCAACCAATTAGAACTAAAATAAGAGAACTTTGTAATGTTAAAAAAGGTAAACACTTTCCTAAAGATAAGTATGTTGAACAATGGATTGGTATATCAACAGATGAAGCTGGTAGAATGAAACCTGCTAGAGATAAGTATATCTTAAACAGACATCCATTGATTGAAGCAAAGATGTCAAGACAAGATTGTATTGACTATCTTAAAAAAGAAAAGATACCATTACCAGAAAAATCAGCTTGTATTGTATGTCCATATCACAATGATGCTTACTGGCATTTTATGAAAACTGAAAGACCAAGTGAGTTTGCTGATGCTGTTGATTTTGATAAACAAGTTAGAAATATATCTCGTAAAGAAGATGAACAACTATACTCACACAGATCTTGTAAACCTTTGGATGAAGTAGAGTTTGATAAGAAGGAAACAGATAAGCAGCTAGATATGTTTAACAATGAGTGTGAAGGTATGTGTGGAGTATGACCTACGAAGGTATGTTTGATGAGGTTGAGTGTAAGCAAGAATTAAAACGAGCAAAGAAATATATTGAGAAACAAGCTAATATAATTTTAGCATTAGAAAAAGAAATAGAAGAAAAAGAAAACGAAATAATAATAATAAAAGAAAGGTTAAAAAGTGAGAAACTTATTCGAAACAATAATTGATGTAGGTAGTGGTTTATTCTTATCTACTTTAATTCAGCTATATATATTTCCATTCTTTGATTTGCATCCAACAGTATTGGAGAGCTTTCACATAGCAGTTATCTTTACAGTTATATCTATGATGCGTTCATGGTTTTGGAGAACAGTATTTACAAGGAGGAGAAGATGAAGTTAAAACTATTAGATCTATTTAGTGGAATAGGTGGGTTCAGTTTAGGATTAGAAAGTACAGGACAGTTTGAGACAATCGCATTTGTAGAGAAGGATGAGTTTTGTCAAAAAGTATTGAAGAAGAATTTTAATAACATACCAATAGAAGGAGAAGTTAGAAATGTCAAAGGAGATAGATACGCAGCAGATATTATTACAGGAGGATTCCCATGCCAACCATTCAGCGTTGCAGGAAAGAGAAAAGGAACAGATGATGACCGCTACCTCTGGGATGAAACTATTAGAGTCATCAGAGAGTGTAAACCTAGATGGTTCATTGGGGAAAATGTTGAAGGCATTATTAACATCCAAGAAGGCGTGGTCCTCCGACAGGTGTGTGATGACTTGGAAAAAGAAGGTTTCAAAGTCCAATGTCTTGTTATTCCAGCTTCAGGCATCGGTGCGTGGCATCAAAGGAAAAGAGTCTGGATTCTTGCCTACTCCGAACACAATGGATCACATAGATCGAAAGGGAATGAGACCATCGAGAGCAGCAACCAATCGAAAGAGTGGTTATTTATCAGAGATGATAAAGATGTTTCCAACACCTTCGGCAAGTTGTCAGATGGATGTAGTAGCACCACCAGAGTCAGTACAAAAGAACTCGAAAGGTTGGACAGTAACGAGAAAGAAAACAGGAACGAAGTTCGGAGCAAAGCTGAACGATGTAGTAAACAAGATAAACGAAAAACCTGGTGGGAAGCTCAATCCTCACTTTGTAGAGTTCCTGATGGGGTATCCTATGAATTGGACAAAGATCGAGCCAACAGAATAAAGTCTTTAGGTAATTCTATTGTACCTCTTATTGCAAGAGAGTTAGGTTTAGCTATTATGAAAGCAGAACAAGATGGCTAGATGGACCTACGCTTTCAGTAATGGCAGCTACAACGATTGGCACAGAGCAAGAAAAGAAAAAATTGCCATGATCGATATTGATAGTGTTGAGTGTTGTCCACATTGCTACGAGCCACTTGCTATATTAGAGACTTGTTATGACAAAGGACAGAAATACAAAGCTACAACCCTTGCAAACATAGTCGCTAGTCGCCTAAATATACCCTGTTTTTTGGTGTTCTATAAAAATCTGACACCTGATACCCTAACCTTTAGGATCAAGCGTATAACGAGCTGTGAGACAGAGTTTGAGGTTATGAACGAGAGCCAATGGGTTTCCATTTTGCTAGACCTCCAATCTAATCATAGGAAAGTATGTAAGTATGGTAAAGACTAGAGGATTTTTACAATTAACTTATGTATTATATCATCATCTTGATAAGGTATCAGGGGGGAAGAAAGCTAATTGTCTGTCGGTCTATTTATCTTTGATGAAATATTGTTGGAAATCTAACAATTATACAGCAGGATTAAGGCACTCTACAATTCAAAAAGATACAGGTCTATCTCGTACTACAATTCACAGAACATTACTAACTCTTACGAAACTAAATATCATATCTACTTCTAAAGGTAGATCTGGTAAAACTTATATTGTTAATCCTAACTTTGTTAAGTTTGAAAAGTCTATGTATAAAAATGAAACATCTAATCCTAGTAATGTTTCAGATTTAAAGACATTAAAAGAACAGTATATATATACAGTAGTAGATAAAATGATAAGTAAGAATAAAGGTAATCTTGAGAATATAATAAACGATCTAGCTACCCTCCCTGCCGATACCTTGAAAATGGATAAGAACAATGTCTATTATTGTAAGTTAGCCATTGCAAGAAAAGAGGAACTTGCTGCCGAGAGCAAGGCGAATTATGTACACCCTCAAAAGATTATCCAAGCTCTTAATAAGATTAAGAAAGAAACCAATGTAAGGTACAAAGAGAAACGAGATTATAATATTAGAAATAATATTAAGCCATGGCAAAAATAAAGATTAGATGTGAGGCGATTGCTAAGCACTCAGGGAAAAGGTGTAAGTGTCTTGGTAAATTTATTCC
>WLWH01000906.1_pt1 | contig 22539 bp, 42 predicted proteins | sample 6712741 | NCBI WGS metagenome assembly WLWH01 (sample SAMN12718694, study PRJNA515312) | sponge metagenome | isolation source: marine sponge | host: Mycale hentscheli | place: New Zealand: South Island, Marlborough, Capsize Point | collected 2003-05-01
ACGGAAAAGAATTTCAAAAATATGCAATGAGTGATCATAATGTTAGTTCATCTAAACTAAATTATTATGAAAAGCAAATTGAAAACTCAATGACTCCTTATATTTTAGAGGAGAGAGAAATGAGAGCAACTCAGATTGATATATTTTCAAGGTTAATGATGGATAGATTACTTTGGGTTGCAGGGCCAGTTAATGATGGAATGTCAACAATTGTTCAGGCTCAATTAATGTTCTTAGATAGTGTAGAGAAAAAAGATATCACAATGCATATTGATTCTCCAGGAGGTTCTGTTAAATCAGGACTCTCTATGGTAGATGTTATGGATTATATTAAATCAGATATAAGAACAGTTAATACTGGAATGGCTGCATCTATGGGATCTGTTTTACTAGGTGCAGGAACAAAAGGAAAAAGAAGTTCACTAAAACATTCAACCACAATGTTGCATCAATCATCAGGTGGTTTTAGTGGAAACATACAAGATGCTGAAATAGATTGGACTGAATGGAAAAAAGTTAATAAAGAACTTTTTGTTCTGTTAGGAAAATACTGTGGCAAAAAACCAGAAAAAGTAGCAAAAGATGCAACTAGAGATTTTTGGATGAATTCTGAAGAAGCTCTGAAGTATGGAATAATTGATGAAATAATTGGAGCTAAATAAATATAGTATATGAATTACCATGAAGACGACAGAGCACAAAGATTATTAGATGTATTTCCTATTGCAGGACAAGGGCAAATTAATGTATCTTATATAAATTCAACCGATCATATCGTAGCTTGGCATAAACACAAGAAACAAACTGATTATTGGATTTGCCTTAAAGGAAGTCTTAAAGTAGGATGGGCAACAGAAGAAGACGGTTGTGAATTTAAATACCTATCTGATAAGAATCCTCAAGTATTAGAAATCCCACCAGGAATATATCATGGATATAAGGCTTTAGAGCCAGGTACTATTTTGGCATATTATGTTACTCGTAAATATGACCCATCAGATGAACATAGAGCAAGTATAGGGTACTTTGGAGAAGAATGGAAAACAGAAAATAAATAATATGATAAATTTTTTAAAAAAGATATTTAAAGGAAAAACAGAATTAGAAAAATTAGAAGCTCAACATAAAGATCTTTTAGGGCAAGCATTCATTGCATCTAAATCAAATCGAACTTTAAGTGACACATTAACATTTGAGGCAAGTAAGATAGAAGAAAAAATAATTGAACTAAGAAAGAATGAAACTAATTAAAAAATTAATATTCTTAATTAGATTAAAATTCGCAAAAAGAAAAAGAAAATCAGTATGGGATCTATAAAAGAACTAACCGATAAAATATCATTTAGATTATTAGCCACTCGTAAGCATGAAGATTATGATTGGTTAGAAGATCAAATGAAACAAGTTGTAAAACCAAAATCATTTTTAGATAATAAGTGGGTAAAGATAATTTTTAGCCTTGCTATAATGGGATCTGCTATACCTTCAATCTATCAAGATTTTACTTATGGTCATCAAGGAACTTGGACACATTATGGAATGGGCTTAGTTGGAGTTTTATATTTTATTGAATCTTTACTGTGGACACTAGATTTATGGAAAAAGAATTAAAGAAAAAGTTAGAAAAATACGAAGATCTTATTTTTGAAGGTCATTCAATAGATACTGAAGATTTTTATAATCTTAAAAGACAACTTCTAAAAGGAGAACATTTAGATCTTATTGAAATTTTTGAGGTTTTAGAATCTATGATAGAAAAAAGACATAATGATTTAATGAATCGTAGATTGAACTTATTAACAATTTGGTCTACTATATTTTTACCTCTTTCATTTTATACTGGACTTTGGGGAATGAATTTTGATGATGTTCCTTTAATATCTGATGATAATGGCTTTTGGGTATTTACAGGATTAAGTATAGCAACAATAGGAGGTATGTGGTGGTATTTCAAAAATAATAAATGGATATAAGATATGAAACTTAAAGACACAATAGGTATTTTTAAAAATGCATTTACTAAAGAAGAATGCGAAAGAATTATAGATAGGCAAGAATATGCTATTAAGCATAAGCTATCTAATGAAGGCGGTTACGGTAATTTAGTAGGTCATAAAAAATCTACTGATTATGATATTATAAGAGGGCAAGACCAAGAAGATCAATATTTAACTAATTTAGTAGCATCAAGGTTTAATGAATTGTCTATGAAATATTTAAAAGACTTTTCTCCTTATGGTGAATTTGATAGTACTAGTATTATTATAGACCAAACGTTTTATCCAGTCTTTCAGATTCAAAAATATGATAAAGGTTTAGGTCACTTTAATTCATTTCATTTAGAAGAATATGGACCAGGTACTCAAGATAGGCTGTTTGTTTTTATTCTTTATCTTAATGATGTAAAAGATGGTGGTGAAACGGCCTTTTATTTTAAAGAGGAAGGTGAAGATGATTACTTTAAAGTAAAACCAGAACAAGGAAAATTAATTATCCACCCAGCATCATGGCCTTATATACATAAAGGTTGTATGCCAGAATCCGATGATAAGTACATCTTAACTGCATGGTGTTGTTATACAAAATAATAAACATTTACTTTCAGAAACCTATATTGTTTGTTATATTTAAATTAAATACAAACATATGAATCCAAATACTCAACTAGGTTATTGCTGTATCAATCTAAATTTACGACAAATACCTATTACTGTTAATCGAACCTGCAGAAAGGCAACATTTGAATCTGGTGGATTATCACATGTAAGCAATCTTGCATTACAAAATATCCGAGATCTTGTTGAGATTATCAAATGGAATGAAAAGAATGGATTTAAGGTTTATCGCATGTCATCAAACATGTTTCCTTGGATGTCAGAGTATGAACTTAAAGATTTACCTGACTATCAAAAAATATCTACGTTACTTAAAGGAGCTGGTAATCTTTCTAAAAAATACGGACAACGACTCAGTTTTCATCCAGGACCTTTCAATGTATTAGGATCACCTAATCCTATACTTGTAACAAAAACAATTAAAGAACTTAATCAAACAGCAGAGATTATGGATACTATGGGATTAGAGCAATCTAATCATTATCCTATTAATATTCATTGCAATGGTGTTTACGGAGATAAGAAGGCTACTTTACAAAGGTGGTCGGATAATTATAAAAGACTTTCAAAATCAGCTCAAGCCAGATTGGTTGTAGAGAATGATGATAAGGCAAGTATGTATTCTGTAAAAGATCTATATGATGGTATCTTTTCAGAAGTACATGTACCTATTACATTTGATTTTCATCATCATAGATTCCAGCCAGGTGGTTTATCAGAACAAGAAGCGTTTGAATTGGCAATGACTACATGGCATCATCATAATGTAAAACCTTTGTTTCATTATTCATCATGCCGAAGAACATTCGAAGATCCAGGCTGTAAAGCACAAGCACATGCTGATTTTGTATATGAAAAAATTAATGACTATGGTCACGCCGTAGATATAGAAGTAGAAGCTAAAGCTAAAGAAGTTGCTGTATTAAAATACAAAGATGATAATAAATTATTAGAATCTTATTTACCTTTTGATGTACATATAGACAATCAATTAGTACTAGAAGTTTAACCAATAATAAAAAAATGATTAAAATTGTTAAAGAAAAACCAATTAAAAGTACCACCTCTGTTGAAGGTATATTAGTACAAGTAACAGGAGGACAGTGGTACGGAATTACTACATTTAGGCCAGCGAGAAATCCTTGGTTAGGTAGAGCTAGTAAGTCCACCACAACAGGAAGAATGGAGTTTACTGCAGGTAGTGAAACATTCCAAATGCAATTTAAAGATAAACCAACCTTTGAAGAATTAAAAGAAATTTTAATTAATGTATTAAATGGAGCAGAACCTATCAAATGTAAAATTAATTATAACTAATGGGAAGTATAATGCAAGTATTTGCATTGCTCTTTATTATAATATTGAGTTTTGCATTTCATTTAATTGTTTATGAAAATGATTATGTTGAAAAATGGTATTGGAAAGTTTTAGGTGGTGGTGGTATTCTTCTTTTAGTCTTTGCTGCTATAATGGGTTATTAAAAAAACAAGAATTTATAGTTCAATTCCCAATAAATTAGTTTATATTTATACTATATGAATAACAAAATACAATTTTATTTTAAACAATATATTAAAAGTCATAAAAACTTTAATATAGAATTTTCTGAGTTTGTAGCAAGTAAACTCGGCTGTACTGAAATCCATGCAGTACAATTAATTAAAACATGGAAAAATAGTAAACAACTAATAAACGCATAATATGAAAAAGACAGTAGGCAATTTTATAGTAGAGCTATCAGGTGAAAGCTTAATGATTAAAAATCTTAAAGGTGATTTGTTAAAAGCAGAATCAGTTAAACCTTTTGAATCCGATGATAAGTTTAAAGAACTATGTATTAGTTTAGAAGAAAAAATTGCTGAAAGAAAAAGATTAGGTTTATCAGTATAATTAAATATGGGAAGTTAGCAAAGTGGTAATGCTACATATTTCTTAACGGTTGGAAGTTAATGCTAGCAACGATGAGTAAATCGGAGATATGTAATCAGGGGTTCGATTCCCCTACTCCCCAGCTCTTGGATAGGTAAAACCGAACAACGAGGCGTCAAATCTCACGCCTACAAACCGAAAGGTAGAGTCCAAGTGGAGTTTTAAAATTGTTAATAACTTTTTGAAAATAACGTGAAACTATAGTTCAAATCCCGTGAAAATGTATTATATTTATAATATAAATAAAAAACGGTAAAATGGAACATAAAATATTTGAAGTCGGTGGTTGTGTAAGGGACGAACTCTTAAACGTTCATACAAAAGACATCGACTTTACTTTTGTATTAGATAATACTGATATGACAGTAGAAGAAGGGTGGGACAAAATGTTATCTATCCTTGAATCTGAAGGATTCAAAATATTCTTAAAAACACCAGACTGTTTTACTGTAAGAGCAATGTTTCCTAAAGGACATATACATGACGGTTTAGTTGCTGACTTTGTTATGTCTAGGAAAGAAGTAGGAGTTATACCTGGAACAAGAAAACCTATATTAGAATTAGGAACTTTAGAGGATGACTTAATGAGAAGAGATTTTACTCTTAATGCTTTATGTAAAGATGAAAATGGTAATATCATAGATATGTTTAATGGTGTTACAGATTTAAATAATAGAATCCTTAGAACTCCATTACCTCCAATGAAAACTTTAATGGATGATCCTTTAAGAATGATAAGAGGTTTAAGATTTTCCATAACTAAAGGTTTTACATTTGATGATGAATTATGGGAATGTATGCAAGAGCCAGGTTTATTAAGAAAATTAGAAGATGTGGTTTCTCAAGAAAGAATCAGAGAAGAAGTTACTAAAATGTTTAAACATGATACTCTTAAGAGTTTAAACCTTTTAAGAACTATACCTGGATTAATGGAGGTTATATTAAAAGATGGAATGTGGTTAATGCCAACAACTAAAAAATAAGATATGAGATATACTGTAACAATGACAATTTATATAGATGCCGAAAATGATAAGCATGCGGTATCTAAAGCTAAAATGATTGCAAACAGAGAACAATCAAAATATCCTGCACAACGATGTGAAGTAGAGAAATTGCACTGTACACCGTTTGCATCAATGAACACTAGAGAATTAGATATTAACAAGATATGAAAAAGAAAATTAAATTAGAATCTCATATGGGAATTGCATTCTCAACAATAGGTGGTCAAAAATACTTATTTCCAGGATGGATTCCTGTTGAGGATCATATATCATTTGATGATGTGGAGGTTACTAATCCTTATGCAAATCTTAAATCCGAAGAATATCAAATAACTGGATCAAGAGGCGATAAATATACTGTAACTAATAGAAACGGACAATTCTCATGTAACTGTCCAGCTGGTAAATTTAGAGGAAAGTGTAAACATTCAACTCAAGTCCAAAAAGAACTCAGCTTAGTTGAATAAATAAAGAAAAACAATATACAATTATGGCTACATTATTTTATGGTTCAGCAGCAACAAACCCTACCGCTGATACAGAATTAGGTTTACCATTCCCAACAGCTGGAGGTAGAGAACAACTAAGATATCCTATCGCATTGAAGGTAGGAGAACCTGGTGTTGTAGCAGCAGCACCAAAAACAGTGGAGTTAAAACAATTAGACGGAACACAAGTAGTAATAAGTGGATTATTAACAGGAACAGTACTTCCTATGACTTTTTCTCAAATTACTGGTGCCGGTACTGATTTAGATTTAGCACAAACCACTATATTTTATAAATAAAAATAAAAACAATTAAGTAATGGAAAAAGCAAAAGAATTATTTGGAAAAGTAGTAAGTTGGATTGACTCAAAAGGTTTCTCTGCTTTATTATCATTAGGTCTAGGATTAGGTCTTTGGGCATTCGGTTATAAGATATATGCTGGAATTGCATTCGGTGTATTCTTAACTAGAAACTGGGATCTTTTCAGAGGATGGCTAAAGAAGTAACCACAAGTAAGGATGTATCATCTCAGTACATTTTTTGTTACTGGGATGATTATTCTATACTACCACAAGAAAGAATTAAGAATATTAAAAAGAAAACAAAAATAAGAAAATGAAATATATTAAAGATTTAAATTTAGAAGAAAAGCTAAAATTAAAAAATCCTAATAAAGATGGGGAAGCTGATATAGATTTTGTAGAGGTAAAGCCAGGAGATTTAAAAAAGATGGCTAAGAAATATAAATTAGATGCTGATGAGTATGAACCAGGAATGGTAATGCTTAAAGGAAAGAAAAAAGATATTGTAAGTTTCTTAAAAGATCGTGACTATGATATGGATGATCAAGATATTGAAGGCATCTTTCCTGAATTATTAGAAGCTAAAAAGTTTAAGCCTGGTGATATGTGGTCAAATGATTTTGATTATGATGGAATGATGAAGTATGCTTTAAAGGTGAATCATAAAACTCCACTAAAAACTCTTCAGAAGTTACATGATTCTGCAACTGATGTAAATTATCATACTCCTTTTTCAGGTTTAGGTAATGCAATTGATTGGATAACTGATGATGGTGTTAATTCACAAGAAGGTAAAGACTTTATGAAACAATTTCATAATGATATTAAGAATGAAATAAAGAATATGAAATAATGAAATATATCAAATTATTTGAAAAGTTCACTAAGGACTATATGAAAAAAATAGACCTTAAAGATTTTAAGAAAATCAAAAAAGGTTCTAAGATTTTATACATGGGTGGCCAGGTGGAAGTTTTAGATAATAATGGATATGTTCTTAAACTTAAAGGAGAAGACGGCAGAACCTTTACTGTTAATAAATCTCAGTTTGATCATGGAGGAATGATTAAAGAAGTATCTGATGGAAAGAAAAAGAAAAAGAAAAAACCTTTTCACCCAGATATGATGTATGAAGCTAAAGGCAAAAAGGTTATAAATGATCTTTATAAAATGGATGGTCAAATTGATTATCTTTCTGATGCTGATGATGCAACTAAAAAGATATGGAAAAAGGCAGGAGTTAATCCAGAAGATAATGATATGATTATTCTTTACTCATATGTTAATTCATGGCCTGAAACTAAAAAGCTTTTAGATAAATCAAGAATTAAGTATAAAGAATTAGAAGATCCTAATTCAGCAGGTGAATCTTTTATTGTGTTTAATGTTAATGAATCAGTTAATGAACTAAGATCTGATATGATCTCTGGTACAAGCGGTAGAAGAATAGAATCTTTAGAAGATAAAAAATATGAATTAAAGAAAGATGTTAAAGGTGCTCGGATTGGAGATTTTATAAATGTAACTCTTCCTAAAGGAACTATAATTTATAATTTACCAGGTGGAGTATTTGCAGATCATTTTTCTTTAAAGAACAAATATGCAAGTAGATCATCAAGAGGTCCACAATATTTTGAAAAGCCTACATTTAGTGGTATATCAATTAGACAGATGCCAGATATCTTAGCTGCTATTGAAAAGAACAGTAAAGTTTTAGAATCAGTTAATGAAGCTAAGTTATCTACTATTCATAAAGCAGCAAAGAAAGGAAGTTATCCTGTTAGTATTGTAGCATCTATATTAGGTAAGGTTGTAAAACAAGAATTAGTAAAAACTCCAATGGAAGTTCCTGCAGCATTTAATATGATGCAAGGTGCTTATCCTAAAGCTACTATTTCAGTAGAGTCTAAAACGGGACAAACTTTATTTGTTGAATCAGTTAATGAAGCAAGAGCAAAGAAGGTCACAAAACAGATGTGGAAAAGAATGAATGATGATAAAAGGTTTGATGCTTTACTTTCTGTTGTAAAAGATCCTGATGATGCTGAAAAATACATTGAAGATAAATGGGAAGATCTACCTAGTGGATTTGAAAGAGACATGGTATTATTTGAATTATCATCTGAACAAGATGGTACTAAAGATTCAGATGGCAAACATAAACATGAACACCATTTAGAAGAAGACATAGAGGCAATGTGGAAAAAGGCTTATGGTGAAAATTTCAGTTCTAAATATCCAGCGGTTGCTAAAATTATCAAACAAAGAAAGATTAAAGATAAGAGAGAAATTGCTAGAATATGGCAAGATACTTATGGAGAGGATTTTGAAAAAGAATATCCAGCATTATACCAAAAGTTAAGCTAATGGCACCATATTTAATTTTTGCTATTGTCTTATGTATAATAATAGATACAATATGAAATACATTAAACCACTTAACGAGGCAAGGCCTATGTTTCAAGATACTCCTAACGAGTTTGCTTATTTAGATTTTAAAAAATGGGCATATAAAAACAGAGGCAAAATCAAAAAAGAACTTTCTAAAATTAATGATGGCACTACATTATTCATAGCATTAAGAAAGCTATGGATGGAATGGGCTAATAAAGAAGCAAAGGAGTGGAGTTATTTACATTCTACTTCTGTAGCTAAAAAAGATTTTGGTAGAGCCTTGGCTGTCATGTTAAAGAAAGATGATTTAATCATTAAAAATCAAGGAAATAAATTAACAGACTTAAAATGAGAAACTTATTAATAATATTAACAACATTCTTAATGTTAGGATGTGGTTCAACTAAATTATCTTTTACAGATATGGTAAACCTTTCACAAGAAGCTGCACAGGCTGAAGTTAAGGCTGCTTCTTTTTATGAAGCGGAAGCATTACCAGGAGTAAGAGGTATTAGAGCAATTTATAGAGGTAGTGATTTATGGCCATCATTAGTTGTAGATGTAACCGATAAAGGAGAAACAAAAGTAATTAAAGAATCTTCACCTTGGATGGAATGCCAAGTAATTAATCTTCCGTTACTTATGACATTAGAAGAAGCTGAATCTTTATTAGATAGCTCAAAATATGCTGGTGAATGGACGGAAGTGGTTGTTAGAAGCCCGCTAGGACCAGTAAGATATCCTGCTTTGTACATTTTTACTGTACCTGATCAAGGATGGATTGCCGTTAACACTTGGGACAAATCAGTATTTACATTAGATTAAATTATGAGTAAGATACCAACATTTAATAATTTTAATAACCAAGAATTGGTTCAAGAAACTTATAACCTTTTAGAAGGTAAAGTAAGTTATGAGCACTTAGATGAAGTTCTTAATGAAGGCATCTTTTCATTTATTAAAGGACTCTTTATTAATCCAGGAAAGAAAAGAAAACTTAGAAAGTTAGGAGATCAATTATTTCAAATAAAGGTTCAAATTCAAAAAATGGATATAGAGCAAAATGATATATCTAAATTAGAAGATGAATTAAAATCTAAAGATTCTAATTACACACCAGATCCTGCTGTATCTGTAGCAGTGAATGCAGAAGAAAAAAAGAAGCAAGCATTACAAAATAAAGAAGGTATTATAATAGATCAAATGGATGCTATTGCTGGAGAGAATGAAACTTTAACTAAATATATTAATAAAGTTAAATTAGAAGTTAGAATGAAAGCAAATGATGCTACTTTAAAAATAGCTGATGGTGAAATGGAAAGAATCCTAAAGAAGATACAAAAGAAAGATGCTAAAGAAGTTAAAACTTTGGATAAAGAATTGGCTCAAGCAGCCTAAGAAATATAAACATGATGCTTATGATGATTGGTATCCTGATAGATAAAGAAAAGCTGGCTTATGCCGGCTTTTTTGTTTACATGAAGTTAACATTTAATTAATATTTAATTAATATGTAAAGACGAAACATTAGGTAGTTTTCTCTATAAATAATATATGGAAACTAAAACTAAACTCGACATTACACCAGCAATTTATATTTTAATTATGATTGTGGTTTTTGCACTAGGGATCTAATATATAATTCTCTAGCCTTGAACGCAAGGCCAACCTTTCAAAAAAATTTACTAAAATGAAAAAGCTTACCTGGTTGTTAGTGTCTTTGTTTTTGCCTTTTGTTGTTTCTTCTCAATTATGTGATGTTGAATTATTAGATGTGGATTGGGATGACCAAACTATAACATTAACTTTAAATGATAATGTTTGTTCTAATTCATCTACTCCTAGTTGGGTACCTTATCCTGATTCTGTATATGTAGTACAATTAGGATTAAGTTATGGTGGTACAACTTGTACGATAGCTGCCAATTCTACTAATTTTTATCCACCTCTTGGATTAAATGATACTCTTACTTATACTTTTACTAATTGGGCCGATCCTTTTGATTGTTTTGCAAATGCCTTTGCTTATTATCAAGAAACTTGCATAGTTACATTTTCAGTAGTAGGACCTAATAATTCTATTAACTTGGATATGAATAATGGAAATAATTATATAGGTTTTAATCCTGTATGGGATAACTGTTATGATGTAGTTAATGTTATCGAATTTTCTAAAAATGATAAAGAAGTAATGGGTGTATGGGATTTTCTAGGTAGGTATGTTCAAAAAGAGATAGCCGGGTTAGAACCTAATATGTTATATCTTATCCGCTATAATGATGGAAGTACACAGAAAGTCTTTTTAAGATAGACTCTCATCTAGAGGGGAGATAATTGATTACATATATACATACATAGTATAGAACTAATGATGCTAGCCCCTCTCTATCCTCTTTATACATTGCAAAAAGAACCATACTGACCATATAATATAGTTTATTTTATGTAAAACAAAATATCTTTTTTACATATAATAATAAACAATGATTATTATGAAAGATTTTTTACACAGATGGTACCCAATTATCATAGCGTTTGGTTGTATGTGTTACTCAATAGGATTAGGATTAACAGGACATACTGAAGAAGCTCAATATTCAGCTCACTGGGCAGGAACTATTTTACTATTTTCTATAGCAATAAGACAAAGGCGAGGAAGATGAGTATAGCGATGTTTATAGTAGGGTTCTTCATATTTGTTACATATATGATTCTTTTGTGTTGGAACATATTTTATAGTTCTAAAAAACAAAGAGAAGAAAACTATCCAGATATAGGATATTATAATAGACATAATAATTTAGATGCTGATTATGATGGTATAGGTGATCAAGGAAGATTCCCTAATAAAAAAGAAAAGTAAAATTATGGACCAAACAAAGGGAAAGATAGGATTTACTGCAGGTAACTTTGATTTAATTCATCCAGGTTACATTTATACATTTGAAGCTGCTAAGAAAGAATGCGATTATTTCATGGTATTTTTACATGCGGATCCATCTGCTACAAGGTTTACAAAATATAAACCAGTGATACCTTTACATGAGAGGTATAAAACACTTATGGCATTAGAAACTGTTGATGAAGTTGTTACTTATGAAACAGAAGAAGATCTTTTAAAGCTTATTGAATTTTTTAAACCTGATGTTAGAATCTTAGGAGATGATTATATAGGAAAGAGATTCACAGGCGATCATTTACCTATTGAAGTAATGTATACTACAAGAAGTCATGGCTGGTCAACCACTAAATTAAAGAATTTAATTACTAGGATGACTATGAAACAAAATCCTGATGTTTTAAACGAAGAATAATGAGAATAGTAGTTACAGGCGGTTTAGGTTTTATTGGTTCTTCTTTTGTAAATTTAGTAAAAGAGAAGAATCCTACTACAAGCATATTGGTTGTTGATAAATTTACTTATGCTGCTAATCCTAATAACATCAAGTACGGTGTTGAAATTCTTAAAAACGATATATGTAATGTAACTGCCAAAGAATTAGGTGACTATGATTACATTGTTCATTTTGCAGCAGAGAGCCATGTCGATAATTCTATTAAAGATGGTAAACCTTTTATTCAAACAAACGTAGAAGGTACATTTAATCTTTTAGAGCTTGCAAGACAAAGTAAAACCTTAAAGAAGTTTATTCATATTTCAACAGATGAGGTATATGGTGACATTGATGTTGGAGAAGCAGATGAAAGATTTGACTTATTAGGATCTTCATATTATTCTGCAACCAAAGCTTCATCTGATTTGTTAGTGTTGGCTGCAAATAGAACATTTGGATTACCTTACATAATTACTAGGACCTGTAATAATTACGGATCCCATCAACACAAAGAAAAGTTTTTACCTACAATCATAAGATCCATAAAGGAAGGTAAAGAAGTTCCTGTGTATGGTGATGGTCAACAAATCAGAGAATGGATAGATGTAAATGATAATGCAGAACAAATCTATAACTTAATGTTATCCGATGAGGTAAATGAAATCCTTAATATTGGTACAGGAGAAAGATATACTAATATAAAATTATTAGAAAAGGTTGCTGATGAGTTAGGAACTTCTGTTAAATATAAATTTGTTAAAGATAGGTTAGGTCATGACAGAAGGTATGCATTAGATTCAACAAAATTAAAAGAATGCGGTTTTGATAAAAAGTACAAAACCTTAACCGACTTTTTAAAAGAAGAAGTCAAAAAATTAAAATAATGGACAATTGGTTAGATCAGGCAGTTTGGAATTCGTACCAAGTATTAACAGGTATTTATGATTTTGATAGTTTAATAGACCACCTTGAATTAAGAAAGGAAGAAGTTGAAGATCCGAATGATGTATCGGTTATGCCGGTATTTTTTATTCCACCTGATAAAGAAGTAGACAATGAAGACATAGATGAAATGATTGCATATTACGAAGACTTAGAGTGTTATGAAGAATGTGCAGAGTTATTAAAATTAAAAAAATAAAAATGAAAAGAAAAACAGAAATGAAAAATTTCCTGCTAAATCATAAAGGAAATAAATATAAAGCAAACAACATAATAAGTTTGTTATGGAATTTTGCAACAGGAAAAACAAGCAAGTAAATGAGTAAAGGTCTGATTATATTAGGTGCATTTTTTATATTAAGTTGGTGTTGGATAGCATACGAAATATGGACAGCACCTTTAATGCCTGATGATTTTGATTTGAAAGAAGAAGATATTTGGCCATTAGATGAAAGGCCTTCTAATGAAGAAGAATAATGAAAGTATTAATTTTAGGTGATGGTCTTTTAGGTACCGAAATAAAAAAACAAACTGGGTGGGATCACATAAGCCGAAAAACTCATACTTTTGATTTTAATCAAATTACTTCTGTTTATCAATTCCTTAAAGATTATGATGTAATATTAAATTGCATTGCTAATACCGATACTTATTCTAAAAATAAAGACGATCATTGGAATGTAAATTATAAAGCAGTTAGTAGATTAACTGATTGGTGTAATGAAAATCATAAAAAGTTTGTTCATATATCAACAGATTTTGTTTATGCTAATAATACAAATACTCCATCCGAAGAAGAGGTTCCAGTGCATGCCGAAAATTGGTATTCTTATACTAAACTCTTAGCAGATGGATACATTGAATTAAAAGGTAATGATTATCTTATCATAAGAACATCTTTTAAACCTATGCCATTTCCTTATGATACAGCGTTCACAGATATAATAAGTAATTGTGATTATGTAAATATAAATGCAAGCCGAATTATAGATCTTATAAATCAAAAACACAGTGGTATTTTTAACGTAGGCGGAAACGAGAAAAGTATTTATGAATTAGCAAAAGAAACACACCCTGGTGTAAAAGAAGAATTGTCAAGAGGATGGATGCCTAAAGATGTAAGAATGAATTGTAATAAATTTAATAATGCCAACAAAGAAAATTAGAAAAGAATTTAAAGAAGCAGATCCAAAAGAAGTAAGAACTGCAATAATAGAGAACTTCTTTTTTGGATTGAGTGGAGCTATTATAGTTCCGTTTATTGCATTAAGAATTGATATAGCAGTATTATGTGGTTATTTAATACATTACTTTTATATTAGTAAAGTTATTAATAGACCAAAATATGTAACATCATTAGCAAAGTTTATCTTATTTCCTATCCCAACTGCATTTGGGGGATTTGTAGGTTATAAGGTAGCTTACTTTGTTTCACAATACCTAACAGAATACATACAATGATAGAAAAGGATTATACAATCGATGAACAGTATAAAGATCTACTACAGACGATCTTAACTTATGGAAAAGAAAAGAAAGATAGAACTGGAACAGGTACAAAATCAATATTCGGATATACATTAAGACATGACATGACACAAGGCTTTCCGTTGTTAACTACAAAGAAGGTTGCTTATAAGTCAATGATCACTGAATTAAGATGGATGCTTAAGGGTGATACAAATATTAAATGGCTTTTGGAAAATGATTGTCATATATGGACTGGTGATTGTTATAATGTTTATGAAAGAACTCATCACTGGGACTTGGAAGATCCTGAGTATGATATGAAAGAGTTTGAACAAAAAATCTTAGAAGATAATGATTTTGCAAATCTTTGGGGTGGCTTAGGATTCATATACGGAAAGCAGTGGAGAGACTTCGGAGGAAATAAAAGAATGGGAGAAGGGCATGATGGTGTAGATCAAATCTCAGATCTGATTGATGAAATAAGAAGAAATCCTGATAGTAGAAGATTAATGGTAAATGCTTGGAATGCTTCTGATTTAATTTATATGAAACTTCCACCTTGCCATTATGGTTTTCAAATTTATACAACAGAATTAACTTTAAAAGAAAGAAGAAAAGAATTTTGCTATAGACTAGGTAAAGATATAAGTTATTCAAAAAACTTAGAACATGAAGATTTAGATAAAGATGAGGTTCCTAAAAGAAAAATTAGTTTAATGTGGAACCAAAGATCTGTTGATGTATTTTTAGGTTTGCCATTCAACATTGCAAGTTATGCATTACTCTTAAAATTAATTGCAGATGAAGTAAACATGGTACCTGACCAATTAATAGGTAACTTAGGAGATACTCATTTATACCTTAATCATTTAGATCAGGCAAAAGAACAACTAAAAAGAGAACCTTATTGTTTACCTGAATTAAAAGTAAGTAAAGTAGATATACTAAACGGAGACTTTAATTATGAATTACACGGTTATGAAAGTCATCCAACAATTAAAGCACCTTTAAGTAATTAATTTTAAAACAAAACATAAATAAAGTATATAAAAACAAAAGGATATGATATATTGGTTTACAGGGCAACCGGCCCATGGAAAAACAGTTTTAGCTAATATGCTAAAAGAAAAATTGCCTAATGCGTTTCGTATTGATGGTGATGAAATGAGAGAACTGTTTACTAATAAAGATTATACTATAAATGGTAGAGTTGTAAATGTTGGAACTGCTCAAAAGATTGCTCATTATTTAAATAATCAAGGTCATGATGTAATTGTATCTTTAGTAGCTCCTTATGTTGATCAAAGAGAAGATTTTAAAAGGCTTATGGGAGATCAAATGATTGAGTTTTATGTTCATACAACAGATCCTAGAGAAAGAGATCATTTTAAAGCAATAGCTTATGTACCACCAACAACATCATATGTTGATATTGATACAACCGATGATATGCCAGAAGAATCATTTGCTAAAGTACTTAAAAACATTTAATGGAAAAGAAAGAAACATATTTTGTAGATGTTGATGGTACTATATTTAAGTATCGTAAATTTGAAACTTATGAAACTAGTAAAGCTGAAGTAATACCAAGTACAAAAAAATTCTTAGAAGAAAAAGAAGAAGCTGGTCATATGATAATTTTAACCACAGCAAGACCTGAATGGTTAAGAGAGCATACAATAAAAGAACTTAAAGAAAACGGAATTCCGTGGAGTAGATTAGAAATGGGAATTGAAAGAGGGCCAAGATATTTAATTAATGATATGGATCCAAACAAGCCTGGGGAACGGGCAATATCAATAAATTTAATAAGAGATAATGGAATTTAAAGCAAAAGCAGACAAAGAAAGTTCATCATCAGAAGTAAAGTATTCATTCTTTGCAGGAAGATGGCAACCGCTACACAAAGGGCACCTTTGGTTAATTAATGAAAGACTAAAAGAAGGTTACAATGTTTGGTTAGGAATCAGAGATGTAAAACCAGATGAAAAGAATCCTTGGACAGCAGAAGAGATTTTAGAAATGGTAAAAGAAGGTGAGTTAAAAGAACTTATCGAGGCAGGCAAAGTATTACCAACAATTATACCGGATATTGAATCTATTAATTATGGTAGAGGTGTAGGATATGATATTATTGAACATGTTCCACCACAAGAGATAGGGGATATATCAGCAACTTCAATTAGAAATCAGATGAGAGCTGATGGAAAACTCTAAACCATTAATTAATAGACATAGACATTTACTAAAAACAGTTACATGGAGAATAATAGGTACACTAGATACTATGATCGTTGCTTGGGTAATAAGTGGAGATCCTCTTCTAGGATTGAGTATAGGAGGAGTAGAGGTATTCAGCAAGATGATACTTTATTATCTTCACGAAAGAGTATGGTATAAATCTAAATTTGGAATAAAGAAATGAAAAAGTTAGCAATTATAGGTGGACTAAGTATGATGACGATGGGAGGCGGTTATATGATTCACCACAAACAGAAGATAAATCTAAACCCTAATACATTTGCAATTGCAAGCGGTGGGTTTTTTGTAGCAGTAGGTTTAACTTATAGATTTTGAAAAAACTCTGGAGATTATGGGCAAAGGCATTAGGCGAGAAGATAGGTGAAGATAAAGAAGCCGATGCTATTGCAAGATTTAGAACTTTAATTGTATTACAAGCTATTATTACAAATATATTAATTTCAATAAATATACTTATAACATGGCTAAAGTAAAAAAGAAATATCCAGACTCAGTAGTTTATAACGAAGAGAGTAAAAAGTTTGATGCTAATATTAAACCTTACCCTACTTCAGTTAGTGCACCTAGCTTTAAACCTATTAAAGTAGATAAAGGAGATAGTATTAGAGCCAATAAGTATTTTGAATCTAGGATGGCTGAAATCAAAGAAGAGTATAAAAAATTAGTTGAGGAATATAATTGGACTAGTTTGGTTTATGAATCTACATATAGCTTTCAGCCTCTTGTAGGAGAACCTTATTATTTGTATCAAAATAAAGACAAAAGTTTGTTTTTAAGTTTAATTTCACCAGACGAATGGAACATGGAATATCTTGGAACTTTTAAATTAATAACTAATGGTAAATGGGAAAAAATAAATAATTAAATAATTAAAAAAGAAAAGATGGGAGTAAATCAGAAAAAGGAAATTATTAACCACTTAATTAAAACTAATAATTTTACAAAATATTTAGAAATTGGGGTAGATGACCCTGACGTTAACTTTGGCTTAATTAATGTTAAGACTAAACACTCAGTAGATCCATGTGTTGAATTTGAAACTGATAACGTAGATTACAAATGCACATCAGATGATTTCTTTTCTTATTTAGAAAGCGATAAATTAGAATTGCCTTCTGATTATAAATGGGACGTTATATTCATAGATGGGTTACATATTTCTACACAAGTAGATAGAGATTTTAATAATGCATTTAATCATTTATCAGAAAATGGATTTATTTTAATTCATGATGCAAACCCTCCAACCTTATGGCATGCTAGAGAAGATTATCTAGTTAATGGTGTACGGACCTCTTGGAATGGTACAGTTTGGAAAGTCATATACAAACTTAATGCACTAAGATCTGATTTAGTAGTTCATACTGTTGGTGGAGAAGGAGTAGACGGTTGGTCGAAAGGTAGTGGCGATTGTGATTGGGGTTTAGCTGTAATTCATAGAGGAGAGCAGGAATGTTGTGAATTTAATAATCCTTTTTATGAATATAGAAAATTTGAAGAAAATAGAAAAAGTCATTTAAATACAATTAATATGGAACAATTTTATCAACTGTACCCATAATGAAGTTAACTCCTGAAGAATATGAATTTTTTAAAGATAGGTTATCTACTGTATCACTTATCATGGAAGGCCTTCTCCAACAGCACCCAGTTGCTAAGATTAATCCACAAATCAAAGATCATATATCAGCATCCGTTGATGAATTGCATAAAGCAGCACAATATATTAGAGATAACTGTTAAAAACTGTTAAATTGTTAATAACTTTCTAAAATAACTGCCAAAGTATAGTACAAAACCCAACAAATAGTATTATATTTAAATATAATTTAAAAAACGGAAAATATGCAAATTACAAAACACAACACACCCTTCGGAAGCAGTTACTCAATTACTCAAATGGTAAAAGGTAAGTTTTACAAATTTACTGCTCATAAGCACGGATTATGCTGGGATAAAGAATATGACTATCAAGTTATTACAAAATGTAAAGCTGGATTTTTTACTGTATCAACAGGAAAATCTAAATTATGCAATATTGTTACAGGTTATAAGACAAACAAATTGCACACTGTACAAATTAAAAATGAATATGGTACTTATCTAACTGCTCTTGCAATGAAAGGTGGTAAGTTCTACATCATAGATAAAGAAATCCTAGAAAACCTTACTGTTGGAGACATTCACTCTAACTTTCCTGCAATGGCTGACTACGAACATTGGAAAAACATCGGTTCAAAAACATGGGCAGATCCAGCATACGGTCCGTTAAATAAATCAACTGACACTGTTGAGAATCCACATTATGAATTCCACAATTGTTAATAACTTTTTGAAAAAAACAAGAATTTATAGTTCAATTCCCAACAAATTGTGTTATATTTATACTATAATAATTAATTAATACTAAACCTAAAAACGGAAAAAATGGCAAAAGTACAAAAAATCAAATCAAGGCTAACTCAAATCTCAAATGTAAAATATGAGAAGGGTTTGTTCGAAGCTCACAAGACAAATACTCCACTGGACGGATTGTTCAGTATTGATGGCGGAGTTCCAAAAGCAACTAACTGGATGGTAGTTGGAGATCCTGGTGTTGGTAAATCTACTGTAACACTGGATATTATTGCAAATGCTAAAAAGACTGGATCTAAAGTACTATTCATCTCAGCTGAAATGAACCAAGTGGATCTTTACCTTTATGTTAAAAGGTATCCTAAGTTCGGAGAATTAGATATATTCTTTCCACAAGAAATAGAAGACGATGAATGTCCGAAGCAAGTATTAGAAGAAATCTTATCAGAAGGTTATGATATTGTTTTAACCGACTCCTTTATTGAATTACAAGAAACAATCAGAGAATCAGGTAGAATGACCAGAAACAGTTCTGAGAAATACTTATTGGATCTAATGTACAAACATAACCTAGGCGATAACAAAGCTAAGAAGTTTACATCTTTCCTTAATATACAACAAGTAAACAAAGGTGGTACATTCGTCGGTTCCAATAAACTGAAGCATATGACTACAGGTATGATGGAGATAAGGTTCGTAGATGAAAGGGATCAAGAAGAAAGGTATGTTACCTTTAGCAAAAACCGTAGAGGTCATGTAGGAAAGCAAATGTACTTTGATCTCTCTGCTAGTGGTGATGTAACATATGATACTGAAAGGTTCAAAAAGTCAGAATCACTAAAGCAATTAAAGAAAGCTGAAAAAGAAAAAATTAAAAAATCAGGTATGCAATTCGATGCTCTATTTGGATTAGATAACAATGAAGAATCGGATAAATAATTAAAGTTATTAACAATGGGAGAAAAAATGAGAGTAGTGTGAAAAAAAGACACATAAATATTTTCAATTCCCAAAACAATTGATTATATTTATACTATAATAATTAAATAATTAACTAAAACGGAAAAAAGAAAAACTATGGCAAATTTAACAACATTAGGAACAACTGCATTCAACCAGAAAAAGGATGAAGCAATCAGGAATGAAGTAATGAGAAAGGAAATTAACCTTTCAGAATTCAATGTGATTGACAATACTCATATTGAAATTGACGGTGTAAAGATCGAACTATCTGCTCATGCATTTGGTAAACTATTAGGAAGGCTAAGAATTCCTAAGGCATTTGCAAAAAGGTGGACAGAAGGTTTCGGTAATGATGGACTAAAGCAATTAGTCAATATGATGAAAACTATGAAATCATCTAAGAATGATCAAACAGTTACTCTGTTGGTTGATCCAAGAGAAAAGAAAGTAACAAACATTCTACCTGCAGGTTATGCAAGTATTTCAAATGAAAACTTTATTAATTTTGCTGAAAGATATATTGACCAATATAATTTGGATGTAACTGACTTTGGTTCAGATCCTTCAGGTGGAGCTACAATCAACTGTGTATCTCAAAATGGTATCTTTACAGTACCAGGAATGTCAGATGAAATCTTTTCAACTGGTGTAACATTCAGAAATACTCCGATTAGAGGATTAGAGGTATCACCTTATCTAAACCGATTGGTTTGTTCAAATGGTATGTCATCAACGGCATTTTCTGAAAACTACGGTTTGCATGAACTAACTGATAAATCAATCAACGAGTTTAACGAGCATATGATCTCAATGGCATCTACAGGTTTTCAACCAATAGGTCTTGCTGAAAAGATTAAATCTGCTAACCAAACTGATGCAAGTCTTGCTGAAGTACAAAGAGCAATGTCCGCAATACTATCAACTGACAAAAAAGTTGATTATGAATATGCTCAAAGGTACCTTCCAATTAACAGAGCAATGAAAGCATATTCTGATATTGGAGCTGAACCGTCTACATTTACTACAAAGCAATTACAAAATGCTAAATCAGGAATGTCAGTATGGGAAGTTGTAAATGGTATGACAAACTTTGCATCTAACGATTCCAAATATAATTTAGATGATCATAAAACTGGTAATCTAATGGTAACGGCAGGTAACCTTTTAATGAAAAAGAATTTTGATACTGAAGCATTACTTCAATTTGATCCTTTTGCAAATAGACAACTACTAACTGCAAATGAATCTGCAAAGATGATGGGACAGGCATAACAAATCCGGGTAAGGCCTCAAGGTTTATTTCCGTTTACCTTGATTGAATCCTACCCCCACGGGATCACCCCTCTGCATAAGCAACGGTGATCCCTTTTTTGTCATAAATATATAATTTAAATCAACTAAAACTTTACTATGAAAAACTTACTTAAACTTATTCTCATAATAGTCTTATTTTTCTCAGTTAACAGCTGCGGAGTACATTGGCAATATACAACTTTAAATACAGCAGGCCATGTGGATACTTTGCGGTCTGAAGGTATAGCTGTAGATGAGATAAACACAGTAAGTCAATTAAGATGGAAGTTAAGAACAGATTGGAACTTTGCTAACGACTATTACTTCTTTCTACAACAACAAAACTACAGCTTCTTCCATAACCAATATTTCTATAATAGACTAAACAGGTTTGGATGGCAAAGTCCTCATGATTATTGGATGAATTGGCAATGGAGCTGGCACTACGGTTATAGCAATAATTGGATGTGGAACCAATATCCTTATTATGGCAATTGGGGATCAAGCCAATGGTACTGGGATCAGTGGAATAACCCGTGGAGATATTCTCAGATTTATGGACCAAGAACTCAGTGGTTAGGGAATGTATATGGTCGTAGGTCCTCAAATATAAACCGCTTTGTTTATTCTAATTCTAATAGATCTAGATCCCTCTCAGTTTTAGATGGCAGCACATCTGATAGTCGCACATATTTACCAAATACAGCGTCACCAATACAAAATCAAATTATCCGTAATAACAACAAACCACGTGTGCTACCAACTACAAAACCACCAGTTGTCAACAGACCTCCAGTAATCAACAAGCCACCAAGTAACAACAGTATTAGATGGAAGCCACAAAACAACAATCCAGTAATTAGGAACAACAGCAACAGCAGGCCAAGGATCAATAATTCCAGCTCTCGCCCTAATTATAATAGTAGACCAAGTGTTCCAAAAACAACTACTAAATCATCAAGATCTGGTAAAAACCCTAGATAGTAACTAACAACCTTATAGTAATCGCGTATACTAGAACTAACCTTATATACTGTCTGTACTCATGTTCCTTTCAGTACTATCAGTTAATCCGTTCCGGTAGTCTGATACGCTGAAACTGGCTCATAACATACGGTTCCAGATACTATCGGTCCCTACAGGCTGAAATGGTCCTTTTCCGTACTCCTGTGACCACCTTTCT
>WLWH01000908.1_pt1 | contig 22470 bp, 14 predicted proteins | sample 6712741 | NCBI WGS metagenome assembly WLWH01 (sample SAMN12718694, study PRJNA515312) | sponge metagenome | isolation source: marine sponge | host: Mycale hentscheli | place: New Zealand: South Island, Marlborough, Capsize Point | collected 2003-05-01
AGACCTGCCTATCCATGCCGCAGACTACCTGCGCCATAAGGCACGGTACGACTTTTATCTTGACCGCGACGGAGACGAAGCCAAGCTAGAGCGCTACAACCGTGAGCGCCTTATTGCATGGCAAGCACTCTTCGCGGAAGACCTAAGGAACAAAGACACTACTGCATTGAACAGTCAGTCGTCGATTCGCATGCGACGCGGGGACCGTATTTATACGCGCACATCGTCTCGCTATCAGTTTGACCCTCGATTCATCTAAGGATTTAACATGGCTCACGTAGAAGGAACATTCGGCGCCATGTTGCAGGGCGTTAGCCAGCAGCCTGACCGCATTCGCACGGCGGGCCAGGTTACTGCACAAGATAATTATGACAGCGACGTGGCTACAGGACTTACATCCCGCGCAGGTTCGCTTGAGTTGGCTACCCTTACCGGTTCTACCGCAGACACAAAGTTTACTAACTTTGGGTTTAGCGGCAGGAACTATATTGTGGGCCACAGCAGCGGATCACTGAATTTGTGGAGAATCTCCGGCACTAGCATAACGTCTGTGCCCGTAACAGGCGGCACTGCTTACTCAGGCCCTGATATGGTATTCACACCCGACGTTTCTAACGGCCGGGTTCTTTGTCTTAACCGCGACACTGTGGTCGGATTCTCGACAAGCGCCGCTGGTCGTCCCTTCCACGCAGGTGTAGTAACCTGTCTTGGCGGGCAGTTCTCGCGGACGTATAAAGTAACAATCACCGCAGGTTCAAGTACCATAACCTTTGATTACAGCACGATGGACGGTTCTGCATCTGCACACGCGGCCGGTACAAGCTCTGACAAAATCGCAGAGAGCCTTGTAACAGCCTTCAACGCGTTGTCACTTCCAGCAGCTTTTACTGGAATGACCGTCTCTCGTTCAGACAGCACTATTGAGTTCCGCCACAACGTACCCCTGACAATAGTTACGGACGACGGGGGCACTGGCGCGACTTTACGATCAATTACAGATATCGCAGACGACGCTACAACCTTACCTAAGACAGCTTCCCACGGGCACACCGTAATGGTTCGGGGTGGTCAGTCAGAAGATGACGACTACTACCTTCGTTTTGCATCGGACACAACCACAACCGACGGTAGTGGCTTTGGTGATCCGGGCGTGTGGCGCGAGGTCGCTAGTCCCACAATTCCAAACGCTTGGACAACAACCACACTGCCCCATGTTCTGACGTTTAACTCAGAAGGTACCACAGCGACGTTCGCCACAGCCTCTTGGTTACCTCGTCGTGCTGGTGACGAAAACACAAACCCTACCCCCGACTTTGTTGGCCACCCGATCAGAGACATGTTGATCAATGAAGAACGCCTAGCATTCGTTGCGAATGGCGGCTTCTTTGCCTCACGTACTGGTTCTCCTCTAGACCTTTGGGGACAATCTGCTACTGTACAGTCATCAAGTGACCCAATTGGTATTCGCTCCAACAGCAGTGTAGGTTCTACTCTCGACTGGATTATCCCGTTCGACCGTAACCTACTCGTGGTCAGCGACCCAGGTAAAGCACAGTTCGTTGTTAGTGGCGGTCTTAACCCATCGACTACAAGCATGGTTCTTACCACGGAATATGACGTCGCCAGCGGCGTTCGTCCTGTTTCAACCGGTCGTACTATTGTTATGCCCTATAGAGTCGGGTCTTTTGTAGGTGTCAACGAGTTCTTCACGAACGAAGTTGTTTCTACAAACACGGCCGACCCTATTACAGCGGTTCAGGACGAATACATCCGGGGTACAACTACTACGCTTCATTCCGCAGATAACTACAACCAGTTTGCTATTACAGCAGACGGCGACGTTAACTCAATATGGGTTTACCGTTATCTCTGGGGTGGACAGGAGCGCCTTCAGGCTGCTTGGTACCGCTATGTGTTTACGGACGCCGTACGCTCGTTCTTCTTTGACGAAACTTATATGTACGTTATTATCAGCCCGGCTGGTGAAACAGTATCGCGTATAGTTCGACTAGACCTAAACAGGACCAAAGACGATGTTGGCTTCCATATTACACTGGACCGTATGCATCACCTAACTGTAGCAAGCAACAAGGTAACTGTACCATTTAATAATGCACTGGTCGTTCAGCGGAGAGGGTGCTCAGCACCCGGTCTACTGGCGACATCGACCGTCACAAACAACATGGACGGAACCTTTACGTATACGCTGAACTCTAGCCAATGCCCAAACACCGCCTCGGTGACGCTTGGTCAACCAGTTAAACGTACGATGACTCCCACCTCAGCATTTTCACGCGACCGGTCTGGCGCAGTTATGTCTAACGTAAAGATGTACATCCGGAACTACCTTATCCACCTTACGGACAGCGGTAACATTATACCAGAGATTACTAATCCTTATCGACCGACATATATCCAGGATAATCGTCGCTTCCCTCTGGATGACGAAGCCCTTGACCCGAGCAGAACAGGTGTTCTTACGGACTCTGTCGTTAGGGTACCCGTTAGGGAACTTACAACTCGCCATTCGCTTTCAGTTACATCAACGGACATTCGACCTACCACAATCGTGGAGATTGAATTTGAAGCGGATTTACGCAACGCACGTCGGAGAGTATAATGCCATCTCTTATGTTTACACAGATGGGGCTATCTGCCATCGGCGGTCTTGCCTCAGCAGGAGTTAGTGCTCAACAGGCTAAGTTGAACGAAAGTATACAACAGTACAGAAACACTATCTCCGCCCTTCAAGCAGCACAAAGCCGTAACGTCATTACGGAAAATGAAATAAGCGCCCGCGACGCTAGTATTCGTCAAGACCTGGAAATCCAGCGTCAAGGCATCGTGGCGGGGGGCCAAGCCCGTACCTCGGCGGCAGAAGCCGGCGTAAGTGGCGGTAGCACTAGCCGGGTTATGCAAGGTCTGCGCAATAGCGTGGCCCGCGCACAGTTCGGAAGAACAGAGCGACTTGAACAGCAGTACAACTCCTTTGGCCAAGAACGCCGTAATGTTGGTGTTGCTCAAGCACTAAACAAAGATATCTCGGTTATGCCCCGCCCCTCGGCAACTAGCACGCTGTTGGGCATAGGTACTGATCTACTGAATATTTATGATGCACATCAGCCCGCAGGCGACAGGTTATTTGACCCTGTTCGTAGATGACCGGCTATAAGGGAGAAAACCTATGGTTAAAGGACTAGAGCGCAGGGACGCCTCGGAAACGAACGCGCTTCGCTCATTGCGATCAAGTGCAGATATCCCGAGTGCAACACTTCCTAGTGGACCAGGCCCAGGTGCTACACCTTCTTTACCAAGAGTAAACATCTCAGAAACACCTGTGCAGCGTACTCTAAGTAAGTTCCGTCAGTACGCTACTTCAGCTATCGGCGAAGCCGCCGCTGTTCAACAAGAACGGAGTGTCCTGGATGGCCAAATGGCCCACCTTCAGGGTAAGACTTTTGACGAAGTAAAGATGGGGGGCGACAAGTTCGCACTCCAAGGATACCGCGTAGTAGAAGCACAAGAGCAGGCATCAGCCCTGTTAACCGCACAACAAATAGATATAGCACAAGGTGGTTACGAACTAGAGCCGGACCAGTTCCGGGAGCAGTTCGCTAGTCGCGTAGACGGTGTTTTATCAGGCGTCCAAGACCCACGCACGCGTGACTTAGTTCGTGAGCAGGTTCTAAGGCAGATGCCTGTCCTAGTCGACCAACAAACTGTTGGGCACCTAGACTTCCAAGAGAGGCGCACATTTGACTCACTGTCTCGCAGCATTGACACCATCAGTGCTGACCCCACTGCCGCAGACCGCCTAGTTGCATTTGCGACAGGTTCTCCCGGGACAGCCACAAGTGGCCTCTCTATGGATCGTCGCCAAGAAGCAGTCGTATCCGGTGTGGTTAAAGCGTTCTCTAACGATAACCCTGCTGCATATGCAATTCTTTCTGGTGAAGGTTTGTTTAAAGACCTTCCCCCAGCACAGCAGCAAGCTATTCGATCAGCCAAGAGCCAGTTCGAGAAGCGCGCACGAAGCACTTACGATGCAGACTTCATTCAAGCTCAGGACGATCTTACTCGACGTATTGAGACTGGTCAGCTGGAACCACAGCAAGCAATGGAAGCATACTCTACATTGCTAGCCGACCACGACATTACTATTAACCAACAAGAAGCGGGTGCTGTTTACGCACAAGCTAAAGACGGCGTTCGTGATCGTAAAATCAATACTGCTGTTGCCACCCATGAGGCTATTTCCCGGGGTGACCAAGAGTCAGCCATTACTATGATCATTAAAAGCCTTACTGCAACGGAAAGCTCCGGCGACCCGCTTGCAACCATTACCATAGAGGACGGCCGACAGTTCGGTGGGCTGCTTCAGATGGGACAGGGAAGGCTAACAGACTATCACCGGGCAACCGGCGGTAAACTGTATACTCCAGAAGAATTCCGCAAGCTTCCCCCGGGGGAACAAGATGTGGTTAACCGCTGGCAGGTCAAAGACATCCTCGATACGATTACTGCCTCTGGACTAGATAAGTACATTGGTAAAGAGATCAAAGGAGTCACTGTAACGTACTCCGGTCTTGTAGCCGTTGCTCACCTTGGTGGCAAAGGCGGAATGAAGAAGTTCCTAAAGACCAACGGACAGTATGACCCACACGATGGTTCAGATACTCGCAAGGGAACCCACCTTAGCGACTACCTGCGTAAGCACGGTAACGGTGTTGATCTAAGCCCAGCACAGGCTCGTAAATCGGCAGCCCAGCGCATGACTGTTCTTCGTGAACAGGCCGCTCTGGAAAGCTTCGAGAAGACTCAACCTCAGTTGGATGCACTAGATGACGCATTCGTCTCGGGACGACTATCCAAGGATTCTTGGCTTAGTGGCCGTAAAGACGCTATGGAGCAGTTTAACCGTGGCCGCACTATGGCAGACGTTAAATATGAACGTTCATTGTCACGGAAGGTTACAGGAGACGCCGCAGCTTTACTAAATGAGAAGACTGCCCTAGCCGCAGGCGTTAAGATTGAAAGCCTAGACCAAGCGTTTGAACTTGCTGTGAAGCAGTTCGAATCCGGTAGCATTTCTAGAGAAGAACTTCAGGTTGCCCAGCAAACGTTGGGAGCAAGCCGTCAAGAGGTTCAAGAAGAGTATGGAATTCGTCTGAACTCCGAAAAAGAGCTTAAGCACCTTCGTGCTCAGGTTTCTCGTATCTCCGGTGCCATTGACAAGCGCGTTGAGTTTGACGCAGGTCAAGCCGAAATCAACGCTGCTGAACGGTCTGGAACACTGCACGACCTTACTCCTTCTTTACAAGATCGGGCCCTAGACGCGCACAGGGACCGGGTAAGTCAAGAAGTACAAGACGCTGTTGCATCTAAAGCTGTAGACCCCGCAGAAGTGGGCGCTCTATTCAACAGTAAGATGGTCGACTACTACGCCAGAACAGGTGTGGTTGACAGAGTGTTTGAACGTACTATGAATGGCTTCTTCTCTGGTGGACTTGTTGATAAGACAGGTGCTCCCCGCCCGGAATACCTAGAGGCTGCGGAGCAGTATCGGGAACTCCATAGGCGGAACCCTGCAGTAGCGGACAAATACGTACGCGCTGAGAACCGGGACCAGTTGGATGCAGTTTTGCACAACGCTGGTGACGGGCCGTTGGACACCGCAGTAGCAACCATAGGAGCTAGGTCTCTAGTACCTAATCGTTCTGAAGCACCTAGAACGGCGAGTACACAAGAGTTCATGGAAGCAGAACGCACAATCAAACAAATCGACAGTAACGTTGACAGGTTCATTAAGCGGTCTGAAATCGGTATTGCACAGGCGCTTTTAAATAGCGATGCTGACCTTCAGCAAGTGCGTAACCGATCTTGGTTCGACCCCTTCGGTATTGACGATGAAGTAAACAGAAGCATCTTGACACAACGACTAAGAAATGAGCTTGAAGATGCCCACTCTCGTAGTCCGAACATTACCTCTTCTGAGCTTGTAGAGGCCGCAGGACGACGGGTTCAAGAACGCTCGCCTATTATTGGCGGTAACGTTGTTGCACTGCCCACAGACGGCCCCACGGCCGGTGAGCGGTTCTTCGGGGCACGGGCGTCCGACTTCACAGACCAAGCAGGCGCTATCGACGACGCAGTGATGGATTATTTCCGTTCACCTGCATTCGTTGAAGAGTACCCATTTGTGAACGAGACTACCTTCCGTGACTTCTTACCAGACTTCACTCCTGACTCTATTCAGGGTTCGGCCCTGGCCGGGTCGGGACTAAGCACCACATTTACCGGTGTTCGCCCGTTCAAGATGTATTACAACAGCGTTGATGACGTGCTACAGGTACAGTTCTCATTACCGGGAAGTGGAAGCTTCTCTGAGGCAATCATACTTGACCCGGCACTAATCGGCCGTGAATACATCAATAACCATAACGCAGCTGCAGCGGAGTAATCTGCTGCAGTAACACCCTACGTAACAAAAGGAAAGCACATGGCAGACGAAACGAAACGATTCGTAAGTCAGCGCCGCCTTGCTGAGATAGAGAAGGCAGAGGCCCAGCAGTCATTGGGTGAAAACCTTAAGTCAGGCTTTGAGAACTCAGCTCTATCCGCCATTACGAGACTCGTTGACGAAGAGGGTGGTGCTCTGACTGAGGAACAGCCGTTAGTCGATGACGGTACCGTATTAGGTTCCATCAAAGACTCGGCTAACGCTATTTCCCTTATTCCACGAGTGTTGTTCGGACAGCGTGCTGGAGAAGAAGAAGACTTTAGTGCTCAGCACGAAGAGCTAACAACCGGAATACCGTCGCAATACCACGAAAGCATCATTGGCGCCCCGAACGCTGCAGCTGCATCCCGCGCACGTATGCGCATCATGGCAGACATTGACCGCTCCCGTAAAGCGGGTCAGCAGCAGGGTCTTACCCCCGCATTGGCAAACGTTGCCGGTGGTGTCGTAGACATCGACCTACCCCTAATTGCCTTCACCGGTGGTGCCTATAAGGCAGCCCGTGTAGCACAACGTGCAGCACAACTTGCAAAGACTGCTAGACTATCTGACAGCGCCGCCTCAACAGCTGCGCGTGTAGCAGTAGGCGCTAGCGGCGGTGCACAGGCCGGTCTTATTGTAGGACTGGGTGAAGCAACCTACCGAGAAACATCTGACTGGACAACAGTAGCAGAGTCTGCATTACAGGCTATGGTTCTTGGTGGTGCTCTTAACACCATACTTAAAGGCGATGTTCGAATTGGCGTAAAGGCTACTCAAGACGAGTTGCATGCCCGTATTGCTAGAAACGACTCAACACTTTACGACAACCCAATGCCAAACCCCGCATCGGCAGACTCCCTCGTAAGAGAGGACAACCTAGCACCCTCTGTAACCCCAGAAGACGCCACTGTAGCGGCTCCGGGGCTCCGTGCTACTAGAGCACCGGAAGAAGCTCAGACAGCCCCTAGCGGCGATCCTGAGGCACCTGCGGTAGAAGCCCTTCCTGGAGCCACGGTGACCCCCGTAGAGGGCGTAGGACAGGAAATTAAAGATATTAGCCTTATGGCCGACAACTGGCGCGCTGAAAGCAGCTGGCAGGCCAACAAGGTTGCAGCGGACGACGAGTTCTGGTCTAAAGTAGCACAGAACGGTTTATTTAACGTAACTACCCGTGACTGGCGTACTATGTATCAAAGCGAAAGCTCAGCAATGAACTTCATGCTTGGTAACGTGTTCGAAAGCCCCAACGGGTTAGGACGGGGTCGCTGGACTGCGGCTACTGGTCTAGAAATCTTCCACAGACAGATAGCACAGGAGTTCGTTGAACCTCTGTCACTCTCAACAAAAAGTTGGGCCCGCCGTAACAAACAGACTAACGCCTTAAACCTTCCTACAGAAGCAGCCACTAGACAGTTTAACCGTGAGGTTATGCTTGAGATGAATGAACGTCTACTTGGACGTAAGAATTCGTCCGGTGACGTGGACGTTGTTAAAGCTGCGGACGCACTAGATGCTGCCGGTAAACGATCTCTCGAAATCGGTAAAGGACCTGGTGGTGGTAGAGCGGTTGACGGCTTTGAAAACATCCCTGAACAGTCTGGCTATAGCCCATACAAGTGGGACGGTTTTTCTGTCAAACGCCTTGAGGCGTCTGGAGTTGTAACGCGTTCTAATATACTTGAAGCCATGTCTAAGGCCTACAGAACAGCTGGTATTCGTGCAGAAGATTCTGACATTATTTCTAAAGCGGTAATAGACCGTGCTGAGGCCGGCGTAGATGGCGTAGACACGAACCTGCTAGGAATTCTTAGCAGTGATGGTCGCGAGTGGTTGAACACGGCGCTTGAAGACTCTGGCATGTCCACGGCACAGCGTGAAGGCCTAATGCGTCGTCTAACTGGCGTTGTTGAAGAACGGGGTCGCGAAGGCTTTACTAAGCACCGTAACAACATTGACCTCAATCAGGTAATCGAAACTTCAGATGGCTCGGACGTTCGTATCGTCGACCTAATGAACAATGACCTGCACGGTACTTGGCAGAACTACGCCAGACGTGTATCTGGTTCTTCCGCGCTTGCTCGCGTTGGTATTAACAACCGGGCTAAACGGGAACAGTTCATTCAGGCTATCCAGGCACAACAGCGTGCACTTGGTGAAGACGTGGTGGACGCTGACCGTATGCGCGCTATGCTTAGCCACTTCGATGGTACAGCCATTAAAGGCTTCAGCCAATTCGGTGGCGGTAAGTTAACAGACGGTGTTGCACCTATGGCATCTCTTGCCAAGCGCATGACCAACCTATCACTACTAGGTAAACTGGGTCTAGCACAGGGTGCTGAAACAGGCGTAGGTATGGCAACTGTTGGTCTCAAGAACTGGGTTCGTCGTGGACCTATGGCTCTCGTAGACAAAGAATTGCGAGACAGTAACAGCACACTTCTTAAAGACCTATCATATATGACCGGTGACCTCGGTGAGGACCACAGGCTGTTCGCACAACACCTCGACCTAGACGACGTCTCAAAGAGTAACGGATATCCGGTTATTGACATAGTACAGAAGCATTCTAAGAGTGCCTCTTATGTCCAGGGCTATTTGAGCGGCTTTAACCACGTTCGTGGTGCACAGCAGCGCATTGTGTCCGCAGGTATAACAGACAAACTATTCCGCACTATTAGGGATTCTGCTGTGGCTGGTAAGGACCTTGACCCTAAGTTCGTTCGTCGGGCCAGGGAAGACCTTGGTATATTCGAAGACGACCTTTCTAAACTTCAAGGGCTTGTTGCTGACGGCACCATTGAATTCTCCGAAAGAGGATTTGTTAACCGTGTCCATGCAGACAGATGGGACCCCACATTGGCAGATAACTTCGGTGCGGCAATTGTCCGTAACATGAACCAGGTTGTTCAGAAGTCTATGGCAGGTGAACAAGACACATGGATGAGCACTACTATGGGCTCGCTCATGACGCACCTTATAACGTTCCCTCTGCAAGCTGTACAGAAACAGGCCATGCGTGGTTTACGTCATAGTGACCCAGAAACTACGTCTGCGGTCCTAATGGGACTTTCTACAGCGGCGGTCGCAATTATGGTCCGGGATGCTGTTGACGGTAGAGAACGTAGTGCTGGAGAAATTGCTAGAGCTGCAATCGGTTATTCTAACTTTACAGGCTGGGTACCTCTTCTGGCTGACCCTGCATTGTCTATGGTTGGACTAGAAGACTATCGCTTTAACCAGTTCGGACCGTACGCAGAACCATTTGACCCACCCGTGCTCGACTACCTTAACAGGACTTCTCGCGTAGCAGGTGCGGTCGTTGATACTGTAACAGGAGACGCGGACAGACACGACCGTGACGCCCTTCGGGCATTACCGTTCGCTAACCTTTACGGCGTAAGCCGTATGCTAGACATAGCTACCGACTAGCGTAAACACTCTTTCCTTGTATTAGATAACACAGAAAGGAAGCACATGGCTTTCTCACTTTCGACGATAACTTACACAGGGGGCTCACGGACTTTCCCGCTGTCCTTTGCTCTAGGTTTTCTTAATCGTAGCGACATCAAAGTAAATGTTGTTGGTGAGCTGGATGCCATGGGTAATCCTATTAATCGAGCCTTCACATTCAACAGCAATACGGAGATTGTAGTTACTGACCCAATTACTACAGGCGCGGTTGTACGAATTAGCCGTACTGTTGACAAACGGGCGCTACCAGTAGACTTCACTGCGCCCGGCACAGCCACGCGAGAGGCTCTAGATACTACTGCACGTTATACGCTTATGGCTGTACAAGAGGCCCTAGACGGCCGTATTGACGGCTCTGTGGATAGCGTTGAAGAGGTGTCTGTAGCGGCACTTGCGTCTGGCCAACAGGCGGCTGCGGCTGCTACCTCAGCGGCTATATCTTCGACCAGTGCAGCAGCTAGCGCGACTACCGCGAGTGGTTCTGCGACAGCAGCTGCCGCGTCTGCCACCGCCGCACAAACGAGCGCTACCGCAGCGGCCGCATCTGCGGCATCAATATCAACCGTCGCTTCTCAGTCAGAGGCAGAGGCGGGCACAGACAACACTAACTTAATGACGCCTTTACGTACTTCTCAGGCTATTACAGCGCTGTCACCCAGTACCTCTACAGAAACGCAGGCTACCACGGGTACTGATAACAGCACATACATGACACCGTTACGTACTAAGCAGGCCATAGCAGCCAACCCTACTGGTTGGACGTTCTCGGCAGAGCAAACACTAACTGTAGGCGAAACAACCGAGCTTTTCAACGGCATTCCTGCCGGGGTGAACGAGGTTCGCGTTATGCTTACAGAGCTAGTGACTGCCGATGGTGGCAGATTCCTTATTTATCTTGGAGTAAACAACGCGATCTACACTTCTGGCTATAAAACACGCTTCACACAAAGTTTTTCTAACGCCGTTCGACAAAGCTCGTTAAACGGAGAAACTACAGGTTTCTTTGCCGGTGGGTGGAACCGTGGCGATACTATAACCGGAATGCTTACACTTATGCGTTTAGGCAGCACCAATACCTGGCAAGGCGACCTAAGTGGTAACGCTTCACGTGGTTCGTTTACTTGCAGCGGTCAAGCTATACTACCAAGCACGTTAACCTCTATCGCAATCCAAAACGAACCTAACAACCGAACGTTTCGTGCGGGCGGTAGCTATATTGTAGGCTGGCGTACTTAAAATTTGTGGGGACATTACACAGTGTTCCCGTACTACACAACACCAATATTGGAGAAACAACATGCCCACGGATAATGAGCTGCACCACATGCTTGGTGCAATTCAAAGCGACGTCCGGCACGTTTTGACGTCTGTTAACAGTGTAACCGCCCGATTAGACAACCTAGAAAAGCGCACTACCGCGGTTGAGAAATTCAACGTTCGAGTTTTGACACTTGCATCGATTCTTGGCGCTATCTTAGCTGCGTTTCTGAGTGGGGTAACAAAGAAGTTCATCGGATAAGGAGATAATGTATGGCGAAGAAAGCAGCACACGAACAAGAAGTGGGTGAGCTACACTCTTTACTTACTAAAGTCTTTAAGGCCGCCCTTAATAAATACGAGTCCCAAATAGAGGACTCAGACCCAAACCCCGCCATGCTTAGTGCGGTTTCTAAGTTCTTAAAAGACAACGACATCATGTACGATAGCTCTGAGATCGACGAGCTTTCTAATCAACAGCGCCGCATCAATGCTTTACGCGAAGCCCGTAAAGGCAAGCTAGTAAGCATCTCAGATATCCCGGCAGTTGAAAATGGATAACCGTTGGGACGAGATCACTGTACTACAGGAAGCCTACCCATCATTTAGGCCTTTCCTGTACGACGTCATGACTGACCTCATGGGCTTTGAATGCAGCCCTTTACAACTTGATATAGCGGATTACATTGAATCAGGTCCGCTGTATCGTATGGTCCAAGCCCAGCGCGGCCAGGCCAAAACTACTATTACAGCAGCATACGGCGTGTGGAGACTTATCCATAACCCCAGCTCGCGTATACTTATCGTTTCTGCTGGTGGCTCTATGGCTGCAGAAATCTCTAACTGGGTCATCCAGATCATTAACGGCCTAGACATCCTTGAATGTCTCCGCCCAGATCGTTCTGCTGGAGACCGTGCATCGGTCGCCGCGTATGACGTACACCACGCCCTTAAGGGTCCAGAGAAGTCCCCCAGTATCGCCTGTGTAGGTATCACATCTAACCTTCAGGGTAAACGTGCTGACATTCTTATCCTTGACGACCTCGAGAGCGCACAGAACTCTCAGACTGAAATGCTTCGAGATCGTTTACGTCACCTGACACTTGACTTTGTGTCAATTAACTCTCTTGGTGACATAATTTATCTGGGCACGCCCCAGAACATCGACAGTATTTATAACGGTCTACCAAGCCGTGGATACGACATTCGTATCTGGCCCGGCCGTTACCCGACAGAAGAAGAAGAGCCTAACTACGGTCCATGGCTTGCCCCCATAATTAAGCAGGCGGTCGACGATAACCCGCACTTACGTACCGGCGGGGGTCCAACCGGTCTTCGCGGACAGGTTACGGACCCTGTGCTCCTTTCTGAGGAGAAGCTGTGCGCCAAGGAAATCGACCAAGGCGCCGCGTACTTCCAACTTCAGCATATGCTTGACACCAAGCTGTCTGACGAGGAGCGGTTCCCGCTTAAGTCTGACAAGATTATTTTTATGGACGTCCAACCAGAACGCTCCCCTATAATTCTTAACGTACTCCGAACACCGGAAACACGTGTTCAGACCCCCGGGGGGTTTCCCGTCCAAGAGAACTACTTCCGTGCACATAGCTTCGGTCAGGAGTTCGGAGAGTTCACAGGTACACATATGTACGTGGACCCTGCTGGCGGCGGACAGAACGGTGACGAAACGGCTTACGCTGTTACCAAGTTCATGGCATCCAAAATATACCTGGTAGACGTTGGTGGAGTTCCCGGTGGCCTAGACGACAAAAGTCTAGACGCACTAACAGAGATCGCTAAGAAGTGGAAACCACATCAGATCGACATCGAGGAGAACTTCGGTTCTGGTGCCCTAAGGCACGTATGGACCCCTAAGCTTCTTCGCAGCCACGCCTGTAAAATCGAGCCCGTTTGGGAAACCGGTCAGAAAGAGCTTCGTATTATCAACACGCTAGAGCCTATCATCGGCTCTGGACGCTTAGTTGTTGATTTAGACCTTCTTGCCAAGGACTGGTCTGGGTGTCAAAAGTACCCCTCTGAAAGGAAAAGCTCGTACAGCTTGTTCTATCAAATTTCCCGTATTACTCGGGACAAGGGCAGCCTTGCACATGACGATAGGATTGATGCCTTGGCAGGTACATGTCGGCACTGGGTTGAACACCTCCGACAGGACGAACAGAAAACCTCTATGGCCGCTTCACAAAAGCGGTACAACACTATGATGAGTAACCCACTAGGTAACGGAATACAAGTACCTGGGTGGGATGAAATGCATGGTATCAATAAGAAACAAACAACTGCTGTATCTAGAATGCGGCTCAGATTTTAAGGAAATAGTATGCCTAACGCTAAAAAAGAGCCCGTTATCTCCGCTAACCCACTTGAGATCGAGTGGCCACGCGACGAGTACCAGATGACACACAATCTCCGTAACGAGATTAAACGCGCAGCGGCTCGCATGCACAACGACAAAAATAAGCTTGAGCTTATTAAAGCCACACTAGTCGTTGGTGCAGCCCATGCGGAAGCCCGCTACGAGCGGGACACAAAAGTTAAAAAGTAAGGAGATAAACCATGGGTGTCAAATCAACAACCAGTCTAGCACTTACTGACTCTTGGGTACGAATTGCGTCTAATAAAACGCTTCTTGTTGTTCAGTCAGCGCATCTTTTGGCCGAGTTATACATCGGACAGAACGCGCCATCAGCTAGCTCAGCAGGATTTAGAATTCCACAAAAAGAACCACATATGTTTCCGGCACTAGATGACTTCGGTGGTAGCGCCTGGGTTCGCGGATCGGGAGTAGTATGGTATGCGACTGACTAACACGCTACCGACTAGCACGATTACCGCAGCAATTAAGACGATACTTTTGTCTAGTACAAGCCCCGTAAATCCCCCAAATAACAGCCCCGGGGACTTTCAGAGGGGCGATTTTTTAATGGTAGACTTCAAAACAGAAGGTTAATGAGTAATGGTTAAGAAAACCAAGGCCGTCCTAAAGAACGATATTACTACGGTCATCGACGACGGCGGTGAGCTGACAGCAGCGGAACTTCGTACAATATTGGACGACACCGTAGATAGTGCCACATTTGACGACGTACGCACGGATGCCGACATCCAGGGCGTAGTCGGAACCATGGTTGACGGTAACACAGAAGAAAACATAAGCGTTACGTACGACAGCGGTAACAATAAGCTTAACTTCTCTGTCCCCACCCCCGCCACGGTTACACCTCGCACAGACGCAGAGATTCAAGGCGTCGTGGGCGGCATGGTCGCAAGCAACACGGAAACCGGTATTACTGTTTCGTACGACACCACAGATAACAACCTTGACTTCGTTGTTGACGTAGAGTACATTCAAGACGCAGTCGGTGCAATGCTATCTGGCAACACTGAGACAAACATCACCGTAACCTACGACGACGTCGACGGCAAGATAAACTTTGATGTCCCTACTCAGACCTCAACGGGAACCGGCCTTACTGCCTCACAGACACGCAAGCTAGCCGAGATCACCGAGCGTGCGACAGCGGTCTTTACAGCCCCAGCCAACTCTGGCCTTATCATCGACGATAACACCGGAACGGCACCCGCGAATAACGCCACATTTCTTAACCCTCTTACAATATCCGCCGCATCTACCGATGAGTACTACTTCCGTGTGGAAGGTGGTACAAGCCGTGACAACCTAGTTATCCGCCGCCTGTCATCCACCGGAACCGTTCTCGGAACCGTTGACGTATCTGGTGCTGGTGCAACAGAAGTAGGCGCCCCAGACGCTAGCTTTGACTGGTACGTCACCGCGCAGCCTATTACGGTAGCAGTTGGCGACGTTCTTCACCTTCAGGTCCGCTCTACTGTCTATGACCGGTACGACTTGTCTACCAAGGTTCACACTAGGGCAGCTAATGTAAGTAACGTAGCACGAGGAAGCTGGATAGCCGATGATGTACAGGATGCCGTCTTTGAGCTACAGGATGCTATTTCTGACTGCTGTAGTGTAACCCAAGAGTTAACTATACCTCGGCGTGTTGTCGGTCGTATTATTACTCCTACGACACCGCCTGTCTTTACAGTTGGCCAACAAGGTATGCTGGATGTGAGCCATGTGAAGGCGGCTAACGAATCCCAAGAGGATATATACAAGAACCCAACCGACCCGACATTTGTCGGCCGTACTCAGGGCGGGTCAAGGTTCTGGAGTTTCGGCTTCTCTGCGCCACTTGTTGGTCGCACGACGCCGCTTCTCGGTTTGTGGTACTTCTTCAGATCGGCTCCCCCGAATCCGGCCCTCACCGATGAAGCCTCGGCCCGGGCTCTTTGGACCGCTACTGGACTAGACGTTACTAACCTTATGGCATTAAGGATTGGGAAACAACATGACCCCCTAGACTTCGACATTGGGGTTAGGGAAATCTACTATCCGCCTATTGGAGAGGGTCCTACTGACGCTGCCGGCAACCTTGGTCGGGCCTTCCTTGTCATCCTCGACAATCCGGTGCCGCCCGACGGCAACAGAACCTATCAGATGAGATTCGGTTCCTATGACTACCCTACGCTCACCCTACCGGGCAAGGTCAGGCTACCGTCCACAAGTGGTACACGTACTCCTGCGGACGTCACGGCAGGCCCTTCTGGGGCCACTGTTGAGGCCGCACTGCAGGACCTTAATAGCCGTATGCCCAGCACGGGCTCCGGCCTCACTGCGTCTCAGACGCGTAAGCTCGGGGACATCACTGAAGTACTTAGCACAGCCTACGCTACCCCACCGGGTGCAGGCCTTGTGTACACCAACCCTGCTAACACAGCTATCATACCCGGGGGAGCATTCGCACACCCGTACGTTTGGACAGGGTCTAATGGCGGCAACGAGAACATGTACTTTGAGGTCGATGCTGGAACTGATATTTCCACGGCCCGTATACAGGTATACACATCGGCAACCACGCCTGTTGCAACCGGAAACCCTATTGTTGTATCTGATGCCGCGAGGCAGGAAACATCTAATTCTGGTAAGGATAGATACCTGACTTCCCAGCACATTTTTCTTGGTCCCGGTCAATCAGTACGTCTTGAGACAGAGCAAACAACCTCTACTTCGTTCACACTCTCTGACAAGTACCGTATCCCTGCTACAGGTGTTACGGGACTCCCTACTTCCGAAAAAGGCGATAAGGGTGACCAGGGTGTACAAGGAGCGTACACAGTACGTATCTACACTCGTAGCACTAGTACCCCGGCACCTAATAATGTCGTCTGGGTACCCGCTTCTGGCGCTACCGCAGCACGTCTTACTAATACAGGGTCTCCTGTAACTTGGTCCTTGACCGTACCGGGCCCGGGTGCAGGCGATTTATGGGAAGCCACCGCTACATTCGACCCGGCCTCTAGCGCCACAAATATCACTTCTTGGAGCCCTGCGTTCCAAGCTGGTTCTAGTGGACCCGCCGGGGACCAGGGTATTCAGGGCGCCCAGGGATCTTACACGGTACGCCTTTACCGGCGTAGCACTAGCGATGTATTACGTCCTACCGGGCTTACCTGGACAGCCTCAACCGGCGTCCTTTCAGGCTCAGGCGCAACTGGCTGGTCTACCGATGTCCCACAAGGATCTGGTGAACCAGTTTGGGAGACCAATGCTATATACGACCCGGCTGGTTCTGCTACCACCATTACCTCGTGGGGTCTTCCTTTCCGACTAACCGGCGCTACAGGAGCTTCTGGTACAGACGGGCGGAATGGCCAGGATGGCCAGAACGGACAAGACGGTACTAACGGAAACAATGGTACGGATGGTAATGACGGAAATGATGGTGCACCAGGAGCCCAGGGTTCTTACACAGTCCGCCTATACCAACGCAGCACAGAAACTGTAATCCGTCCTACACTATTGACATGGACGGCCTCAACCGGTGTCCTTAGTGGGACACATGCAGTGGATTGGGAAACTACAATCCCTACCGGGGACGACCCAGTTTGGGAGACTAATGCGGTCTTTGATCCATCAGGTACCGCAACCACAATCACTTCTTGGGGTCTTCCTTTCCGGGTTACTGGCCCCCAGGGTGAGAAAGGTGACCAAGGTGATCCTGGCCCAGCAGGTACAGGGTCAGGTGCATTAGACGCCTCACAGACTCGTAAGCTTGCGGGCATTACTGAGGACACTACGGCCAATACCTTTACCCTAGGTTCCAATTACCGCTCAGACGCGTCTAGGACCACTATCCGAGACAGGGGCCCGGCCAACTACGGTAATGTTAGGTCCCAGTTAGACGCCTATCAGGACGAATTCGACAGAGTTGAAAACCCTATCCTACCTGACGAGCGTAGGGCTGAGAACTTCCTTAGACCAGAAGGCTTTAGTTTTTCCCCGTCCACTGATTACCGCATCTCGGGGTACTCGATGAACGTGGGGGGTACGCACCCTTACGTCGTGCCTACGACGGCCTTTACATCCTCTATCCCAACGAATATTACGGTTCCTACAGCCGGGGTGTGGATAGAGCTATCTCGTGTCGGAAGCACTAACACGCTGCCAGCTAATCTCGAGTTCGAGCCGAATGACGTTAATGTGATAATCACTGCCGGCGGGAACATAACCCCGATTGGTGTCCGCCGAATCTGGCGAGACACTACCGTGACGAGCGGGGTTCGCAGTAACCGGTACGCAGTGGTCTTCAGGAACATGCTTCGGTCAATCCCCTCAGGGGGTGTCCTGTCTGTGTCACTAGGTAGGTCGGACTATGCTAGATTCCCGATGTCCAACAAGTTCCGGCTACCGTCGGAATCTGTAACACGGACAGCTACTGCCTTAACCTCTACGACCCTTGAGGGGGCACTAGAGGAGCTAAGGACTTCTAGTGGTGGCTCTTTGTCGGCACTAGACACACGGAAGCTTGCTGAGATCACAGAGGCCAATCGTGCGGATACGTTCGCTAATGAACCACTGTCTGGTATCTCGGTTGCTGCTAATGTAGGCGGAAACCTGACACCACGGGACATCAGTACTAGCTGGCCTGCCACCTTTACGGGCGGTACAGGAGCTAGTGGTGAGCGTCTGTTCTTCGAGATCGATGACGATGCAAACCTGACGAACCTGTTCATGCGGGTGTTAAACGAAGACGGCACTGTAAATATGTCGTTGAGCGTCTCGGATGCTGTATCTCAGCCTAACCCTAACACGGGTAAGCTCCGATATCTTGCTAGCCAGACCTTTAATAACCCGACCAACGGTACCATCCGACTACAACGTCGTTCTGCGGGTACCCTAGGATACACACTGTCGGACAACTTTATTGTTCCTGTGAGTACTCTAGAAGGCGAGCTAAAGGCCTCTGACATCGTTAGCGCGGCATCTGGTAACCTGGTTGCTACAGACGTCCAAGCGGCTCTTAACGAGCTACAGGGCGATATTGATGACCAGCCCGGTGAAGCGAAGGCGTTCTTCGATCACGTTGAGCTAACCGGTACTCTTACCAACACGTCTACGGCTTCTGACTTCTATTACCTACCGTCAGCCAGCCTACCTGAGCGTGACCTGACTAAGTGGACACACGTTACTAACAGTCAGTTCCCACAGCCTACGCTAACCTCTTCGACACCATACGTGGTTCTATTGAACGACGACAAGTACCCTAACATGATTACATGGGCGCCTGCGTCGACTCAGCCTAACGATCCACGTACCAATGCTAGCCCGGCCAATATTCTGGCTTCAGGCTTCAACCAGCTTGACGGCTTGCGGTTGCCTGAGGGGTACGAAGGCTTTGAGTTCATCATGCCCTCTTGGAACGCAGCCTCAACGCTGCTGACTGGAGCACGCCTACAGGTCGGTGACCTGGCGCGTGGCGACGTACGACGTGTTGATCTTGGTGCAGCTGTTAAGGTTACAGACGACAACCTGGACATTACTAACCCTAATACTACTCTTACGGAAAATCAGCGTGAGAAGCTTCAGGGTCTCCAGGTCAAGACGTATGACCAAGCAGCAGCTACTACGGGTAAGCCTCATGCCGACTACAAACTTATGGCGGCAACTGCATGGCCGGACGCGAATGTTGATTACTCAACGTTTGATCCGATAACCAGACCAAACTTGATGCAGCGCCCGAGCTACACAGGTATTCGAGAGAGCCGGGGTGGACGATCAGGCCTAGCCTCGTTCTTCAACCTTGTCACGGATACGCCTGCAACGTTCGAGCAGCCTGTACCAAACACACGGGGCTATAACGTTCTGTATAACCAGCGGTACTCTACGGCAAATGAATACGCCGATTGCGCTGGTGTTTGGGGCGGCACAATCAAGGCAGAGGACACGAGCTCTAGCTCTAACTTCCGCGTTGATGATGGCCGTGGCTTGTTCGCTACTATGACGTTGCATCTTCCGCCTGAGCTGTCTAATGGCTCGTATCCGATTATGAACATCGGTAACGAGGACGAAGACGGTAACCACGCACTTGTGTTGCGTAAAGGTATCGATAACACGTATCCGCCGACCACAGACCTAGCGGTCAAGCGGTGGGAAGGTCCACGTACCTCGACCACTTCTATGCAGTACGTAGATGAGACGCTTGAAGGTGCCGCAGGACAGACTTCTCAGATATACCGGGCACCGTTCGGGGCTACGTCGATTAACATTCCTCATACTTGGATTATACCTTCGGCGATGGCCGCGAGCTCGGCGAACCCCGCTAGACTGCGTATGTTTGTACGCGTCTGGGATAGCGGCTCAGACCTTGGTGAGCACGACTTCACGTCTGCTCTTCCTGCAAGTTTCCGGAGTATCTCGGACCTTACGGTCAATACTCCGACAAACTCTGCACCAGGCGTTGTTACGGACTTTACTCTTGACCTCTTCGGCGCCGGGTTCCCCGGTCCGCTGTCTGTGGCCTGTAATGCGAAGTACATAGCAGCTGATGCCAGTGAAGGCGGTAACAGGTCATTGGAGATACACTTCAATAGCCTAAATAACCCAGCACTGTACTACGAGGTTAGGATGGAGGCCAGCTCGCAACAGTCGGTTACTATCCCGGCGGGTCGCTTCCGCGAGGACGTGATTGCTGCTGGTGTTCCTGATGGAGCATCCGAAATTGGCTTCTACACGTACGCTACTGGAGCTGCTGGCTCCCGTAAAATGAACTACAGGGCTGCTATCAACGGCCGTTCAGGTGACCTAGAACTTGATGACTTCACAGATGCTAACTCGCGTGTCCCTCTTGGGGCTGTGCCTGTTACCTTCGGTCACGCAAGTTCACCTCCTGCTATTGCTGTGAACAGGTTCGCTATCTTTAAGCCTGCCGGGGTTCTCTCGGTAGCCAACATGAACGAGCTGACTACACCATCTGAGCGTAACCGCCCGGATGTGGGTGGCCTAGTTCGACATGCTGGTGGCGAGTACAAAGAGGTGTTCTCACCTTCGTATAAAGCTACTATGTTCACTAGCGGTGCGGCTCAGAACCTGCCGCACGTGCATCCGGGTTCGTCTGCCTCACCGGCAACTACTAACAATGCTACGCCGGTTACAATAAACTGGACGAACGATGACACGCCGCCCGAGCTATCATTCGTTTCTGGTAGCACTTCAGAGCTATTGGCTAATACTAACTTCACGGGTAATGTAACCCTTGATGCAGGTGTTCAGTTCGACGACTCCGAGCTTCAGGGTAACGTGAATGTTCAAGCTAAGGGCTTCCTGCTCCTTAGGGGCCAAATTCAGGAGAAAATTGGGACGGGTGCCTGGACTAGGGTACCTGGTCCAGAACTGTATATCGAGATGCGTGTTCAGCTGTACGATAACGGCGTAGAACGACCAGAGACATCCGCCCTGGGTGATCCTATGCTTCGGCGTATGTTCACTACGGTGGTTAAGTTCAAGGCTGGTGCACAGTATCGGGTCCAGGCAACTGGGTTCCGCTTGCACGGTGCCACATCCATTAGTGGCGCGCGTGTTTGGCCAGCTGGTGATAGCGTTGTCAGGCTTGCTGCGAACAATACGTTCCTGCAGATTCTTGTTACCCCAACTCTGTAATATGAAGACACCCTGGGCCTATATTTGGGCCCAGGGGAACTAGTAAATTAACCAGTAAAATAAAGGAGAGTTCTTATGTCCATAGGGACAATTCAAGAGTCGTTCGCTAGCGGAACTGCTACAACACAGTCTTTGTTCGTTGGTAATAACTCCAAATTTGTCGCCGGCCTTGCATCCGTGGAAAGCACAGCTCCCGGCTTTGCAGTCGGTGTAGACATGCGGGTTCTGGGTACATGGCTTCAAATTTCTACTAACGTTATCGCGCCTGGCTTGGTTGTCTTTCCCGCCGCATTAGAGGGAAACATCCCAGCGGGCACTGAGCTTCGTATATCGATCACTGGAGGATACACAAACGCGACTGTGTTTATGATGACGTCATGAGCGCGATCCCTAATTACGCATCCCCGTTCCTGACCCAACGACGAGACATGAACGGCGGAGGATTCGCTTCCGGTGCCGCTACTGCGAAAGGTATGTACGGCCGGCTTCCAATCGGAAAGGGCGGTAAAGTTATTGGCGGAGTCGCTGATACAAACCCCGGACTAATTGCACGTCTGATACTTCACGATGAGGACGGTGGACATCATATTATCTCCGGTCATGACCTTACTCTCCCAAGCAGCCAGTTCGTTCTGGTCGACGGAGTACAGGACAACATACCTGAGGGCGCCGTTATCAGTATACAAATCATGCGCCATGGCGGTGGAAACACCTACTGGTTCCTGTGTACAAGTTAAGGGGGACACAATGATAGTTTTTGATGAAAGGCTACAAGGCGGCACAAAGGGTATCCCTTTACGGCACGGTGGCAAAAGTAAAATTCTTATAAGGGCTTTGTCTACTAACTCGTCTGACTTTAAAATGGGCCTGGAGATGTATGTTCCGGGCGGTTCATGGTTCCGTATCGATGAGGAGCCTGTCTCAATTACAGGACAGTTTATTAACATGGGTAGGTTTACTACTAACCTACCTACTCAGGGCTCTGTTCGTGTGGTTCTTGATGCCGCCGCTAACACGTTTGTAACGTACCGCGCACTTATCGGCGAACAGCTTTCAGATCGAGAGCTCTTTGAATAATGGGACTTGTAACAGAAACGTTTTTTATTAGCTTCGCTTCCCGCTCAGGGTATTCCAATCGGCACGATACTAACTCTGTTGTGCCGGGCCCTGACGGGCGTGTAACGGTAACTTTATCTGATATCGT
>WLWH01000909.1_pt1 | contig 22445 bp, 12 predicted proteins | sample 6712741 | NCBI WGS metagenome assembly WLWH01 (sample SAMN12718694, study PRJNA515312) | sponge metagenome | isolation source: marine sponge | host: Mycale hentscheli | place: New Zealand: South Island, Marlborough, Capsize Point | collected 2003-05-01
ACAGACGAAGGTGTTGAGATCTATAAATCTATAGATAAAAAACTATAAAAACAAGTGATACTATAATATAGGCGGTTTCGGCCGCCTTTTTAGTATAATAAAAAATTAATATGGCAGTAAACGTAAACACAGTATATCAAACAGTCTTGTACTTGTTAAACAAAGAACAAAGAGGATATGTTACACCTGCTGAATTCAATAGTGTTGCGGACATGGTTCAAAAAGAAATATTTAATTCTTATTTTCCTGATGGCAACCAAGTCAATAGACAAAACCAAAATAACACAAATAATGATACTGAATTTTTTGATATGTTTAAAGACATATCATATAAATTAACTCCTTTCAAGCGAGACGTATCTTTTACATATGAATCTAGCTTAAACTGTTGGTTTAACAACACTAGCTCAGATATATATAAAATAGGCGAAGTTATAGTTACATATGCTGGTCAACCTCAATATGACTCAATAGCTCAGTTAACTAGTAGAAAAGATTTTGAAAAAATATCAAGATCTAAGCTAACAGCTCCAACTAAAAAATATCCTTTATTCTATAACTCATATAGTCTTATTACAGGCTTTACACTTCCTCAATTAGCACTTAAATTATCACCTTCAGGTAGTGCATTAGATGCTGTTTTAGTAAATTGTTTATTAAATCCAACGCCTCCAATATGGGGATATAGCGTGGGATCTGTAGGTCAATATATTTTCCAACCAACAACAGAGCAAGGAAGCTCAACTGTTAATTTTGAATTAGATGTTTCTGAGCAAACTAACTTAATAATAAGTATATTAAAATACTTTGGTGTTGTTATAAACGATCCTACAATAATAGAAGTAGCAGCTCAAGAAGAGCAAGCAACTGAAGTAAACTTAAAATCTTAAGTAAATGCAAACAAATCAACAATATTACCAAGGAGCACAACCGTTTGTAGGAATTACAGGACAAACAGATTTTGTTACTACATTTAATACAGATTTAATTTTTGGAAACGCAAGCCCAAATCAGACAGACTATGCTCTAAATAATTTTAAGTTATATGAAAGCGAAACAGGCTTGCCAAACAGCTTTCAAGAAGTTACCTCTGGATATACTGTTGAAAATAATACTATAAAATTTAACAGCGCTCCGTTTAACGCAACTCCATCTACGCCTTTTATTGTTGTTCAATTAAAATCATTAGACGGAGGCAACTATGGTAATCAAGACGCTCTTGGAAACACAGTAGAAGAAGATTATGGAGGTTATGAATATATAACCTTAAACGACGCTATAGACAACTTTATGGTTGGTTATGTTGGAGATGGTAAAATATTACAGAAAGCTAATAAATCCGATGTATTATTCTTCGCTAAAAGATCTTTACAAGAATTTAGTTATGATACTTTAAAAAGTATACACTCTCAGGAATTAACAATTCCCGCGTCACTAAGCGTAGTATTACCTCAAGACTACGTAAACTACGTAAGAGTTTCAAGAATAGATGAATTAGGTATAAAAAGAATAATATACCCTGTTAATAATTTGACTATAAACCCTTATAATAACCCTGTTCAAGATTCTTTAGGTGTTCCGACTCAAGATAATTTTGGAAATAATATTGAAGGAACTTCTCTTACAGAGGAAAGATGGGCTAAAGCTAATTTAGATTTACTTAATTTTAATTTGTTAGACAATTTCGATGATTTTGCTTATTGGTGGAATCTTTATGGGTTTGATGGTAATTTCAATACTGGTAAATTATATGGTCTAGAACCACAAACGTCTCAAATAAATGGTTGGTTTAGTATTAATCATAGAGAAGGTAAAATGTCTTTTTCAAACGGACTTGCAAATAAATTAATTGTACTAGAATACATATCAGATGGTTTAGCGCATAACGGTGACAGTAAGGTTCCTAAGCTAGCAGAAGACGCCTTATACGCTTCTATATTATATAGTATAGTATCTGTGAGAGCTGGTCAAAGTCCTAATGACGTTATGAGATTACAAAGAGACAGAAGCGCTAAACTTAGAAACGCTAAAATAAGATTATCTAATATCAAGCTTGATGAAATAGTTCAAGTTATGCGAGGTAAATCTAAATGGATAAAACACTAAAATTTAATGGCAGAAGTTAAGAATAGTTTTATATCGTCTAAAATGAATAAAGACTTAGACGATAGATTAATTCCTAATGGTGAATACAGAAACGCTGTAAATGTTTCAATAAATAAATCCAATGGAGAAAACGTAGGTACAGCTCAAACTGTTCTAGGTAATCAATTAATAATAGATTATGGAAACTTTTTGGGCGCTAGTAATTTAGAGGTGATAGGTGTTTTACCTGATGATAACTCTAATACTATTTATTCTTTTTTAACAAATAATATTTTACAAAAATACGTACCAAAAGGATCTGTTGGTTTTAACACTACGTACCCAAGCCAGCAAGGCTCTAGCGCAGAAACCCCTCCAATAAGAATAACTCAACCTGGTTCTGGATATTCTGCCTCAGCCACAGGCTCTACTACAAACGTAAATGTATTTAATTCTGAGGCTTCTGGATTAAATTTAGCCTTAAATTATGACACAACGGCCGCCACTGGTTACAACTTAATTAACGCAGGCAATGGTTACCCCGTAGATGCAAGTAGTTTTAATTTACCTTTAATTACTATAACTGGAGGTGGTACTGGCGCTTCTCTTAATTATACTACTAATAGCAGTGGTAGTATTTTGTCTATAACAAACGGCAACCAATCAGGCTTTGGATATGCGGTAGGGGATATACTATTAATACAGGGTCAACAAGACTCAAGTCTTCAAGCTGCTCAAGTAGAAGTTTCCTCTGTAAATACAGAAGGCGCACTAATGAGCGCAACCGTAAAGACTTCTGGAAGTTTATATACTGTTGGTGATGTAGTTGAAGTTGATGGCTTTGATCCAGTGACAGGTAGCGCTGCTCAAGTTACTATAACATCAATACTACCTAACGATAACTTTATAGTCTCTTTTAATGTAGAAAGACCAAATGAATTAAAAACTATTGCTAAAGGCTCTTTTTTAAATTTTTCTACTTTAAATCCAATTACAGGTATTAATCTTCTTGAGCAGTTGTTGTTTTTTACAGATAATAGAAATCAACCTAGAAAAGTAAATGTAACAAGAACAGATCCTTATTATACTACAGAAGATCAAATATCAGTAGCTAAGTATTATCCTTTTGATCCTATACAGCTATATCAGCCAAGTGAAATTGCTGGCTCTGTTTATACATCTGGTACAATAGACGCTGTTTCTGATAGTAAAACAATAACTTTAAACTCTGGAACAAGTGTAAACCCTCCTACTGGTTTAGGTGTTATTGGAACTTTTGCTGAAATAGTGCCAACAGCTACAGGTAGTGGATATTCAGATCAAAATGGATTAAGTACTACAGGTGGAACAGGATTCGGTTTAACAGTTAATATAACAGTAGACGCTCAAAACGCTGTACAAACAGTAGAAGTAGAACAGACTGGCTCTGGTTACAGCAACGGAGACGTGGTTACTATAATTCAATCCTCTACAGCATCACCACCATTGGTTCCTGATAATTTAGCTCAAGCTAAAATTAGTGTTGTTAAAGATAACACGTTTATTACAAATGTTGATGATTGGAATACTGGAGTTATAAAAGTTAATCAAACACAAACACTTCCTGCTGGAATGGTTATTGATATAGTGCAAGTTGAAACCAACATGCAAGATGCTATTGATGAGTATTTTCCTCCGCAAGCTGAAGCGGTTATAGTGGTAGGTCAAATAAATCCACCTAACCCACCTATTAGTAACACTAAGTTTTATGTTCTTCTTTCAAGCTTAAATGGTGATCCGGAGCTAGAAGGCTTAAATGTCCACTTAAAACAAACTGGCTCAGATATTTTTGAAGACACTGGATCCACTGTTACTCAAGCGACTGTAGCGGTAATAAGTGGTATTTATTATTTTGAAATAGATGTATCACCGCAGATAAATCCAGCTGGTTTAGAGTATGACAACCAGTCTGATGTTTTGTTTGCAATAGAAAACCCTTATTTTGACAGTGTTTTTAAAGACAATGCCAATGTTGACTTTTTGTCTGATAAATTTGTTAGATTTTCTTATAGATATAAGTTTGATGATGGTGAATATTCTTTAATAGCTCCTTTTACACAACCAACATTTATACCTGAGCAAGATGGTTATTTTTTAGTAAGTGGCGTGGTTGATGGAGTAAGTGGAACACCGGGTGATGAAGAATTTGTTACAGACGAAGAAAGAGCATATAGGTCTACTGAGGTTAAGTTTATGGAGAATAAAGTAAACAAAGTTCTTTTAAACATACCTCTTCCGGTTGTTTCTAACAATTTAAACAATGATTTTAAGATAACTGAAATAGACATATTATATAAAGAGTCTGATCAAACTACAATAAAAGTAGTAGAATCAATACCAATCACTGGTAATGTCTTTGGAACTAGTCCTTTTTATCAATATGAATACGGATCTAAACCGCCTTTTAAAACACTTCCTCAATCTGAAACAACCAGAGTATCAGATAAAGTTCCTGTAAAAGCTCTTGCTCAAGAAGTTGCCAGCAATAGAGTAATATATGGTAACTACCAAGACAAGCATACTCCACCTAAATTTTTAAATTACGTTTTAGCGGCAGAGTCTAAAAAAAATACTTTTACAATAGGTGAAAATAATGTAGAAAACTACACGAGCATTATAGAATACCCAAATGCAAGTTTAAAACAAAATAGAACATACGAGGTTGGTGTTGTTTTAGCAGATAGATTTGGTAGACAATCTACAGTTATATTTTCTAAAACTAAATTTGTTGGAGATGAAAGTTTTATAGCTTCTTCTATATATACTCAATACAGAACAAAGCTTGATAATACAAGCGCAAATAGTGATAATCCAATTGGAGGGTTATTAAATTACGACGGTGATTCTTTAAAAATTCAGTTTATAGATGCAATACAAAGTTTTAAAAGCCCTAATCCAGAAAATGGAATACCTGGTATCTATAATGGAGATGTTTTATCTCAAGATTATAATCCTTTAGGGTGGTATTCTTTTAAAATAGTTGTTAAGCAAACAGAGCAAGATTACTACAATGTTTATTTGCCTACTGCCATGGCTGGTTATCCTTTAGACGCCACAAAAGAAGTAGATACAACAACACATGTAGTTCTTTTTGGAGACAATATTAATAAAATACCTAGAGATTTATCAGAAGTAGGTCCAACTCAAAGAGAGTTTCCAAGTAGTGTAAGACTTTTTGGTAGAGTTTCTAATAGTAGATTTACTAAAGCCCTAGTAACTAATCCTGGTACTGTTCAGTTCTATCCAGGTAGAACAGCTAGTCTTTCAACTTCTGTTGGTACAATAAGAGATTTATTTGACTATAATGCTTTTCCAGGCATAAACCAAGGCACAACTACAGGAGAGTATATATTTTACAACTTTGATTATATAAGTAGTTTTGACACAGCAGGAGTTTTTCTAGAAAATACATATCCAGATTCAAGTTCTTTAGTAGCTAGAATTGAAGGTCCTAAAATTGGTGTACCTATACCTACAAATAATTTTGGTAATAACGCTTATGAGGAACTACCTAGGTTGAATATTTTTGAAACAGCACCTATAGTTTCTTTATTAGATATATACTATGAAACTACTACAGCTGGTAAAATAACGAATTTAAATACAGCTATAACATCCGGAGTAGGAGCAGATATTTTTTCTCAAGTTACAGATTTTCAATTTTTATTAAATGAAAAATTACTTGGCAAGAACAGTAACGATATTAATCAATCAATTGCTAGTCAACAGTTTCAACCGCTTCAATTTGATGGTAGTACTTTTAATAACCCGGCTGCAAACACATGTACCATAATTTCAATAAAAAATGATTCAGGCAATGATTTCAATGAAGACGGCGTGCCTTATCATGATTCTAACGACCCAACGCAGGGTATATTTAATGTTGTGCCAGTATTAGACAACAACGACTTGGAGACCGGTAGTTTTAGATTAGAACTAACCTATGAAGGTGGACCAGACCAAGATGTAACTAAAATACCAGGCTTAGTTGTCAGTAAAGTTGATCAAGCGCCTCAAAATGGACCTTTTAATTTAACATTTGAATTTGAATTTAATAACTCAGAGGCGGAGCAAACTTTTAATTCAACTTTTTATGCAGAGATAGAAAACGAAGGTCCTACAGATATAGAAGTTATAGATCCAGGTTTTAATAGATTTCCGCCAAGCGACGTACCTGTAAATAGGTGTTTTAATCAAAATGGTTGTTCTCCTAATATTTTTGTAGTTAATGAAGATCAAAATATAGCTACAGGTAATTTTTTAATTGTAAAAGCAACTAATGGATCAAAAACACCAAGCTTGGCTAAATTAGGTTTAAATATTGAAATAGATCAAATCATTGACTTCGACGAATCCGGTCCAGCTATAGGAGAAATTGTTACTAATGACCCAAGATATTTTACAATAGCGCCTAACGAAGGTCAAGCTGCAGGAACTGAGTTTGAAAGCGCAGATGCAATTATAAGTATTCCACAAGACAACGTTTTAACAACAAACAGAACGTACGCTATAAGATTAAGAATATCAGATGGTGGATTTCCTGACGCTGCTTTTGTACTTGCCGAGTATTTTATACAATTTGAAGCAGATCCTTTTATAGCGTGGAACCCTGATCCTTCAAATCCTTGCGCTTCTTTGTTTGATGATGTTAATCCAGAAGACGGAACTGGTGGACCTCCTGGTAGCACGTCACCATGGTATATAAACCTTGCTAAAGGCGGCTCGCTTGGTCAAGGCGCTTGGTATGGTGGTATAACTGGTCTTATTGGACAAGATGCTTCTGGCGGCGCGGCCTATCCACCACTACCGGATAATTGTACTAACCCTAATATAATATGCTCAGGTGGCGTCGTGGAAATTACTATACCAATAATCGTAGACAATGCGCCTATAAGATTGTACTTGGAATTAGCAGCTGCAGCTAATTACGGTGGAGAGTATTTTCCAAACAATCCTGATGATGACAATGATTCTGGACCAAATGATCCAGGTTTCACCGGTCCTGGTACCGGTTCGGGATCAAGTGCAATAGGGTTTTTTGAATTATACAAAGTAAACGACGTTGTTATACAAGACAATTCACAGCCTAAGATTTTTATACCAGAAAACATTAGAATACCTGCTGGTTCACCTGGTAGTGGAAGTAGTCCTTCACAAGGTTTTTCACCTGAAGAATCTGTTGGTTATATTGAATTAAATCCACCGGACGACACCGATTGCGGAGAAAGTTATAGAATTGGACTACGATACACACCAGAAGATCTATCAGGAAGTACATCTAACTCATTTCCAGTGTTTGGACTTAGATTAAAAGCTAAACAAGTTACATAAAGGTAAAAAATAATAAAAAAAAGTAATAATAAAAATGGCGGCTATTTTAGAAATAAAATACTTTAACACATACGTGCTTAAAAGATACGAGCCCTCTATAGCAGGATCAAGTACATTTGCTAGACAGATATGGAATGGTTCTTTTGGCATACCCGAAGATATAGGTGGTCACCCTGTAAATACTGACCCAGAATTACAAAACTGTTGGTATATAGAAGAGTCTAGAATAAGAGGAGGTTTTAATAATACTACCGTTGATTTTGGAGTTAGAGCTTATTTAGTAGAGCAAGAACCAAACGCTAGTATAAGGTTGAATTCTATGATATATTCTGGAATATATAACTCTAGAACCGGTATAAATCAAACAAATGTATTTAGCGTAGCGGAACAAATTACTAAAAGCTTAGATCCAGCTCAAGGATCAATACAAAAGCTATATGCTGAAGATACTAATTTAATTATTTTCCAACAAGCTAAAGTAAGTAAGGCATTAATAGATAAAGACGCTATATACAGCGCTGAAGGCGGAGGTTTGCCGGTTAGTTCTTTTAAAACGGTTATTGGCCAAATAGTACCAATACCAGGTAATTACGGTATAGGTAATAATCCTGAGAGTTTTGCTGTATACGGTTATAATAAGTATTTTGTAGATTCAAATCAAAATGTAGTTTTAAGATTAGGTCCTGAAGGAATAATTGAAATATCTGCGGCTGGTATGAATGCATTTTTTAGAAATCAAATACTAAATATAAATTCTTCTGCTTTTGGACTTGGTAAACTAATTGGAGGTTGGGATATATACAATAAAGAATATGTATTGTCATTACAACCAGTTTCACCAATAGTACAACTAAATGAACCCACGCTGTCTTGGGACGAAAGAGCACAAGGTTGGATTAGCTTTTTTAGTTATAAACCTAGTCAATCTTTTAGTTTGACTAATAATCATTATACAACATCTGGAGATTCATTATATCTTCACAATGCCCAAAATAATATTTATAATACTTTTTACGGTATTTCTACGCCTTCATCTATAGAGTTTGTATTTAATCCACAGGTTAGCAATGTAAAAGTATTTAATACGGTTAACTACGAAGGCTCTAATGGTTGGCAAGTAGATTTTTTTAGATCTGGAGAAACAGGTCCTGGAGTATTTGGTGATCCTGCTGGGTTTGTTTTAGATACTACCACTCAGGTTTTAAGCTATAATGAAGGTGCTTATGATTCAGCGGTGCCACCTAATACAGGTTCTAATGCTATAGTTCAACCTATATACAGAGCTGGTTTTTATAGAAAAGAAAATAAATATTGTGCTAACTTAATAAATAGTACGCCTGTAGCTCAAGAAGAAATTATTTTTGGTAATCAAATATCAGGCATAAGAGGATTTTTTACTAATGTTAAATTATCCACAGACACTAACACTGATCCAAATGGTTTTAAAGAGCTTTTTGCAGTATCATCTAATTACACTTTTTCAAGTGGATATTAATAATAAAAATAAAAAATTATGCCAGCAGCATCAATAATAGGAGCAGGTCTACAAATTGTAGGAGGTCTTTTTGGATCTAGTGCAGCGAAAAAAAGAGCTAGAAGATTAGCCAGGCAATTAAGAGCTGAAACTAAAAAGTTAAACGCGTTAGAATCTTCTAGACAGCAAATTGTAAACCCTTACAGTAATGTTAAAGATGTTTCTAATCTAGCAGTTTCGCAAGCCCAAAAAATCTCAAACCCTTTTGCTAATTTAAGTGTAGCAACTAAAGCATCCGAGATACAAATGGAACAGAGTGATTTAGCTTTAGCTAATACTTTAGACACTCTTAGAGCTACTGGCGCTGGAGCTGGCGGAGCAACTGCACTTGCTCAAGCAGCGTTGCAAAGTAAGCAAGGTGTAGCGGCAAACATAGAGCAACAAGAGGCTCAAAATGAAAAAATGAGAGCTGAAGGAGAAGCCCAAATGCAGACTCAACAAGTGGCTGAGGCTGTAAGAGTACAAGGCGTGCAAATATCTGAAGCTGGTCGAACTCAACAACTAAAAGGCATGGGTAGAAACATACAAATGCAAATGAGAGAGAATAGAGAGCAGAACAGTATAGATTATCAAAGACAAAAAATAGCAGCACTAACAGGTGGTGTGAATAAAGCTAAAACAGCGTCTACTAACGCTATAACGGGAATGTTGTCAAGCTTTGGTGGTGGATTGATGGGTGGTAAATAATAATAACAATGGAAAATAAAAACATAGAAAAAAATTTATTTTTAAAACAGCTCAACGAAAGCGGTGCTTTAGGTTTTGATAAAGATTTTATAGCCACTAGCTATGATGTTAATTTTGATATACTAGGAAAAGCTTTTGAAGGTACAGGCAGGGCTTATGCTAAGCTTACAATGGCTATTGAAAATAATAACTGTACTTCTGAAAATTGTGAATATGAAAGAAATCAATTAAAAGTATTACAAGAAGCTCCTCAAAAGTCTTTAGATTTTTTATCTGAAATTATTTCACAATTATCTGTTGTTGAAGATCCTAATTTTGATCCTAATAATAATTTTAAGTATACAGTAGCTAATAGTATACTAACAGAAAAGCCAGGTTTTTCAAAAAATCATGGTTATGACATTGTTTTAAAAATAATGAAAAATGGATCACTAGAATTAACTTTTACAGGTCCAATGTTTGAAGAGCCTTTGGTTTTAAACAGTTCGGCTTTAGAATCTCTACAACAGTTAGGTGTTGGAATTGTTGCCGAAACACCCGATGTAAACGCTTTAATGATGAAACTGCTTACTAATATAGGTCTGTTTAGCGTTGAGCAAATAATAGACGGCGAATTATCACCTATAGCAGTTATTTCAGATGAATTTGTTTTAAAAAACCCAGATGGATCTTATGACTATGAAATAATAGACATAGGCAATGGAAAAGGTAGAAACATACTTAAGTTTGATATGGATAGAATAACAAGAAAAGCTATGCCTTTTATAAACGCTGAAGTAGCTGGTATTTTATCTTCAGAGCAAGATGCTGTTGCACTTTGGAATGTCTATATAGCCAAAGGTACTAGTGTTGAAGAAGATGCTCAAATGGTTCAAAATGCAAACGCGGCCAACGAAAGCTGGAGTTATGAAGAAGATCTACCATTATCACAAAATAAAAAAGTTTTATTTGAAAGTAAATATATAGAATATTTTATGAATAATTACTTAAGCCAGTTTATTACAGACAAGCTACCTACAGTAGAAGAAGACGCTGCTGTATTTGATTTAGAAGAAGCTAAAAAAGCTAAAGCTCAAAAGTTCATTGACGATAACCAATTATAAATTTAATTAAATGCTGTTAATAGAAAAAGTACAGGAATTACAAGCAATTCAGCCTCCTCTTGATCCTACAGAGATGAAGAGAAGAATAGAAGAGTGGAAAAAATCTACTGGCTATAAAGCACCAAAAGCTGTTGAGGTAAAGACAAAAGACTTCCCGGAAAAGGATCCGAACGAGAAGTCGCAAAACAACACAGGGTCCGTAGTTTCAGATTCTGGAAGTGGCAAGCCGACTTTTACTTCAATGTACGACGAAGATATAGTAGCTCAAAACAGTCTTAATAAGATAAATCAAAATATAGAAAGAGGTATAATAGCAGATGCTCAAAGAGCTTTAGCTACTTCTCGAGTTTCATTTGAAGATCCTTATTCTGGATTTGATGAGTTAATTGAAGAAGAAGGCATTGGAGAGGCTGGTAAAATTGATTTACAAAAAGCCGAAGCTGTTTTACCTGTAGTAGATAAATCGGAAAGAGTTCCAGATCAAGTTAGAAACTTTATAGAAGCAGAGGCTTTAAGTAAAGAGCAATTTGATAACCTGCAAAATGAGTTTTTTAATAATGAAGATTTATTTAAACCTATTACTAGAACACGATTAGCAGAAGGCTCAACAGGTAGTGGTATGGATATTAAAGCCGGTTTAATGACACCTGGCTTACAAGAACAATACACTGTTTATCCAAACCAAGCAGAATTAGATAAAGCTAAAAAACAACTCTTAGAACGGCCCAGAAAAAAAGGTGATCCAAAGCCTACTCAAGAAGACATAGAATATAGAGCTAGACAGAATATGTTTAACGCTAAGTCTAGAGATATTAGAATGTCTAATGCTACTAATTTTCTTTTTAATATAAAAGATCCTGAAGAAAGAGCTAAAGTAAGAGAAGAAATAGGCGGTTATATAGTTGAGAAAAAAGATAAAGCTACTTGGGAAATAGATGACTACGCTAAAGATTTAGAATTTGATTTAAGTAAATTTAAAGAAAGTTCTCTTGTTAGTGATTTCAAAGATTACGCTAAAGGCTTAAAAGAAAAACAAAAAGCTATAAAGACTCTTCAAAATAAAATTGTTGAAAAACAAAAAAAAGGTTTACCTGTAACTGAAGATCTTTTGAAATATAGAGAAATATCTGAAAATTACAAAGACTTTGTAGGTTATTATAATAAGCTTGGAGCTAATCTAAGAAATGAGCAAATGGATCTTGAGAATAGAGTTTCAGAATATACTGAAATGGTTTCTACTATAAAAGAATCAGAAACTCAATTAGATGCTCTAAAGAGAATTTACAATAAAACAGATAAAAGATTTACAGATTTAGGATTAGGTTTTGCTGGATTATTCTCTAATAGTACTGCTTTTTTAGAAACAGCTAGCAATTATCTTGGTGCTAAAACAGTAATTTTAGACGAAGAAACTAAAACAGTAAAAGAAGCAGAAGGCTCTACATTTTTTCAAGACGTAGCTAAAAAGGTATCTAAAGCAAAAGAATTTGCTGCAGAGAAATATTACAAACCAATAACTTTTGATAAAGCTTTTAGTAGTTTAGAGAACTTTGGTGAATACGCTATAGATCAAGTTGTAGCTCAAGCGCCTATATTTGCCGCAATTGCATCAGGTAATGCAGGTATGCTTGGTGTTTCTGCTGCTTCAGCTGGTGAATATCAAACTAGTAGACAACTAGAGGCTGAACAAATTGGAGGTAGAAGATACGATAAAGATACTGTTTTTCTTCAATCATTAGGTTTTGGAGCTGCTGAATACGCTTTTGGTGTAGCACCTACCTCTTTAATATTAAGAGGTGTTGGAAAAAGTAGTACTGAGCTTGGCAAGAGAAAATTGTTTGATGGCTGGAAAAATTACTTTAAATATGTAAAAGAAAATGGAGCCTTAGATATAGGTCTAGCAGCTGCAGATGCTGTAGGTGAAGGTTTAACTACTATAGCTCAAAATGGTATAGATGGTAGACCATTAGGTGAAAATGTTGCAGAGTCTATTTTCTCAGGTGGAATGTTTGGTGCTACTTTTGCAGCAGCGCCGTATTTTAAAGGAGCTTTTGCAGCGTCTTTAAGCGACTATAGTACAACATCTGACTATAGGGCTAATCTTAAAATGATGCAAAGTTTACAAAACGCTATAGATTCACCGTTTACATCTAAACAAGACAAAGAGGCTTTTGAAAAACAAAGAAAAGAACTAGAAGATCAAAACAATAAAATAGTAGAAGATAGAATAAATTTAACTACTAATAACCTAAACAAGCAAGGTGGAGAGTTACTGTCTGCTTCTATGAAAAGGCAAGAAGAACTTAGAGTTCAAGCAGAGGCTTTAGATAATAATGATGCAATACCAGCTGATCAGAAAAAAGCAATGATTAGCGCTCTTCAAAACGAATTTAATACATTAGAAGCTGGAGCGGATAAGTTTAAAAAAGCTTTTACCAATACCTTTGGTCTTTTAAAAGCTACAGAACAAAACAGGTTAAAGACTGAAGCCACTAGATTACTGCAAGTTGATGGCGTTCAAGAACCGTCTGGAGCGCAAATAGCTAGAAAAGCAGAGCAATTACACGTTAAAGAAAAATTAGAAAACACTTTAAAGTCTGATAAGTCTACTTTAAAAGCAATGGCTGGAGCTGGCATAGATGTTAAATACAATGTTTCTGACACTAATAAACAAGCTATTGATGAGTTTACCAAAATGATGAACGCTAGAGCGGCAGACTCTAATAATAGTATTACAGAAGAGCAAGCTCAAAAACATATAGAACAATTTACAAATGGTATAAACAGCGGTAATTTAAACGGTATTAACATACCTTCAACTAATTTAAAAACTGGTAAAAAAGTATATGATTCCGTAACATCTGTTCAAAACTCTATAGCTAATGAAAGAAGTCAAACAAGTCTTCATGAACTTGGCCATGTTATATTAACTGAAGCATTAGGGATTGATTCTAGTGCATTTATACAAGGAGCAGACCTTATTCTATCTTATTTAAAAGAAGCAAACCCAGAGGCTTATACTAGAATTTCAACTAGAACAAAAGGTCAAGGCGCTGACGAAGTTTTTACTGTATTTTTTGAAGAAGTTGCAGATGGTAAAATAAAACTAGATAAAGCAAAGGGTACAGGATTTTTAGGTTACTTAGGATCAATGCTTGGAACAGCCACATCGCAGGCATCAAATACAGATTATAACTACAATTTTAAAGGAGAAACTGATATAATTAAGTTTTCTAAAGAAATAGGTAGAAAATTAAAAGATGGCACTTTAACTGTAGGTGATGTAAAAACAATACAAGAAGAAGGATTAGCTGGTAAAAAACCTATAGAACTAGATGAAGTAGTTGTTACAGCTCAAGCTGCTAGTGCAGAAGGCAAAGCTAGTATTGAGGTTAAAAATAGAGCTCAAGAATTAATAATAAAATCTAAGTCTGAAGAAAAACTAACAAGAAAAGAAGAAGCAGATTTACAGACTCAATTAGAGATTTTAGCTTTAGACGCTTTAGGTTTTCAGCAAGGTAAAGGAACAGCAACTAGACAAGAAGCTTTAAGTTTTGTTAATCAATACATACCAGGCATAGTAAGAAGATTTGATCCTAAAAGAAACCTTCAAATATCTACTCTTTTATTTAGAAATATAAGTCCTAAAAAACAAAGGTTTTATGGTGAAGAATTACAACTTGAAAAAAGAGGTGTTGAATCTAGTTTAGCAGATGAAAGAGTTGGAGAATTAACTACTGAAGAAACTAAAACTGAAACAATTGCTGATACTGCTCCAAAACCTACAGAAACTACTAGGTTTGATAAAAAACAATTAACTACTGAGTTTTTAGACACAATAAAAGTTGAAGAAACTGAAGCTATAAATAAAATAAATAAAGATTTAGCTGAAGGAAAAATAACAAAACAAGAAGCTGATAATAGAAAAAGAAAAGTTACTAAAAATGTTATTGAAGACAAAATAACTGAAACAATAATTGAAGGTTATAAAGGAAGAGACGTAACAGGTTTTAAAGACTTAGGATCACCTAAATTTCCAATACCTAGATCTGTAGCAAAATTTTATGCAGACATGTTTGGAATAGAAACTGTTGATGGTTTAATTAAAAAAGCTCAAAACTTTTATCCAAGAGATAGAGATGGTCTTAGACAGCTGCAAAGATTTTTATTAGAAAACTCTTTATCTGATTATAATAGATTACCTAAAACTATAAGTGATCTTGGCAAAGCCACAGGTATAAAGCAAACTAAACTAGGTAAAATAATGTACAATGATAACGGTGTAAAAGTTGGTACAGCTAAGCAATATAGAGATATTATGCAAGGCAAAAACATTACTCTCACTGTACAGAATGGCAACCAAAAAGGTCAACCTATAGAATTTAATAAACCTGTAAAAGATATATCCAGAGGAGATCTTCAGCAGAACTTAAAAACTGCTTGGGATTTTCATACTAAAAACCGAGCGTTAGAAACTTTAGTTCCAGATCAAGGTAAAAGAATACAAGCTGGCGCTAAATTTAGCCTAGAGACGCGACAGGATTTAAACTGGAAAAAAACTGACGAAGATATTCAAACCACGTTTGAAGTTAAAGGAAAAAAATATACTACTAGATTAGAAGAGACTGCTTTCATGGAGTTTGACGAAGGCCAAACTTATGATGATATTGATAATATAGCTAAAAAACTAGGTATACAAAAAGATTCTGAAGGCGATGATATATCAAGCTCTGAAAGATTTTATCATTTACAATTTGCAGATAAGGCTGGTAAGATGGATATAACAGGGGCTGGTAATGCAGCTGAGGTATTTTCAGTTAATATAAACGGAGTTGTAGATTATTTAAAAAATAATCCTGAAATAGAAGGAGTTATATTTACAGCTAAAGAAGCTAGTAGAATTAGACTTTACAAAAGACTAGCTGAGGCTATGGCTGACAAGTTAGGTGGTACATTTGGATTTGAAAATGACACTTTTATTGTAGCTAAAAAACCAAAACCAGAAGCTAAGCTAAGCGAAGAGGTTAAAATAACACCAGCTAGTCTAAGAAAAGCAGCTTCAGCAGCTACTGGATCTTTAACTGGAGGTACGTTTAAAAACTTTACAGTTAAACAACTTAAAGACATGGGTTTTGAAACTGTAGCTGATGTTAAAAGAGCATTTAATCTAAATACAAAACCTGATGACAATAGACCTATAACTAGCTCTGGTTTTAAGGCTTTAGGAGGTAATGTTCAGGTAATGACAAATGCAGTCAATAAATTCTTAAAAGAATTTCCTAAATATAGAGAAATTATAAGAAGATCTACTACTAGTTCTATGAAAAGAAATAGTATGGTTGGTGCTAATTATTTTGATAAAGTTGTACCTAAAGTAAAGGGTGAATTTGATATTATAAAAAGAGATAGTTATAAAGGTATTAATAGATCAAATAATGATTTTCAAAAATTAACTAGAAGTTTTGTTAAAAAGACTAATAGTAAAGACTACTTAAGAGATCAATATATTAAACTGAAATACCTTGAGAATTTTTGGATTGATGTTCAAGGTTATTTAAAAAACAATAAAGATCAAGCTTTTATGTTTGAACAAATGCTAGATGATTCTCAAAATAATATGGGTAGTTTAATGCGTATATCTCCTCCTATATTATTTTTGCCATTAAAAAATGGTAAAATAGATTTTACTAGTATTATAAGAGAAGAACATAATTTTCCAGCTAATCAAGTTGGTAGTATGTTGTTAGACGCCGCTATGAAAGGTAATGTTAAAGAAGCGTTTAAAGTCGTAAGCGCTGCTTATATGCAAGGTCCGCTTATAATGAGTGATGATGATAAAGTTAATGTTGATTTTCAAAGAACTATGCCAGATTTCTTCTGGAATACAATGGTTCCGAGAATACTATCTGGTGATTTAAAAATACCTGAAGGATCTGCTTCTGTTATAAGAATATCTGAAGCGGGCATTAATTTAGATAATTATTTATTTTTACCAGAAAAACAAACTTTTTCAGAATACTTTTTTGGAACAAATGGTCTACCTGTGCAAACTCAAAATACTCTTCTAAAAGAATATTTCAGCGGTGAGAGTTCATTACAGCAAGTAAGAGATTATGGTAGAAAAGACGCTCCAATTGTAGCTAAAGAAAACAGCGTTGCTCCTATAAATAATGAAATGGCTGGCAAGCTTAGCATTGAAGGTGACAATTCTAATAACTCTATAGAAGTTGTTAAAGAGTTAGGTAATTTAGATGCTGCTGCAAGAGTTGCTAGGAAATTAAATAACCCTGTTAAAAAAGCTAGAATATTTGATTTTGATGATACATTAGCTAGATCTAATAGTAAAGTTATTGTTACAATGCCTTTTTTAGAACGAGGCAGTGAAATGGCGGATATAATAGCTAGAAGATTGTTTAAAAAAGAATTTGAAAATCTACCAAGTTATAAGCAAACTTTTAATAGCTTAACAGACCAGCAGCAAATAAAAGTATTACAACAAATACCTGGAGCTGTTACAGAAATAAATGCAACTCAATTTGCTGAGCAAGCTGGTGATCTTGAAGCTCAAGGTGCTACATTTGACTTTAGTCAGTTTGAAAAAGTTATTGATGGTAAAAAAGGACCTTTATTCAAAGTAGCAGAAAATATTGCTAATGCTAGAGGAACTGAAGATATATTTATATTAACAGCTAGACCGCAAGCTGCAGCTGGTCCTATACAAGAATTTATGAAAGCTTTAGGTATAAATATACCTTTAGGAAATATAACAGGTTTAGGTGATGGCAAAGCAAGTGCTAAAGGTAGATGGGTTGCTAGTAAAGCCGCAGAAGGTTATAATGATTTTTACTTTGCAGATGACGCTGTTAAAAATGTAGCAGCTGTTAAAGAGGTTTTAGATCAAGTTGATGTAAAGTACAAAGTACAAATAGCTAAAGCTAGTAAAGAAAATACTTTTAACACTATAGTCAACGATATGATATTTGATTCCTCTGGAATTGAAACATACAAGCAGTTTTCAGCTGCGAAAGCTAAAACAGTTGGTGCTAACAAAGGTAAGTATAATTTCTTAATACCTGCATCGGCAGAAGACTTTACAGGGCTATTATATAAGATGTTAGGCAAAGGTAAAAAAGGTGATGCTCAAATGGCTTTTCTTAAAACAAACTTGTTAGATCCATATATGAAAGCTGAAGACACTGTTGTGCAAGCTAAAATGGCTGCAGCTAATGATTTTATGGCGCTAAAACAAGAGTTTCCAGGTTTACCTAAAACATTTAGAAAAGAAACTGGTATTGGAGGTTTTACATATCAACACGCTATAAGAACTTATATTTGGAATAAACAAGGTATGTCAATACCTGGGCTGTCTAAAGCGGATATTAGAAAATTAAATAAGTTTGTAAAAGATAATACAGATCTTAAAGTTTTTGCAGATCAGCTAATAACCCTACAAAAGGGTAAGTTATATCCTGAACCTGGTAAAGACTGGTTAGGTGGTAACTTGACTACAGATATTATTGGTGGTATAAACAAAGTTAGCAGAGCAGAAGCTCAGCAAGAGTTTAGAGAGAACTTAGATATTATATTCTCACCTGAAAACTTAAATAAAATGGAAGCTGCTTACGGTACAAGATGGCGTCGAGCTATGGAAGATAGCATACGCCGTATGAAAGCTGGTACCAATAGACCAATAGGAAGCAACCCTGTAACAGAAAAGATATTCGACTGGCTAAACAACTCTGTCGGTGCTGTAATGTTCTTAAACACAAGATCTGCATTGCTACAGACTATCTCTGCTGTAAACTTTATAAATTGGGGTGATAATAATATTGTAGCTGCAGGTAAAGCGTTTGCAAATCAAAAACAATACTGGAAAGACTTTATGTCGCTTATGAACTCTGACTATTTAGTACAACGTCGTAACGGTCTTAAGATTAATGTAAGTGAATCTGAAATAGCAGATGCGGTAAAAGATTCTAAAAACAAACCAAGAGCCGCTATTGCTTTCTTACTTAGCAAAGGTTTTGTAATGACAAGGTTTGCTGATAGTTTTGCTATTGCAACCGGTGGAGCTACATTCTATAGAAATAGAGTAAAGAAGTATATCAAAGAAGGTATGGATCAAAAGCTCGCAGAAGAAAAAGCATTTGATGACTTTAGAGCATTAGCTGAAGAAAATCAGCAGTCAAGCGATCCGTCTAAAATTAGTATGCAACAAGCATCAGCTGCAGGTCGTGTAATACTTGCTTGGGCAAATACTCCAATGCAGTATGCTAGAATACAGAAAAGATCTGCTCAGGATCTTATTGCAGGTCGCGGCGACTGGAGAACTCATGTGTCTAAAATAGCTTATTACGGTTTTGTACAGAATTTAATATTCAACGCGTTGCAGCAAGCTTTATTTGCTATAGGATTTGGTGATGACGATGAAGATGAGGATCCAAAGAAAAAAGCATTTGCTGATAAGAAAATAGCTAGAGTTGCAAACGGTATGATTGACTCTCAGTTGAAAGGTTTAGGTATTGCAGGTACAGCAGTTTCAGCTGTCAAGAATATGGTAGTCAAACTATACGATGAGCATGGTAAGAAAACACCTGAGTACGAAGCTGCATCAGTTGAAGCTTTAGGATTTTCACCACCACTTAATTCTAAATATAGAAAACTAGTAGGCGGATTAAAAAGTTTTAGCTGGAATAGAAAAGAAATGAAAGAAAAAGGCTTTAGCCTTGACAACCCAGCTTACTTAGCAGGTGCTCAGATTATATCTGCTTTTACAAATGTGCCTGTTGATCGTGTTGTTAAAAAAGCAAACAACGTTAGAGGTTTATTAAGTAATCAAACTGAGACTTGGCAAAAAGTTGCATTAGGTTTAGGTTGGGGTACTTATGATATTGGCTTACCTTACTATGGAGGCTGGGACAAACCTAAAGATCCAACACCTGAAGAGATTAAACAACGTGAGTTTGATACAATGAAGAAAGACACTAAAACATCTGATCAAGTACAAATGCTATTAGATTTAGGTCTTGACAAAAAACAAATTAAAGCATTGCGTTATGAAGACGCTAGAGTTAAAAAAATAATTGAATTACAAAATAAGAAAAAAGATGCCAAATAAAAACAAAAAACCTAAAACAAGCAAGCTTAGACCTGAAGATCCAGATTATTTCAGAGAAGTAGAACTTCCAAAAAGAACTCAAAAAGAAATAAATAAAAAAGCTTCAGGTATAAACATGGGATCACCATTATACGGTAAAATAAGTAGTGCTTGTAAAGCTGCTGCAAAAAAGAAATTTAAGGTTTGGCCTAGTGCTTATGCTTCTGGTTGGGGCGTAAGATGTACTAAAGCCGGTGGACCTAGTAACTTTGGCGGAGGCAAAAAGAAATAATGGCAAAAGCGTATCGCGGAGTTTTAAAAGCTCGTGTAAATAAATTATACGGAGGCGATGTTACTTGTGCTAAAGTTAAAAAACTAAAAGCTAGAAAAGAAGCTACTGGCCGCGACAAGCAATTAGCTAACTGGTTTATAAACATGCAAGACTGTAATGGCAAAAGAAAAAAGACCTGAGTGGAAAGACTCTGATGCACCAGATGCAAAAGGTAAGTTTAAAGAACTTAGCTGTGACGCTTTAGCTGATTGGCTTATTAAAAGTAGAAGAGGTAATAAAAAGAAAATTGTTGGTAGTTTAAATCAACAAATAGTGTTTAACCGCAAACGCAATCCTAGTTACGCTAAAAAAATGAAGTGTGCTAGAAATAAAGCTATGCGTAAATTAGATAAGAAATAATGGCATACGAACAAGGAACTCCTTTCCAACATTGTGCTGCAACTGTAATGCACTCAAAGCCTTGGAATAAAATGCGTAATAGAACTGCTGCTGTTTCCGGTCGAGGAGATGGTAACAAAGTAGGTTTAGCTCATGCAGAAAAAATACGTGAAACACCTTTACAGAAACAAAAAGGTGGTGGTACTACTAAAACTTGCTTACCAGCTTCTAAAATACGAAGCATGAGTAAAGAAGAAAGACAGAAGCTAGTTAACTCTAAAAAATCTGCGGGCGCTAAAGGTAAATATAAAAGATCATCTAAGACTAATGTTAAAGGTGCTCGTAAAAAAGGAGCTACACTCAGAGACTGGTTTGAAAAAGAAGACTGGAGAAGAGTCGATGATCCATCTAAAAAATGCGGAGAATAATATGAAAAAAATACTATGCCTACTGTTATTATTAATTACATTTAATAGTAACGCTCAGTTGTTTAAAAAAATATATGACAATGTGTTTAAGTATTCTAGCGTATATGCTGCTGGTAATACTTCTAATTCATTTGAAACACCTCGTAAAGATTACTTTGTAAGACCACCTGAAGATGGTAACTTATACGATATACCACAAGTTATAGATGATACAGAGTATTTTCCAAACGATTATAGATTAGGTTTTGGTATACGTAAGCTAGCTAGGTTTGGCTATGAAAACAAACCTAATTTTTATAACGGTACAGAAAACAATATAGCTTTATCAGCTCCAACAGCGGCGGTACAAGGCTTAGAGTATTTGTTTCATTATGAAAAAGAACGTCAGCGTGGTGATGAGTTTGAAAACTCTAGATATTTTATACGTCACACTGGTAAGTATCACATTATAAAAGCTGAGCAAAGACAAGCCGGTAATGTAGGATTTAAATATCAGTCTGCTGAAGTTAGGCTTAGAGCACCTATAGGTAATAAGTTTAGTGTATCAGCTGGTGCAATATATAGAACACATGAGCAAGCTTTTGGATATAACCCAATAGAGATATGGCTTAATGAAACAGAAGTAATAAACGGTGAAGAGTTTCCTGCCAACTATTGGTATGAGCTAGGATTCTTATATGGCTACGACGATATATTTTATTCAGCAGAAGATGAGTTAGGCAATGAAGTATATGACTGGTACTGGATAGATCCAGAGGGTAATCAAGTTGCAAATACAGATTTAGATTTTAGAAATACAGTTTTTGGTGATTTAATGATGCGCTACAATAACGAACAGTGGGATTTATTAGATGACTTTGGCGAAATAGCACCTATTGTTGGTTTTGATTTTTACCACTATCAAAATAATTTTTGGATGCACATGTATGGTAATTTAATATTAGGTCATCATAAATATTTAAAAGGAGATGTTGACTTTAGTTACTTAAATAGAAACAACTGGGGCAAGGGTGGTCTTCGTGAAGATGCCGAGCTTGAACAGTGGCAAGATATGCAAGGCGGTATTATGTTTGGCTGGAAGATATGGAAAACAATTGGTTTGTTTGCTGAAGCTGAATACGTAAAGTTTTGGGATCGTGAAATATTTAACACTAACTTTGGAATAAACGTAACACTAAGATAATGGCTAAAGCACCACAAATAGGCGAAGACACTAAAATAACATTAGATTTTAAAACAATAGGTATGATAGTTGGTTTTGTTATAACTTTATCAGGTATGTGGTATACATTACAGGCTGATATAGCAGAAGCTATGGTAAAGCCCGAACCTGTTATAGATCGAGTTGAGTATGATCTAAAAGATGAACTGATACGCCAAACAATAATGGATACTCAACAAGATGTGGAAGAAATTAAAGAAACTATTGAAAAAATTGATCAACGTTTATACGAAATACAAAGGGGAAGAT
>WLWH01000910.1_pt1 | contig 22432 bp, 21 predicted proteins | sample 6712741 | NCBI WGS metagenome assembly WLWH01 (sample SAMN12718694, study PRJNA515312) | sponge metagenome | isolation source: marine sponge | host: Mycale hentscheli | place: New Zealand: South Island, Marlborough, Capsize Point | collected 2003-05-01
ATCCTACACCAAATCTTTTTGTTCTACATAAACCAGATTGACATACTGCATTGATAGGTGCATCTTTACATCTATACTTGTCATAACCTTTTCTGTTTACTGATTTAATTAATTGTTGAACCTCACTGTTACTTAATGCAGGTTCCATATATTTTAAATTTGCTTCTACAATTTTATCTTCCCAAGTATCTGGATTAGATTGTTTGTAGTAAACTGCAATATTAAATAATGCATTGTTTCTGGACCCTTGTCCAAAACCTGTTGTTGCAAGTTTATTTAGACAAGGTGGTCCACCAGGAAATGCTTCTTCTATTTTTTTCTCTTCCGTTTTGATTGCTTCGACTTGTTCTTTCGTGCACGCATAAACATTATGGAGCTCAAAAAATTCCTCAAGTGTACAACCGGCGCCATTATCGTTGATAGCATAACGTAGTCCTTTCATTTGATTGTGGTATGGTAAGTTTAAAAAATTACCAGTGTCACCACGTTCCACTAGTATTTCAGTTTGTTTTGGAAATATTTCTGACCCTTCATACCCAAGTATGATTGCCATTGATTTTAATTTTGATTGCATCAATGATGCAGGAATGTTTTCTTTTGTGAATAAAAATACGTGTGCGCCGCCTGATTTACTACGGCAAACTATTAAGGGGAGTTTATGATTCCGAATACTTTTAACGAGGCTAGTGTGATCAAAGTTATATTCGTCAATATCAATACAACCCCACCTACAATCATTGTTTTGTGTAATAGGGATGATACCAAGTGCTGCACCTTTTCCTTCAAGATGGTTTTCCCAGAGTTCATCGGTGACGTCACCACGTACAATAAAAGCTTTTCCTTGTTGCTTTCCGTTTTCGCCACGTTCTCCAGGTTGATATTGTCCATATGCTATAGTTAGTCCACTAAATATATTTTTGAATTTATCTTTTTGTATTATCATTTCTTTTTTCTTTGTAAAGGGGGATCTCACAATCCCCCTGTTTTAGTTTAGTATGGAGTTGAGTCCGATACTTTCTCTTCTGCATCTGCTTTTGTTTGCACATTTCCATCCGAGACATTTGAAGAAAATTTCTTCGCATCTTTGTACAAAGAAGCATCCTCTTGTCCCATAATTCGGTCTTGTGTAACAGCCCAACCATACCAAGAACCTTTGTCGTTCTTTTGTATTGCTGAAGCTAAATTATACACAACTGCGTGCATTGGTGGTGTAACAAATCCACCTTTTCCATCATCAATTTGTATGGTTTTCATCATAGAATTCCAGTTTTTGCTGACAGAAAGCTGCGATGATTTCATAGTAATCAACGCCGGTGTCATACCACCTGCTTTTGTTTCCATTAAAACATAGTAATAAGCAGTTTCTTCAAGGTAGTTACCATTTGGTAATCTAATCTTGGCACCCTCTCTCTTACCTGTTTTAATTATTGGACTATTTGGTAAATGGGTAGCTATTTTCATAGGATTACCATCACCTTTGTCACTAAACTCTGGATAGTCTTTTTTGTAATAACAAGGAACTACTTTAATTCCTTTTTTACCTTCGAATATTTCGTGGGTAACGTTATTATAAATCATTCCAGGTTTAGCACCTTCGATGTATTTACCATCTCCTTCATTCACTTGCGCCGATAATTGACCCAAGATTCTGACATAAGGTAACGCAAGGTCATCTTGCGTCATATTATCAAAACCTGTAGCTACATCGTCGCCGAACAAAGCTATTGATCCCGATCCTTTTTTCATTACTTCTTTACTCATTTTTCTTTATCCTTTGTTGTTATTTCCGACTTATTTTAGTTTTATCTTTAATCCAAAGACTAAAGACATCAGAGGGCATATCAAGGCCGGCCTTGACACGCTCCTCATATAGGGCTGTTAATGTGTTCCAAGCCACATCAGATTTCTGATTTGGTTCGTAACCATTGTCAACCGCAAGGTCAATCAAAGATTGAGCCTTGTCATCTTCTCCTTTACCAAAAGTCACAGAAACATTGTTTTTAATAATATCTCCTAAACCTTGATCCCGAAGCCATTTGTAGGCTGCATCTCTTCTTACTTCATCTTTAGGAAGAGTTGCCCTAAATTCTTTTCTAACAGAAACTTTAGAACCATCAGCTAATTTTATTTCTGATAATCCTTGTTCTGCCAATAATTCTGGAATTACTTTTGAACTAATGTGATCAGCATCTGACTTTTTATCTTTAAGTCTTTCTTCTAACTCTGCAATCTCATCTTCTATTTTTTTTAGATTTACACATTCTTGTGCGATAGTTGTGATCTCAACTGTATCTAAAAAATCTTTTGAATCATTAATCATTTCGTCTCTTATGTCTGACATATTATCCTTTCTGATATCCATCCACTTCTAATGGATAGTATCTATATTCTCGTTTATCCCATTTCAACATATTAAATTGTCCATTTGTAGTTTCACCTACTAACCAAGTTGAGATACCTATTATTACAGGATCTCCAACAGCAAGTAAATAATCTTCCTTACGAAAGTTCTGTAAATTTTTTCTCATCTTATGCACATAAGGTGCAGTAGAAAATATTGCCTGATCTCTATTAGGCAAACATATTACAAGATAACCAAAATCAGATGCACTTAATATATTTATATTAGGTGGTGGTTGTTGAATTACATAAACAAATTTTTCTTTAGGATTGCTTTTATAAAATTCTAAAAAGCTTGCTAAAGAATCTGGCTTGTATAACTCAAATATTTTATTTTTCATTTCTTAATTCTTGACAGACTATATAATAGTGTTTATATAATTGTCAACATAGAAAGTAGAAAAAAGTTATGAATTATAAATTTAAGACAAAGCCATACGACCATCAAATTACTGCGTTAGAAAAATCGTGGGATAAAGAAGAGTATGGATATTTTATGGAAATGGGTACAGGTAAATCTAAAGTGTTAGTAGATAATATTGCTATGCTATATGATAAAGGTAAAATAAATGCGGCGCTAATTATAGCACCAAAGGGTGTTTATAGAAACTGGTTTTCTGGTGAAATACCAAATCATTTAGCTAGTCATATAGATCATAAAACGGTACTATGGACTGCGACTACATCTAAAACAAAGGATAAAGAGTATCAACAATTATTTAAAACAGACTTCGACCTTCACATCCTTGTGATGAATGTAGAAGCATTCTCGACAAAAAAAGGTCTAGAATTTGCCACAAAATTTATCAACTGCCACAAAACAATTATGGCTATAGATGAATCTACCACAATTAAAACACCTACTGCTAAAAGAACAAAAGCTATTTTAGCTCTTGGTAAATTAGCAAAGTATAGAAGAATACTTACAGGATCTCCTGTAACTAAATCACCATTAGATTTGTATACACAATGTAATTTTTTACACGAAGAATTACTTGGTTTTAATTCTTATTACACATTTAGAAATAGATACGCCACTATGATAGATAGAAACTTTGGTGGTCGTAGGGTCCAGATTGTTGGTGGCTATAAAAGATTAGATGAATTGTCAGATTCTTTGAAAAAGTTTTCTTACAGAGTATTGAAAGAAGATTGCTTAGATTTACCAGACAAAATATATATTCAAAGAGAAGTAGAACTATCTGATGAACAAAGACAAATATACTCTACTATGAAATCCGCGGCCCTCGCTCAACTAAAAGGCAAGATGGCTACAGCACCTCACGTACTTACACAATTGATGCGTTTACATCAGATTAGTTGTGGTCATTTAAAGAATGATGACGATACAATCACTGAAATAAAGAATAATAGAATGAATGAATTACTTGATGTTTTAGATGAAGTTGAAGGCAAAGTAATTATCTGGGCTAACTATGTGTATGACATTAAACAAATTGTAAAAGCTATCTCTAAAAAATTTGGAGAAGATTCTATCGTTCAATACTATGGTGCAATAGATGCAGAAACTAGACAAAAAAATATTGTAAAATTTCAAGACCCAGAATCAAATGCAAGATTCTTTGTTGGTAATCCACAGACCGGTGGTTATGGAATAACACTTACTGCAGCTAACAATGTAATTTATTATTCTAATGGTTATGATTTAGAAAAGCGATTACAATCAGAAGATAGAGCACATAGAATAGGTCAAAAGAAATCGGTAACATATGTGGATTTTATAACACCAAAAACTGTAGATGAAAAGATAGTAAAAGCATTACGTAAAAAAATGAATATAGCTACAGAAATTATGGGAGAGGAGTTGAGAGATTGGATTTAATAATTTTAAATGATGGTTTGTTTCAGTTAATACCTGTTACAAAACAAATTATGGAAGGTATAGTTATAACAGCTGATATAAATTGTTTTGATTTGTGTGATATTTTAAGATTAAAATTATCTGGTTATGCAAATACTTTAAACTTACACATTATGAATGATGGTAGTGGTAATTTTATCGGCTGTATGTGTCGTTAAACTAAATCTTTTGCTGAACCCATTACAGGTTTGTATTTTGTTTTACCTTCTGATTTAAAAGCGTGTAAGAATGATGCTCTTGGTTGATCTGGTATCCAGCTACAGTGGATCCATCCCGAGTTGGGTTCGCCTAGAGTGTAGAACTCGAGTATGAGCTGGTCTGGTGTAAGATTGTTTTTAATCCAATCAAACAGTTCAGCGTTGTCAACTCCAATACATTCGAAGTCTGCGGCCTCTGCTTTTGCGTGCTGTGAATTTACCGAGCTGCCGATGGCTATACATAATTCTTCGCTACGGAATCCCGATGTGATCTTAACTCTGCCGAAGTGGTCACGTACCGGCTGTAAAATATTTTCACACAATGCTTTTAGTTTTTCTATTTGTTCTGCGTTTGGATTATTGTTAATGCCTTTCCTGATAGCAGTGTCCGACTTGGTTAATTCTGATAAAGTAAAGTTACGACTTAAGTTCATATAAATTTCTCCAACACGAAAAGTACAGCAGTTCCCGCTGCCGCTAAAAGAACCCAATAGACTTTATCTATCTTACCGCCCAATTTTTCTACATCTTCGTGTATGTGTTTAAGATGATTATTCTTAATTTGGTTAATATCTTTTTTAAGACCTGTTATGTGTCCGTAAAGCGATATGATATGTTCTCTAGTATTTTTAGGTTCTATTGCCATTATACTGTTCTGGTTCTTTTGTTTTTTGTGTATAGTTTTTCCATAGGGTCCAAGTATATCTCTTCCGCTGCTGTTAGTCTAGTCACTGGATCTATGTTTACATTGCCTTGTCCAATAAATCCTGTAGTAGGAGCTGCAGCCATAGCCGCATTTGCTGGGTTATTGTTAAGCATTTGATTAGCTTGACCTACTAAATCTGGTAATAGTTCAGAGCTTAATGGGTTTTTAATATCAGGAAATAAATCTCCAACTAAAGGCACTTCAGCCAACACTTCTTCTATTCTGCCTATAACATCAGCTGCTTGTTCAAAAGGATTTCTTACACCAAGCTCTTGTGATTTTGTTTCAAATAAACCTTGAACATCATTAGAAATTGTAAGTGGTCTAAACAATCCTTCATTTAAAAATCCAAACGCTCTATTTTCTCCTCTATTCTCCATATTTACTGCTAGCTCATCTTCAGTCATTCCTAAAGTTTTTGCAGCTTCCATATCTAAATATAGTGATCTATTAGTTTCATATAAAGCTCTATTTGCATTTATGTATGCATCTACAATTTGTTCCGGCGTAACTATCCCACCTTTTAATGTAGCAGAAGTAAATAAATTTCTAGAATTTCTTATACCTTTTTTAAAGTCTGTAATTTTATAATTAAAAGATTTTTTAGGATCTACTTCAACTCTTCGCAGCCCTGCAATACCAGCCAACTCATTACCAAACTCATATTGATTACCACGTTCATCGAACCTACCTAAATCATTTATAGGTCTAATTGATAGACCTAGTCTTGTTAACTGTTTCCAGTTTAATGGCATTTGTGTATCTACAAGGTGACTAATAGATTTAGATATCTTATCTCCAACAGCATCTTTTTCATTCCATAGCTGTCTGTCATCTCTTGTTCTACCACCTCTTACAATAATATCTGCAAGTCCTTCTGTCCAAATAGATTCTGATATAAAAGGTGAACCTAATTCTTTTGTAGATTCAACCATACCTAAAACAAAGTCATCAATTAATCCATCTTCATCAGCTCTACCGGCATTGACTGCATTTAATACAGTTTGTATTGGTCTTGTAGCTGTATCATATGCATTTAAGTGTGAGAAATCTATGTAAGACAATTTACCATCTTCATCTTTAAATGGAACAAGTACAGAATTTTTAGACCAATCAGCAACATATCTTCTCATTGCATCAATCTCATCATCTGCAACATTGTATATAGCTTGTGCTGCTGCAACTGTACCAAGTGGTAATGCAGCTGTAGTTAAAGCCATACCAGTTAATCTTTGAATACCTCTGCCTCTTAATGGGTTTACAGTTTTACCATTAATAACTGTAGAATAGTTTATTTCTTTTAATGCACTTTCAACAATGTTTGCACTTGTTCTGATAATTTCTGCAGGGAAAGCTACAAAGTTTCCAACAGGTAGTTGTCTTAAACCTTTAATAAAGTCTGATACAAATGCATAGTTTGGTACATTGTTTTTAACTAAATTAGCCGCTTCTCTTTTTAAATACTGATCATTAAATATTTGTTTAGCACCATTCATATCAATAAACTCCATACCATCTCTTAAACCTGCATTTTTATATGCTTTGTTTAATTTAGATTTTTCACCTAGGAATGTAAATATTTTCCAGAAGTCATCCTCTGCTGTGTAGTAATCTTCTGCACCTCTTTTTATTTTTCGAAGTCCTTTTAAAAATCTACCTAGACCATAGTCACTATCTAATTTGTTAAGTGTCTTACCAAAGTCTACATCTTCTAGTAGATCTGCTACTTGTCTTAATTGTACGTTAGAGTTCACAACACCAAGTTCTAAAAGTTCTTGATAGAAAGGATTATCTTTTCTAAATCCTTTGGCCTGTAATGCGTTAAATGCTTTTTTAACATCTTCTATTTGACCAAAAGGTAAGTGACCATTAGCTGCAGCAAAAGCTGTAGCACTAATAAAGTTTCTTGCGTGAGTAAATGGTGCAAGAATTGTTTTAGACATTTGTGATAGACCTTTAGGATATAAAATTAAACTATTATAAAGTTGTCTTGGTATACTTTTTGCAGACTCTTGTGTTTGTTTAAAAGATTGTGCGTAATCTTTTAGTGCAACTTTTCCTTGTAATGGATTTAATAAATCCATTATCTCACCTTTTGCAGTTGTTCTAACAAGTGAGTCTTGATCTATAGTTTTTAATGTGGCTGCAGGATCTAACCATCTGTCTATTTCTCTTGCTGCATCCCCTTTTGCAGATGTTATTACATCGAAATCATCAACAGTTCCACCTGCATATTTAATTGCATCATCTGTTGTATTATACAAAAAAGGTATTCTTGGCTCTACACCTACTTTACCACCAGCTAACCACTCATCATAATTTTTTTTAAGTTCATTGTTTTTTAAAATTAAATCATCAAAAAATTGATTACTTCTAACCATTGCAGATAGATTAGCAGTACCATCTACAATAGAAGACATTGGATTATTTGCTTTACCTAATAATTTTTTTATAGCTGTTTGAGATACGCCACTTACTTCAGAAATATTAGTATCATATAATCGTTTAGCTATACTATCGTTGTCTAGTGTTTGAGCTAAAGAGTCCTTCATAAATGCAGGTACAGCTTTAAATCTTACTTGGCCCGGTGCTGTGCCTTTTCCAATAGTTAGACCTTTAGGTAAGTATGCACCTTTCCACACATCATCTACCATATCTTTCGCTATGTCATCATTAAGTTTAAAACCTTTATCTGCAGCTATGTCTTGAAATTCTTTTACTGCTTCTTTAATTAATGTTGCTGAAGGTCTTCTGTTGTCAGCTAATTGTATTGGATTACGTCCTGTCGCTTTTGTATATTCATAACCTCTATCTAATACATCGTTGATGTATTTAGGTATCATCGTTTCAAAATCTTTTAAAGCTTGAGGAGTTAATCTTCTACCCATTATACTAAATAATTCACTCCAAGTATCTCTAATACCATCAAACTGATTAAACAATGTAGTAATGTCTTCTTGACTTGCTTTGTATTTAGTTTTTAAAAGTTTTTGTAAAGCTTCTTTTTTAGCTGTAGGAATAGATTCTATTTCTACATTATAGATTTGCTTACCTGTTTTAAATTCCTTACCTGTTGCATCTAATTTAATTTCATCAACTGTTTGAAAAATAGGTTTTAATTTACCATTCTTTGCATTGCCTGACATCAACACATTATTTAATTCTTTACCAATAGTTTTTTTAGCTTCTAGAAAAGGTACTTTATCTACCGCAACATTTCTGTAATTTCTAGCTAGCTTATCAGTAAGTTTATCTATCTGTCTCATAGCTACATCACCAACGTTAGTATCTCTAGCTACCCTACCTGCCATTACATTCTTTGCATCAAAACCTTCTTGAGTTAACAAACCATTAGATCTAAACCAGCTATCTAATTTATCTACACTCTTATCAAAGCCACGCTTCACTTTATTCGATCCACGCACCTCTCTCATCTTACCAACTAATTTACCAGCCGCGCCAAACGCACCGGTGAACGCCATACCTTCTACACCAAACTTAAGTCTGTTCATAAGTTCGTTGGCAGCACTATCACTATCTCTATTTATTTCTGTTGGACCACCCATAAAATCACCAAAGGTCCCAGCATCTTGTACGTCACCGACTGTAACACCTTCAGCTAAACCTGCAGCTATTGATCCTTGTGTAAATCTTCTAGCTTTTTCACCTGTTGTTATAGCCCTACCTGCTTGCTTTGCAGCTATAGTTGCTTTACCTAAACCACTTGCAGCTTTAAACGCAAGACCACCAGGTACACCAATGTTAACTATAAGTTCTGTAATTTTACCAATGCCTGTTGAGGCTGCTAATTCATCGAATGGATTTATTTTATCAAAGTATGCTTCAACTGCTTCAACTCTATCTTTATCAACACCTAAATCTAATAACGCTGCACCGAATGTTGCAGTTCCTTCTACAATTTTTATAACGCCAGAAGGTATAGCTGCTGCCATAGACAGCGCCCAATTTGGATCGTCAGGAGTTTCAGTGTTAGTTGGTTGATTTGTAAAGGTTACCATTTAACCTCCTAATTAGGTCTATATACGTTTTTTAAAACACCATCTTCAAATTTAAATACGTTTTTTGTTCCTTCTTCAAAAAAGAAAAATCCTTCATCTTCTGAACCTGGTTTATAATTATTTTCTTGTCCTGCAGGTATTGTTCTAATTCCTCTTGCTTCACCATCTCCTACAGCAGCTCCTAAAATTTCTTTAATTTTACCACCAGTTAAAGTTTGTCTTGCTGCTACTGCTAAAATTTGATCACCTATAGAACCTTCTTTCATTTTGGCTGTAGCTGCGGCTATTGATAATGCTTTTTGAATATCTTCTTTAGATCTTTTACCCGAAATGTAATCATTGATTGCTAATACTGTTGCTGTTTGATCTACTTTTTCATTTGCAGCTCTAGCTTTTTCTGTTCTACTATCTCTACTTGTTGCAAATCCTGCTACATCGGCTGCTGCAGATCCTACAGTTGCACCTTCTTTTTGTGTGCCTTCAAAGAATTTTAACAAGTAATCTGATGCATCACCTATTCTAGCTTTTTTAATTTTTTCTTTTTGTCCTTCACCCAATAACTCTTTAAATAATTCTGCATTTTCTCTAATTAAATCTTCTGCACTTATCTCAACGTTTGATGTGTTATTACCTGTTGTGTCATTATTATCAGTGGATTTTAATGCGTCTGTTACTTGTTCAGTGGTTAAGTCTGTTATTTCATCTTGACTTCCTTGTGTATCTCCTGAACCTAAATATTTTTCATTAGGGTCTTCATAAGTTTGAAAACCTTCTTTTTGTATTTTTTCAGAAAATGGTATTGTTATTTCATTTTCTGTTCCTTCGTTTTCTACTACTTCATCAGGAATAAATTTACTTTTTGGATTTATTTTAAAATCTCTTCCCAAATTCATTTGATTAGCTGAAGCAAAATCAAGTATTTGTTGACCTGTCATTGGTGCGCCTACAGATTTTAAAATATCTTGAATCTCAAATATACTTTTACCTTGAGCTCCTGGAGGTTGAACTACAAATGCACCTTGATTATAACCAACTCTACCACCTGTAGCATATGTAGGTGTATCCATTAATCCAGATGTAATCCCCGTTCCACGGCTATCTACCGGGCCACCTCTAAACATTGGTCTTCTTAAAATTTTACTCATTAGCCGAATAATCCTAGTTTTCCACCAATACCTGCGATACCTGCGGCACCTCCTAGGAATTGTGACATAGGACTAGCCGGAGCTGCTGGTGGTGCATAACCTACAGTTTGTGTAGGGAACGCGCCTGGTTGAATTTGTGCAAGTTGTTGACCCTGTAAACCTAATTGTGTGAATGGTTGAAACTCTGCTTCTCTTGCTGCAATTTGTGCTGCATCTAGTCTTGCTTGTTCTACAGCTTGTTGTTGTTGACCTAGTGCAGATTGATACTGACCTAAACCTTGTCTTGCTGCAAGATCTGCTCCTGCTGCAGCTTGTGCTTGTTGAAATCCTTGATTTAATAATTGTGCTTGTAGTTGTGCTCTGTTTGCTGCTGCGCCTCTTGCAGACTCTGCAGCCATAACACCTTCACGACCTCCACCATACGCACCAGCTGCAATAGCTTGATCTCTCATACCAACGTTTTGAATTGTTTGGTTTCTGTCAAATTCTGATAAAGTCGCATCAATAACTTCTTGTTGATACGGAGACATAAATTGTTTGTATGCATCTGGTCCAACTAAAGTTCCTAAACCTGCTGCAGCAGCAGCTGCGTCTGTTTGTAGTTTTACTTGATCTGCTACTTTTGGATCATATACAGATGTATCAATACCTCTGTATATCTGTGTTTGCTTTCCTGTATCAGGATCTGTAACTGTTGTAAATTTACTAGGATCTAATCTAGGATCAAGTGCACCACCACCTAATTTATCTATTTGACTTAAAAAGGCTGTAAGCGAACCTTCTAATATCGGTGCTGGTTTTGTTATTGTTACTGTTTCTTCAGCCATTATGCTCTTGCCTCCAGATCATTCATTACTTTATACATTCTCTTCGCACCTTCATTAACACTGCCACCACCTGCTGCTCTAACAGCATCTGCTGTCATTACAAATTCATTTTTAGAAAGTCTAGCAGGTACGTCGTCTGCTCTTTCTTTTTTACCAATTGGCACAAAGCCACCTTTTCTTAAATCCATTTCTTTACCACCTAAATTCATTAGTCCACCATCTTTAGCTTCCATAACTACTTTTTCTTTAATCTCTTCTTTCATCTTCACATCACCTGGACCTTTGTATTCGTATCGGTCTTTGTAAAATTGTTTTAATTCTTCCATACTATTAGGTTTTCTTTTAAATTGTATTTCAAATTCTTCAACTAAATCCATTATTGGTATATCCATATCTTGCATAGCAAATTTTGTAGCTTCTTTCATCTCTGCATCTTCTATATTTTCAACAGCATCACCAATACCACCAAATCTTAAACCTACTCTACCACCTTTTGCAAAATCCAAATCTCTAATAAATTCATTAGCTTCTTTTAATGCTCTAGAATCTGCATCAGATAATCCTGCTTCAGAATATTCTTTTAATAATTCAACATATTTTTTATTTAATAATAGTTGTTTTCCTTCACTTACTTCACCACCAATATCAAACCCTACTCTACCACCTTTGGCTCTTGATTCACCAAATTTATTATAAAATTCATCTTCAGAAATCATCATCGTATTGCCATTTACTTCAATTAAAAGCATCTTTTCACCACCTTGTGTTCCTTCTCCTACAATTGTAGGATTATTGTCTGGTATTGCTATTAGAATATCACTTCCATCTATACTAAATGTTTCTGGTTCTTTTTTCATAGCAGCTCCTAATGCACCTAATCCACCTTTATCAAACCCTACTCTACCACCTGTTTTATATCCTGCTGCGTAGATTGCATCTTCTATTTCTTCCTCTGTTGCACCGTATGCTTCCATAGCTCTTCTAATTGCAAATGCTCTTTGTGCATCTGATGCTGCATCTGACGCTGCATCTTCTTCCATCATTCGATCGTATTCATCTTGATCTCTTTTAGCTTGTGCAAACATTAAGTCACCAGTTGCTGTTGCTGCTGGTAATGCTGCTGCTTTTAAACCTGCCATACTAAATGGTTTATCCATACCTGCTGCAAATATTTCAGAACCTTTTGCTAAACCTTCTAAACCAAAATCACCAGCTTTTTGTAAAGCTGTTCTTGTGATGTTAGCATCTTGAAGTTTATTAGCACTTTGCATTGCTCTAAAATCTGATGCTGCATTAGGTCCTGTCATAGCACCGGTCAACGCTCCGAGTCCCGCTGATAATAAATTAATATCACCTTCGTTACCTTCTTGTGAAAGCTGTCCAGCAATGTTTAAACCACCTCCTATTGCAGCTCTAGATAGCATAGTGTTACCAAAAGCTCCCATAATTCCAGGTGCAATCATAGGCGCAAATGCTGCTGCGTATGGTAAGAAAGGTTTTATTTCATTAGGTAAAACTTTATCTAATACCTTCGATACTGGTTTGAATATTTTTTTTAAAAATCCCATAGTTTCTCTTTATATTATATGATGACGGCAAGTTCGCAAAGCTTGTAAAAAGGCGAGTGTATCACAATTTACAGGCTTTTTGACCATTCGTCAATCGCTGATATTAAAACCAGCGCCTATCTTTATCTCTTCTACAGTCACATTTACATCCCTTCGTATATGTTCTGATTTGGTGTCTGTATTTGGATTTTGTACATCCGCTAACGCTTCCGCATCTGACATATATTCTTGACCTGTTTCTGTATTAGTTAATGTTACTTCACATTTAGGTGTAATTACTGGTACCCTTTGACCATTAATTGTTTCATACCTAACAGAAGCTTCTGTTTCTATAAACGGCATTATCTGTCCTCCCTGTTAATTTCTAGTATAGATGCAATAACATCTGCTTGACCACTACTTGCTTGTACCTTTAATATTTCACTTTCTAACATAATTAAAGGTTCACTCAATACTTGTTCTTTTTCATTAGCACTTAAGTTAACATCATTATCTACTACAAATGCTGTGCCTGATGCATTAGTTAATGTAGCTTTAACAACTGCTGCACCACCGTTATCTTCTACTACTAAAATAGATTTTACAATAGCTCTTGAGTTTGATGGCACTGTGTACAAAGTTGTATTGTCAGTGTTAGTTAAACTTACTTTATCATTTTTATATATATTTGCCATTTTATCCTAATCCAAAAAAGGTATATCTTTCCTGATCTTCTTTTTGTTGTGTTAAATATGTAGAGTTTAACTGTTCTATAATATTAGTTAACGCTTTATTAATTTGTCTTTGGTTATCTTCACTATATTCTTTTTTAGGTTCTGGTAATCTTACTACGACTTTAGTCATTATCCTCTCCTTCCGTCTGGTTGTATATCTACTTGGAATGTACCAAATCTCCAAGACTCACCTACACCAGTGTTTTCTATTTTTATATTTGCATATCTACCTCTAGCACGTGTATCAACTTTTAAAGTTGACGCATTAATTGTAAAAGGACTCAATGCAGTTTCTATATCATCTTGCGCAGGAAAATCTTTTATAGATAATGTGACTTGGTTGTTGCCTGTTAGTACCTTGAAGTTAGGTAAAAATCTTCTTAATGCTAAAAATACTTCTGCTTGGTCAGGTTGTAATGAAAAACTAAATGATTGTATAAAAGATGTTAAGGTAGTTACACTACCGTCTGGATTTACTTGATCGGTCCCCGACTCTTGTTCAAACAATACACTTCTACCTAAACCTGTTTCACCTATAATTGCAGGAAAAGAACCTGTAGCTGAACTGCTGTATGCTGTAGCATATGGTTTTGGATAAACTAAAGAATCAATCCAAGTTGTTCTAATTGAATTAGTATTAACACCAGTGTACCAGTTACCCATTGGTAATTGTGCATTGTTTTGTCCGTAGTTGTAAACTACATATCTGTTATTAAAATCTGATCCTGATGTTGGATACCACCAAGTTACTTCTGTAAATAGGTTATTAATACCTGCACAAACTTGTTGACCTTTAGTTGTATCTACATCATCGTAAACATAATCTTCAACACTACAAGGTAGTGTGTTTACTGTACCATCAAATGAGAAAAAACCATTGTTACCCATCCAGTATGCAACACCATCAATTTCGATCGCTGCATTTTTACCAATCAATCCACAGTTAGTACCAACTTGTTCAAAGCCAAATGTAAATGGAGCACCTACAAATTTCATTGTGTATAATGCATTGTCTGTCCATACCAATATATTTTCTTTTGCAACCAAAGCACCCATTATTTTTGTACCATCTTGTATTCTTTGTGTACCAGCTGTGTTAGTTGCTTCTGGCGTGTATGCATTTATATTTTCATCTTCAGAAAATCTTATAAACATATCGTCTTGTGTAGAAGGTGATCCAATAGTTGTTTCTGTTCCAAAATGAATTAAGTGACGTGTTGTTGGCGAAATAAGTGTAACTCTAGTAGCTGTTGGATTGTTTGTAGTTTGAAATCCTGATGTAGTTGTAGAAGCTCTTGTAGATAATCTTGCTACAATAGAAGAGTCCCAAGTAAAAGTTTTACCATTAGCAATCGTTGCAACTAACACATCACCAAAATTACTTAATGACCAAAGTCCCGGTTCAAGAGTAACTGTAGCTGCATCTACTGCATCTCCCCATCCTGAAAATTCTGTAGCGTTTGTAACTGTAGCACCATCAGAATGTATTGCGCTTGCTGTTCCTTTTTGTGCTCTAGAAATACCTGTTAATTCTGCGCCAGCAACACCTGTATAAGTTATTAATTCATTACCTACTGCTATTGTTCCACCTCCTGATGGAAAACCTGTAGTAGAAGCTAAACGTATTTGCGTAGCAGATCCATTATTACCATTAGTATCCGCGGCCAACGCTCCGTCAAGAGTTGATGTTTGTGCTCCTTGAACTGTACCACCGTACTGACTTATACCAAAACCATAACCATAAGTTTGTGCAGCTGGACCAACTCTTTCATAAGGTTTTATATCTACGCTACCCCCAGAAGCTGCAGAGCCAGAACTTGTAAAAGTTATAGTAAAAGTGTTTGCGGTAGGAGTTGTTATAACTTGAAATAATTTATCTTCAAAATCAGATGCATTTAATCCTGTACCACCAGGTAAAGTTACACTATCTAATAAAACAATATCACCATCTTCTAAATTGTGTGCAGCTGATGTTGTAATTGTAATTGTTGTAGAACCATTGAAAGTAAATGTAGCTGATGAAATAGTGGTTGCTAAAGGAGTTACATCAAAAAACTGACCTTCAAAATATATGATTAAAAATTTATCTGTGCCAATTGCAACATATCTATTACCGTCTTGGTCAACGAATGCGTGTTGTTTTCTAGCAACACCTACTAAAGAATCTGTAAGTAATGATTGCCAACCACCAACTTTTTCTGGTAGACCGTATCTAAATCTAACATTGTCTGAATCAACCCAACGACCTTCTGCTCCAACGGCAGTGTCTTGTTTATCTATTCCGGGAGCAAACTTAATCTTCGTAAGCATTAATTACTCCTATGCTGTATTAGTTTTTAACTGCCAGCCTTTATTAGAACCGGTGTAAATAAGTGTGACTGATTGATTGTTTGTTGTAAGATCTATTGAAGTATTATTACCTTGAATATCATCTGATCCATTTGGTGCTACAACACATTTGTTTGTTGCAAAACCATTGGAATTGGATACATCCATTATAGTTACTTCGTGACCTACCACTCCTGCAGGTAAGGTAATTGTTACAATGTTAGCTACAGTGTCTACACCTATTTGATCACCATTAACTGCTGTGTATGCAGTTTTGCTAGCTGCTGTTACTGTTGTAAATCCTTTTTGCATCATACCTAAACTTGTAGATGGAACACTACCTCTAGAATAAACTAAAACTGTTGCACCTTCTGGAAGAGGTACTTGATTTGCAGCTGATGCTCCTGTTGTAAGTAAAGTTACTTTAAACATTTGTGCTGCAGTTCCTCTAGTAGTTGCGTCTTCTACAAAAAATACTCTATTAGCATTACCACCTGTTGTTGATGCTGGCATTGTTAAAGTAGCATCACCAGATAAACTACCAACAACTTTTATATAAAGGTTTTTACCATTTGCGGTCGCCGATCCATCAGATAAATCTAATGTAGTGTTACCAGAACTTAAAGTTACTTCTACATAACCCGATGCTGCTGTTTGTAATAATTGTAAATTAGTGTTTGTAATAGTTCCCCATAGACCGGCTTTTTCACCTGTCGTTACGAGTTCTAATGATAAATCTGATGAATAAGTTGATGCCATATTAGTACGGTTTTATTGGTGTCCAAACCATTGTTGCTCCTGGTATTATATCGTTCCACGTAATAACCCCTGGTTCTACTGTATCTAATGTTAGACCTGAACCTGTAGGTAATACATTTGCGTCAGCAGTTATTGTAACATTTCCAGTAGCCAAGGTCAACGAGTTTCCAGTAGGTGATACGTTAGTATCTATATTAACAGTAAATGCACCTATACCTAAAGATACTGCACTTCCTGTAAGTGTATGATTAGCGTCAGCAGTAATAGTTAAAGTACCTGTGCCTAATGCTAGTTGATTTGCTGTTAAATTTTCTGTTACAGCATCTGCAATAACACCTACACTACCAATTGTAATATTAAGTGAATTACCGGTTACTGAAACACTAACATCTGAATCGGGTCCTGATGTAGCGAATGGTAATGCTGATATTGCGTCAAATCCTAAACTCATAAATAATCCTTAAAAGGGGACAGTAGGTATGTGGTGGTGTACTGTCCCCATCTAAAGATTATATCATCGTTTAAACCAACTTGGAAGACCTAAATGAGGACGCTTGTCGAACATATTATCTTTAGCGCCAGGGGTTTTACGATTATTATAATGAAGAAATACTTGTACGCATTCCTTACCTTTGAATTTTTCTCTCCAATGTTCTAGCTCACAGCCAGAATAGACTAACATATCTCCTGGTTTTAAATCTACTCGAACGCCTTTATTTGGATTTTTTATAAGTCTTTTAGATTCTTCAACACCATATTCACCAATACCTGGTTTAACACTTGATTTTCCAGTAGGATCTAAATAAATAGGCCAGTCATCGCCACCAAGATTCATAGTAGTTGATATCTCACAACTAAATCTATCTTTGTGTCTTTTAAGAATGTCTCCTTTTTTATATATTCTTGCATAGGTGTAAGCTGGGTATAATTTAAGACCTGTTGCTTCTTCCATTTTAGGTTGGCATTTTAACATTAAAGTTTCCATAGCAATGTTTCCATATTGAGAATAAGTATTTGGTATCTGTTGATTTTTATCCTCATAAAAACCTAATATATTTTCAAAAGGAGAAAAGTACCTTGCTTGTCTACAAGTATCGTATACTTGTTTTTGCATCATAAAATAATTTGCAACAAAAGCTGCTAGGTCTTTTGATATAGCTTGTTTAATTATTGTGTATTTATTTTTTTTAAATGACATTTTTTAAATTTATATTGAGATTTAATCTTACATTTTCATTTGTTTGATTAACACTTCTATGTTTTAAATGGCCAGGAAAAATTATTAAATTATTTTCTTCTGATTTAATTTTTTTACCATCTTCAAATTCTGTATATCCATTATTTGTATTTAATGAAAATAATGCAACTGTATGCTCTATATTACAATCAGTATGATACTCTGTTTTTATTTGTTTATCTTGTTTTGTGTATAAATTTAATTTTGCTCTGTGCAAATATTTAAAATTTAATTTTCCTAAAACTGGCATTAGTATTGTATTAAAATATTTATCACTTAATACTTTGTTGTTTTCAAAAATTAAATGATAAAATAAAAAATTAGATTTATCAGTTTCTTCTGATGTATAATCAGAATAAAACCAATGCATTTGTTTAATTTCTTTTTTAATAAATATACTGAATATCTAAAAATTGATCCTTAACTTCATCTGGTTGAGGTGGCATTGATTTTGAGTTAACACTCATATTCACAGCTTGCTTTACGCTTGCATCGACATTTGGGAATGGATCGACGATAGCATATCCGCGATAATTGTAAGCTGAAATTCCATAATATGGAGGATATGCATCAGTGTCATTCGCTAAGAATGATGATGCTCTCATCAGACCATAATCAATACTGCCATTTGAAACTGTGGGACCTATCAATAAGGTACTCACATCTCCCAATGAGAATGGTACATTAGTTGTTGTGTGAGCTTTAGTTGACCACTTAAGTCTGTCTTCCATCAGATCTTCATGAACAAACACATATCCTTCATATGCTGTAGGAGATTCTGGCATCGGTTGTGCGTCTTCTAAACCAGTAAACACAAAGTGTAGTCCATTACCAATAATACTAGAGTTGCTAAAATTGATAATTGGGACTGTAGAAGGGTTACCTGACTCGTCTTTGAACACCACGTCTCGTTTGTAGAATACATATCCTCCATTTGTTTCTGCTCTCTGAGGGTTAAGGAAACAAGTAACCACCTGTGCATTTGGAACATCATCATATAAGGGTAAGATCTCTTGAGCAGCAACTTCAATATTAGTATCAAGTTCACTGTCAATAACTATAATACCCTCATTATTAGTTCTTTTTACAAGTGCTTTTACTTCAAGTCTATAAGTACCAGTTTCTCTAATTAAAATTTCAACATATGATCGATTGGATGGACCAACAAAACTGGCTTTCAACGAAGAAGTTGGAACAAAAGCATCTCCAATTTGTTCAGTAATAATCCAATTATATGCAACATTAGTAGGTCTTCCTGTAAGAAGTGCTGCATATGTTGCTTGGACTCCAAGGTCAACAACTGTTAGTCCAGTAATGTTGATGTCTTTAATATCAATCTCAGCAACAGATGTTAGAGATCTCAAATCAACATTGATGTGAACAGCTTGGAAGTTATTTCCTACAATCCCTCCACTATCACTTATCATCATATCTCTACCTGTTACAACAGAGATACCATTTCCTGCAGTGTACACAGAAGGACCATTGTTCAACATGTTCAACATGTCATCAATTTCCTTACCATACAAATCGTGTGGTGTTGGAATTACCTGATTATCAGGATCTGCAAAGTACTCATTGTGTTGAACTGCAACCTTTTTAACATAATCATCTTGATCTTCAACTGCCCCAACATATACCAGTGACCACTTATTGCCATCATATTCCCAGGTTTTATTTGCAATCGAATAACGATCCATCATATCTGGGTTTGAAGGAAAACGCAAGAAGTTTCCTTCTGAAATTACAACCCAACCACCACTGGAAAACTCATAAACTCTTGAGTCAATTGTAACTCTATCTCCAACTGATGCATCATCTGGCAAAAGTGATTCATCTGTTACAGTAGATGTCGAAGGAACAACAACAGAAGAAGCAAATGTAGTGGGGTTGTTGCTTGTAGTGGAGGTAGTGGTACTTGTAGTTGTACCACTATCATTATCATAGGAAGAACCACTTGTAGATGTAGAAGTGGTGTTTGTATTAGACGAAGTGCCACTTGTGGAGGTGGTGTTTGTATTAGACGAAGTGCCACTTGTGGAGGTGGTGTTTGTATTCGTACTAGAAGAACTTGATGAACCGTATGAATAACTCATATCAAACGCTTGTCTTTTCAGAGTTATTTAGTCTCATTGTGGTTCCCTTAATAGTGGCTTCAAGTTCTTCATGTTATAACATCTCCATCTGTCAGCTGCGTATTCTGTTCCAATCCAAGCGTTAACAGCAAATCCCCAGAATTTATCATTAACATCAATTGTGTCAGACGACCAACAAGTAACACGACGATACATATCATTCTCTAATTGTCCCATTAAGTGAGTAGAAGGTTTACCAAATGCCTCTGAGTTTCTGAAAGTATATCCACCTGATGGCATAACTTTAATGGACTTAATTGTACCATTTGGAGTTTCAAATGACAAGTGGATAAAGTTAATCTGCCAGTCTCTAGCTGCCCTTGGTTGATCTTTGTTAACATTGATAGAACCAAGATCAAACTCAATACCAACTTGCATTTCGCTTTCAGAGAAGTCCATAGGCCAAGGTTTGGGTTCGTGTGCTAGTAATTCCCACACCCATGCGTGTGAGGAGTTGTCAGTATTATAGTGTTCGTAATACTTACTACCAGCTCCAATATCATTGAAAATGTTCATCATATACAAACCAGGACCAGTCCTGTGCTTGTTCATACCACTAACTTCAGGGTGTCCACTGGTAGTACCTTCCGCTTTGACCCACTCAAGACCCACATCACCAATTTGGTATCTTTCACGAGCTTTAGTATAGACATAACTCTGACCTGTAGTTCTCAAACAAACTGACGTCTGTGGTTTGAACCACGCATCAGTGTGTAACCATGGTCTTTTAGTCATTACCAACTGACCACTTTCATCATCGTAGATGTTGTTTCCATTATCATCAAGTGCAGGTACATCAATAGTAACTCCTTGTTGATTGATAAGTCGTTTTCTTGTATCCAATTTAATAGACCTGTCAACCTGAACACCCCACTGATGAGAATCAGTGGATGATCGTGTAGATTCTCTTGAGAATTCTCTGATTACGCGAAGAACTCTGTGGTTTTTCATCTCAATTAGACCCCAACTATATGTTGGAACCACACTATGAACCTTGAGTTGTCTAATATCTTGTTTGCCAGGCCCCACATGTGCAAGGTGGAACATATATCCATTAAATCTACATCTCATAAGTTGAGTAAGAAGTCTCAATTCTGGTTTGATAGTCATGTTAATGAACTTATGATTTAAGTCATACCACTTACAGAAGGTATTAACATCACTACTACCTAAACCAATAGGAAGTTCATGGCCATCTTCGAATTCTGTACACTCAGCTAAGAAATCAGTTTCCATCTTCTTTAACCAAATGGCACCAACAGCTTTTGCTCCAATAATTGCTCCAGCAAAAATGGCAGCATATGCAGAAACCTCGGCTAGGCTTGCAAGGATTCCTGCTGCATCACCTGGACTGATGTCAATTTCTTTATCTCCACTATCATCTGGTTCATCAGGAATAATCTCATTGCCATTTTCATCCTTTGGATGATACTTAACTGGATTCACATAATCCTTACCATCCCACACATAAGATTTGTTGCGTGGACTTGGATACCAATGTGGGTGACCTGGATAATCACCAGGACCTGGGTTTTTGGTGTTAGGGCATCTCTTTGTTCCCACAAGTGCCCATCCACTGTTACCTTCTTTACCATCATAAACATACAACTTACCCCTACCGGTATTTTTATCTTTTAAGAATAAAGCATCTCCAACTTTATTCTTCAGTTTTGGTAATTCTTTTACCTCACTAACACCCATGGGTTTAACAGTAATTTCTGCACCATAGCTGTTGAGGGGGTTGCCATCTTCATCAATTTCTTCTTCACTTTCTTCTTTTTTTTTTTTAATAAATTAAGATGAACTACTCACTACTTTACATTGACTTGTTCCATTTGTTTTTGGATCGCTTGGACAAATCATTCTTTTAGTTTCTACGAAACCTGGATAGTTATCACAAGGAATTGTTGTGTAATCATATGAGGATTTATATGGAACTTTCTGTTCTGATCCAGTTCCACCCAAAAATTTGCAATTGTAATATGTTGCATATTTTTTACTGATTGGAATAATTTCTCTTTGTGGTCTACTATCTTCCAATTCGGATAAAGTTGATCTGTATTTTGGAATACCGCTCGGTGAAATATACAAGTTTTTATCATATCCAAATCCATTGACCAATTCTCCATCGATTCTATAACGCTTATTGGCATCATCATATGTATATGTATTGCTTGGTTGATCACCTTTCAACCAGACATCTCTTTGTGAATCTTGTCTTAAATATCTTGGTCTGGTATTTGTGACAATTGGTCCAGAAATAGCTGTTGATTCTTCACTTTCTTCTGGAGGACAATATTCTTGACAAGTATATCCACTTGTTCCTGTCACACTTAAGTAAGCTTCTTCGAATGTTTTTCTCAAATCATCTCCAGTTTGTGAAGATGCTACGGCAACACCATTCTTGTAAAAAGAAGCATTACTCCCATCATAAACAACTTTCCAAGTAGCTAATGTACCATCAAGAACATTGGCGTCTGTTTGCCAAACATCCGTAGCCGAACCACCACCGCTAT
>WLWH01000912.1_pt1 | contig 22385 bp, 25 predicted proteins | sample 6712741 | NCBI WGS metagenome assembly WLWH01 (sample SAMN12718694, study PRJNA515312) | sponge metagenome | isolation source: marine sponge | host: Mycale hentscheli | place: New Zealand: South Island, Marlborough, Capsize Point | collected 2003-05-01
GTCAATGGGTGATAACAAGTATGAGCAGGAGTTCGAGATAAGCTTCGACTCTCCTATCGTTGGCTCTTATTATGGAGAGCTGATTAAAGACTTAACAGATAAGAACCATATAAGAGAGATACCAACAGAAGCATCGACTGCTAAGTTCACAGCTTGGGACTTAGGGATGTCAGACTCGACTTCTATTTGGGTAGCTGAGACAATAGGCGGAGAGGTGAGACTCATGGACTACTACGAAGCTAATGGTGAACCGCTTAACCACTACATCGAATGGCTAGACAGTAAAGGCTATAGAGATTATATACATATCCTTCCTCATGATGTCATGGTTAAAGAATTGCAGACAGGTAAGAGTAGGTATGAGTTCCTAACAGATGCAGGATTGACGTTAGAAGTAGCTCCTAAGTCATCGGTAGAAGATGGCATCCAAGCAGTGAGAAGGCTGTTATCTAATTGCTGGTTTAATAAAGAGACAACTAAGCATGGAGTAGAGTGCCTAAGAAACTATAGACGAGTCTTTAATGAGAAGCTTAATGTCTTCCAAGAGAAACCATTACACGATTGGAGTTCTCATGGTTCAGATGCCTTTAGATACTTAGCTTTAGGTATAGACACAGCCTCAACAACAAAGAGAACTAATTGGAATAAACCTTTCGAGACTACCTATGATGGAGAGTCTTATAAGCAACAGTACCTATAATGCTAAATTGTATAAAGTGGATAAGCTCATTACTTATCATATTAAGCATGATACTAACAGCGGGAAACATATACCCTCATAACTTATATATAGCAGTGCTTCCAACAATAGGATGGATTTATATTAGCTTCGTATGGAAAGATAAAGCACTAATAGCAATGAACTTCACAGCCTTAACGATATACTTATTAGGCATAACGAATTACTTAAACGGATAAACATGGCAGAAAAACTTACAGAAGAACAACTAAAGGCGTTACTCGATAACTATATCGATGATTCATATAATGCTTACCAAGAAGTAGATGGTGATGTCCAAAAAGCAACAGACTACTACCTAGGAAAACCTTATGGTAATGAGGTTAAGGGTAAAAGCTCAGTGACTACAAGAGAGGTAGCAGAGGCTGTAGATGGTGCAATGCCTCAGCTCTTAAAGATATTTACCCAATCAGTAGACGTAGTAGAGTTTACACCACAAAATGATGGTGATGCTACAGTTGCTGAGAATGTAACTCAGTATGTGAACCATATATTTAACAAAGACAATAGTGGTGCTATTCTAATGCACAACTGGTTTTGGGATGCTTTAGTTAATAAGGTAGGTATAGTTAAAGCTTATTGGGATGTACGAGAAGACATTAATGAAGAGACATACTATAACCTAAGCCAAGATGAGTTAGCTATGCTAATGCAAGAGCCTAGCGTTGAGATAGTAGAACAAGAAGAAACAATGGGTGAGCCTATGCCAGTAGGCGTAGACCCTATGACTGGTGAGCCACTTACACAGCTAGCACCAAGCACCTTCAATGTTAAACTAAAGAAGACAGTAGATGCCAGCAGAGTTAAAATAGAAAATGTAAGCAATACAGAGTTTATGATAGACAGGCACGCTGATAATATATCAGATGCTAGGTTTGTAGCTCAAAGAAAAATGCTGACTAGAAGTGACTTAGTTGCTATGGGTTATGATAATAATATAATAGCAGAGTTACCTACAGATGATGATGTAGGCTTAGGCGCAGATGGTTTTGAATATAACGCTGTCAACTCTGATGTTAATAACACAGACCCAAGCCAAGATTTAATAGCTTATTACGAATGTTATATAGACATTGGTGACAAAGATGGTCTAGCTAAGAAACATAGAATATGCTATGCAGGTAAACAGATTTTAAGTGACGAAGAGATAGACTATGTACCATTCTATAGCTTATGTCCTTTCCCAGTACCTCATACATTCTATGGTCAGTCTATGGCTGATAGAACTATGGAACTACAATTCATTAAGTCTACCATTACCCGACAAATGCTAGATAATCTTTACCTAACGAATAATAGTAGAGTAGGTGCAGTAGAAGGACAAGTCAACTTGGATGACTTACTTAACAGTACAGCAGGTGGTATCATTAGAATGAAGAACCCTAATGCTATCGTACCTATGCAAGTACAGAGTAGTGCAGGACAATCCTTCCCTATGCTTGAGTATTTAGATGGCGTACAAGCTAAGAGAACAGGTGTGAGTGATATGAACCAAGGTCTTGATGCTAACGTATTACAAAACGTATCAGCAACTGCTGTAGCAACGATGACAGCACAATCACAAGGTAAGCTAGAACTCATAGCTCGTATCTTTGCAGACACTGGTGTTAAGAACCTGATGCAAGGTATATTACATCTTGTATGTAAGTATCAGAACGAACCTCGTGCTATGGCAATAAATGGTAAGCCTTTAAATGTAGACCCAAGAGAATGGGATAACCAATACAATGTATCTATTAATGTTGGCTTAGGTAACGGAACTGGTAGTGAAAAGGTTGCTATGTTACAAATGATATTGGCTAAACAAGAACAAGTATTACAACAGTATGGATTAGCTAACCCGCTTGTAACCTTAAAACAATACAGAGAAACATTAGCTAAGTTCATTAACGCTTCAGGCTACAGAGACGATGCACAGTTCATCAAAGAAATAGATGATGCAACTATGGCTCAAGTCATGGAAGCAGACAGCAAACAAGACAAGACTCCACCAGAAGTGCAGGCTTCACAAGCTATTGCTAAAGCTGAAATACAAAAAGCACAAATGAAACAACAAACAGATGCTCAGAAAAATCAACTAGAAATGGAAAAAGCTCAGATGAAAGTTCAAATGGAGCAACAGCATTTAGATTTGGATAGACAAAAGAACCAACTAGAAGCTGAAAAAATAGCATTAGAAGCAGAAAAAGACCTTGCTAATCTTATGGCTGAAAAAATGAAGTTTGAAGCTGAGATGAAGTTAGAAAAGGCAGAATTTATGCTGAAAGAAAGAAACTCTCACTCAGATATAGCAGATAAGGATATGAAGAATATGATACAAGCTGTGGACAAGATGGCTAAAATAAATGGTTGATTTTTTTGATAGAATATTAGCAGAAGATGAGTACAATAGACCTAAAGCTGGTAGAGACTCACAAGCTTATAGCTACAGTGGACAGCTAGGTATTCCTGCAACTCCTGAAGCTTTAGAACAGCAAAAGTTTTACAATAGAAACAACAAAGCTACCAGTGACTTTTTTAGGGCTATAGGTGGTGGTTTAAATGATGTTGTAGATGCAAACAGACAAGTAAACAACAAAATATCTGAGTATAATCAGCAGTTTATACCACAAGAGCACAGAACAAAGCCTGATAGTCAGGGTGGTGTTGCTAATTTAGCCATAGGTGAGGCTGGAGATTTCTTTAATAACTTAGCTGATGGTAATACTACTACAGGTATGCAAAAACTTGATGCTGGTTTTTTAGGTGCTGATTTAGCTACTTTTGGCGGTACAAAGCTAGCTAGAACAGGGGCTAAAGGTTTATATGATGGTGCTGAGTATCTTGGAAAAAAGTATAACCAAGGACTAGATAGTATTTATGATACTATTTCTAACGATATTAAATCAGTAGGCTCAGGAGCATCTGACTTAGCAAGTGATTTAGGAAGAGCAGTTAATGACACACTAACAGGTGGTTTTAACACAGATTTCTTACAATACGCTAAAGCTAATGATGCAATGCCAACTAGAAAGGTTGTAGACGATAAAATTAAGTCTAATACAATGGCAATGGAAGTAAACCTTGATAATTCAGGTAAAAATGTAGTGACTGGAGAACAGGTTGCTGGTATGTCAGTAATTAATGGTATAGAGAAAAAACTAAGCCAAGAGCTATATAATAAAGATGTTGAGGACTTAACAAAAGCAGAAGAAGAAGAAGTATCTGCACAAATGACAAAAGAATACTTTGAAAAAGAAGGTAAGGTCATTAGAAAGATTGATGGTAGCTACAGGTATATTGTTAGTGATAAAGATAAAATAACATCACCAAATATAGCAGATATATTACGCAACGGCACAAACAACCCAAGAGAAGAAGCTAGATTAACTCAAAAGTTTAATTTAGATGGTGGTGATGTATCTGAGAAAATAAATAATAGTAGAGTCAATAGGTCAGATTTAAATCCAACTTTACTTACTCAGGGCGATATATACCAAAATCCAAACATAGAAAAACTATACGGAAAAGAAAATGCAGATAAAATTAATGACTTTCCTTGGTTAGTTAATCCACAAACACATAGTGGTAGGAATATAACTGTAGGTAGTCATGGAACTAGCTTTGTAGGCAATTCAAAAATAGCCAAACAAACAAGAGAAGCCCAGCAAATTCTAAAAGACCTTAATATACAAGACCCTGCAACACAAGAGCAAATAGTTAATAGAGCTAAATTAGCATTAACTAGGTTTGCAGAAAAAAGCCCTAAAATAACAAAATTATTAGCTAAATCACCAGATGATTTAACTGCTATGGAAGCTAGAAACCTAGAAGAGTTAAAAGCAAATTTATTTTACAGAGAAGCTACAAACTTAGTTGATGATAATTATAGAAGAATTGCACAAGAAGGTGCTCCTAGTACAGATGTTTTAGATAACCCAAGATTTTCAGGTAATACGCTTCTATTTGATGGCATAGACAGGTTAAAGGTAGGACAAACACTAAATGATACTTTAAATAAAGGTGGTTTAAGCCAACAAGCCTACAATAAAGTGATAAATAACTTAGCTCACTATAGAAAAGCTGATGGTACTTACCCTACAGGCATACAATTTAACCCAGAAGTTGTAGGACATGAATTAAGACACGTTACTGATAAAATGATGGGCAATCATAGTGGTGCTGGATTTGGAAATCTAACTCAAAAGACTAACAGCCCTAGCCAAACAGCTTATGGAACTCAGTATTTACCTAAAGACACTATACCATCTAATTATGGAAATAAAATAGGTGAAGTTAATGCTAGAGTAAACGTTAAAAACGAAATGAACTTAACTGATGCAGAATTAGCAGACCCTGTATTGCAACCAAGAGATGGACAAGGCGTTAAGGTATTTAATAGCAGGACTGCGGAAGGTGAGCCTTTCTTTGTTGATGAAATATACCAAGGAAATGAGACAAGAAGAGAATTTCCTAGTTCATTAAGCCCAGATACAGAAAATACAATAATGAAAGATGTTTCTCAGGAAATTGGAGTAAACAAAGTTCCTGATTATACTGACGATATTATTAGAGGTGAAATTAGAGATATTTCAGACAAAAAAATGGATGAAATGTTAAAGTCTGTTGCAAAAACAATGGAAGCAGAAAAGGCAAAAACAACAGCACCAAAAACAGATGTGTTTGATAAGATTATTGCAGGTTCTGATGAATTACCTCCAACTAAAGCCTTAGCTAATGAAGTTACACGTTTTGACCCTAAAACTGGTAAAGAAACTAGGATTAAAAAGAAAGAACAGCCAATTAATTCATTCTTAGGTAGTCCAGCAGAAGATGTTGTTAAATATGACAACGCAGGAAATCAAGTTGTAACTCCTAAAGTCAAAGTTACTGATGCTAAAGGAAATGTCTATGAGCAACCTGCTAATGAGTTAAATGCACCTATGATAAAAGGGCTTGACCATTGGGTAGCTAAAGAGTTAGGCGATGATGTAGGAAGCGTAACTAATAATAGTGCTTTTGCAGACTCACAAAACTTAGAAGCAATGGCTAAAGCTAAAAAGTTTACTAAAGCCGAAAAAGATGCGTTTGTTGAGCAGTATGGCAAAACACCTGAGTTTGAAGCTTCTAAATCAGAAACAAAGAACTGGACTGAAAATATAAAAACTACACAAGCAAACGATGGAAACCATAATATCGGCACAGGTTCAAGCTTTGACCCTAAAAATGTGCAAGACAGCGTTTCTACTTATGATGGAAAAGTAGATAACAGTTTAGTGTCTGATATAAAAGACCCTAAGCATAAAAAAATTATTAAGTCTGTAAAAAACACAATAAACTACCAAAGAAGAGCTGGAGATACATCAACTGGCGTAGATAGAAGTAATATTGATTACAAAATGAATAAGCTAGTAGAGCTACTATCTAGTGTAGAAAATAGAACTATTGTTGGTGTTAATAAAAAAAGAGAGCTTGAAGCCAAAGAAAATCTAGTAAACTGGATTAACCAAAATATTGAAGAGTTACAAAACAAATCAATGATGGGTACTGATACTGGAAATCTAAGAAATACACCTACTAAAAAATCATTAGAAGTGTTAGGTGAGGATAAAGGTACTATAAAAAGAGATAAAAACACCCTTAGAGAAGAAAGAGAGGCTGACCAAGGATGGCGTTCTGTAGATGGAGGAGGTTTGTTAGACGAAGATTACTCAGAAACTTTAGATACAGTATTAAAAGGAATGGGAGAGCTAAATGAAGGGGTAACCCCACAAGGAGTAATGGATTACTTTAAGCCTTTAGAAGCAGAAGGAATAACACAATCTCAAATAAGAGCAAGTTATAACAAGTTTAGGCATGAAATGACACCTTACAACCAAAATGTCAAAAAACTAAATACAGACGAGTATAGAGTCTATAATTACGAAATGGCAACACAGTTTGCTCAAATTATGAGGGAAAATGGTATGCCTAAAGTAGCAGATGGTATTATGCAAACATTAGAAACTAAAGGAATATAAAGGAGAAACTATGAATCATGAAGCAATAGCTAACATTCTTAACGATGATAGCTTTAAAGAAGCAATGGACGAATTAATTAAAATGCACCTAGATATGCTAATTAACTCAGACGTAGATGATAAGACAGCAAGGGAAGTATGTTATATGAGAATTACTACTATTAACGAAATAATGTCTCATTTACAATCCATAGCAGACCAAAAGAAAATAGACAGTAAAAAGTGGAATATTTGACGCTCTAGGAGCGATTAAAATTATTCCGTGTAGGGTAGGTAGGGCTAAATCAACACAGAGCCTTAAAATGCCTCACAGCAAATATCAGCCAAAATAGAGCCCCATTTTATGCGGGTCTCAGGGCACTAATTTATTACCCAAATGGGTAAAAACGAGCTATCGTTAAATAGCAAATTATAAGGAAGAATTATGACAGAGCAAATCAACCAAGAGTCTAACTCAGTTGAAACTCCAAAAGATGCAACGGAAGTTTTCACTGAAATGTTAGATGCCGAGGAATCAAACGATAAACCAGAGGTGGAAAATGAAGAAGTGGCAACGGAAGCAGTTGAGGAAACTGATGAAGAAGCATTGGAAGAAGAAGTAGACGAGGAGTCGGAAGATGAACCAGAAGCTACTGAAGAAGAAGATGAAGACTCAGATGAAGACGAAGTAGAGGTAGAGGAACGCAAAACTTACCGAGTAAAAGCTGGTGGTGAAGAGAAAGATGTCACCTTAGCAGAGCTTGTAAGTGGTTATCAGAAAGGCGATGACTATACCAAGAAAAGTCAAACTTTAGCAGAACAGCGTAAAGTTGTAGAAGCAGAAGCTAAAGCAATCCAAGAAGCACAGCATCTAAGAGAGCAATATGCTCAAAGGTTAAATCAAGTACAAACTATCTTATCGCAAGGTAAGAACAGTGAGGAAGATTTACAATTATTAAAAGAAAATGACCCAATAGCTTATGCGGTAAGAGTCGCAGAAAACACAGAAGCAAATAAAAAGATACAGTTAGTACAACAAGAACAAGCTAGATTAGCACAAGAATCAAATCAACACAGAGCTAATCAACAAGCAAATTTTGTTGCCGAACAATCTAAAATGTTAGTGGAAAAAGTAAAGGAATTTTCTGACCCAAAGAAAGCCGAACAAATCAAAAATGATATTCGTAGCTTTGGAAAAGGTGTAGGTTTTACAGATGCAGAATTAGCACAAGTTTACGACCATCGTCATGTAATTATATTACAAAAGGCTATGGAATACGATAAACTACAAAAAGCCAACCCTAGCGTTACTAAGAAGCTATCTAAAGCTCCTAAGATGTCTAGGAAAGGAAATAAAGTTGCTAACACTGATGTCTACACAAAACAGAAAAAGCGTCTTAAAACATCAGGTAAATTAACTGATGCGGTAGACGTATTCAAAAACTTTATTTAAAAGGAAACATAAACAATGGCAACATATAAAACGTACGATACCATCGGTATGCGTGAAGACTTGCAGGATGCGATATATGATATCTCTCCTACAACAACACCCTTCATGTCAACTGTTGGCAGAACTAAAGCTAAAAACACATACCATGAATGGCAAACAGACTCACTAGCTGACGTAAACTTAAACAACGCACAAGTTGAGGGAGCTGATGCAACTTCAGCAGTTCTAACACCTACAACTCGTGTTGGTAACTATACTCAGATTTCTGACAAAGTTATCCAAGTGTCAACTACAGATGACGTAGTAGACAAAGCTGGTCGTTCTACAGAAACAGCATATCAGCTTTCAAAAGCTTCTGCTGAAATCAAACGAGACATGGAATCAATCCTATTGTCTGACCAAGCACAATCTGCTGGTACTTCAGGCACAGCTCGTAAACTAGGTGGTCTAGCATCATGGATTACAACTAACACTGTTGATACTGCTGGTGGTGCACTAACAGAAGATATGCTAAAAGAAGCAGTATTAAAAGCATATAACTCTGGTGGTGAACCTGACGTATTACTAGTATCTCCAGCTAACAAGCAAGTAGTTTCTACTTTTGCTGGTATTGCTGAACAGCGTTATCAAGCACCTAAGTCATCTCCAACAACAATTATTGGCTCTGCTGATGTTTACTTATCAGATTTTGGCTCAGTAAATGTTGTTCCAGATAGATTCTTATCTGATGAATACTCATATGTTCTTGACCCTTCAATGGCTTCCGTAGCTTATCTACGTCCATTCAAGTCTCAAAAACTTGCTAAAATGGGTGATTCAGAGAAACATCTATTAAATGTAGAATATACATTAGTAGTAAACAACGAGTCTGCTCATGCAATGATGAGTGACGAAACTCCATAGCATAGGATTATGCCCCTTCGGGGGCATTACCTTTAAGGATAAATATGAAAACACACAAGGATGATATAAAGGCTACAAGTGTTGGTCTTAACGATAAAGATGAAATAACTATTAAACAAGAGCAAGATGTCTCTGCTTTAATAGAACAGAATAAAAAAGAATACAATAACGCTGAAACTAAATGGTCAGACCAACTGTTCGGAAACAAGGTGGCTAGCATACCATTTACAGCAATAGACAAACTAAACAAAATGGGGATTATGCAAGGATTTTCAGTATTAGACCAAAAGAGATTTTTTGCTTGGTTAAATGACCCTGAGAATTTGTATTTCAGGACTAAAAAAGGACACCTATAAGATATGCCAGCATTTACAAGTTATGCAAATTTAAAGACAAATATAGCAGATTATCTTGCAAGACAAGATTTAACTGACAAGATACCTATGTTTATATCGTTAGCAGAGAAGAGACTTAACAGAGATTTAAGACTTAGACAAACTTTGCAACAGTCTACATACACAATGGATAGTGGTTATAATGTCCCAACACCAGCCGATTTTTTGGAAATGAAAGATATACACTTAGATGGTAATCCAGTTATTAACCTTAATTTCTTAACTGTGTCTCAATTCTACAGAAGAAGTGGTGGCTCTAGCTCAGAAGGTGTCCCAGTAAATTATACGTTAGTGTCAGATAACTTTGTATTAGCTCCAAGACCAACAGGTTCAACTACTGTAAATATGACGTATTATAAAATCCCACAACCTTTATCCGATGATAATGGTTCTAATGAGTACCTAGAAGTGTGTCCTGACTTAATATTATATGCAAGTTTGGCAGAGAGTGCTCCGTTCTTAATGGATGACCCTAGACTGGCTACATGGGATGGCTTATATAAATCAGGACTTGCATCAATTACAAAATCAGACGAGCAATCAGAATTTCCAGCTCAACCACTAGCAGTACAACTCACAACTTAACTTATAGGAACTTAAACAAATGGACTTATCATACGATTTATCAAACAAACTAATAAACGGGACACTAAGCAATATGCCATATGTTCCACCAGTAAAAGCATTTTTAGCTTTATATACTTCAGACCCTACTAAATCAGATACAGGAACTGAAGTTTCAGAAGCATCATATAACAGACAAGAAATCACTATGGGTGAACCTGTTGATGGTGTTGCTAAAAACACAGCAGAAATAGAATGGAATGGAGCTCTAACTTCATGGGGTTTAGTTACTCATGTAGGCATTAGAGATTCAGCTACAGATGGTAATTTAATGTTTTTTACAGCATTAGATGAGCCAAAAGATATTGGTGTAGGTGACCAATTTAAAGTAACACCAAATAGCTTAACAGTAACATTATCATAGGATAAATCATGACTATTGGATTAAACGATAGAGTAAAAACTGCTTGTACATCGACAGGCACAGATACATTAAGAGTTTCTTCAACTCCTGAAGTTGGGTATCAAAATTGGGATGCAGTTCCAGATGCAACAGTTACATATTACTGTATTAACTGGAAAGATGATTGGGAAGTTGGTTATGGCGTAAAGCTTGGTAGAGATATAGCGCGAAATACATTAAGCTCTTCTACAGGTGAAACACTTAACCTAGATGGAACTTCATGTACTGTGTTTTGTACTTACCCAGCAGAAAAAGCAATCATTAGAAATGAAATGGATGAGATTGAGTTTGGTAACTTTACTATCTCTGATGCAGATGACAAATTAACATTTAAAGTAGCTGGAACAAAAGTATTTACAGTTGATGCTAGTGGCAATATGATTGTAAAAGGTAATGTAACAGCTTACGGAACTCCGTAATGCCTTTAAATAGTTCAGGACAATTAAGTATTGGTGGTGACGTTACAGGCGAATCTATACTAAAAGAATTAGATAAACCTACAACAAGTCAAGCATCTCTAAATGATAGTGCATTGCGTACATTAGCTGGTAAAGCTAGTGGAGTAATAGCAATGAACAACTTTTATGGTAAGTCAGATTTATTTACATTTGCTATCTCTTCTAATCTATCTCAACAAAACTTAAGAACATTAGCTGTCAATGCTGGATGGAATGGAACTTCTGCTGTAGAAGCAACATTAAATTCTGGCAAATATATTACTTCTAACTCTATAAGTGTGCCAGCTTTAACAATTAATGGTAGCTTTCCTAATGGTGTAAAGTTTATTAATAAAGGTTTTGTTTTAGGTAAAGGCGGTGGCACAAGTGCTACAACTGGACAAGCTGGAGGTAGTGCTATTAGCTTAGGTATTAATTGCACAATACATATGAATGGTGGCTACATAGGTGGAGGTGGAGGAGCTGGTGGAGCAACAAACACACAAAAAGCTTATGGCGGTGGTGGAGCTGGAGCTGGTAAAGGTAATGCTGGTGTTGGTGGTACTGGTGGTAACAATCAAGGTGGTCGTAAAATCCCAGGGTCTGGCGGTGCTGGTAAATCAGTTAGTAGAAGTGGTGGTAGCCAAGATGGCAACTCTTATTCAGTAGGTAGTGGTGGACAAGCTGGTGGTGGAGGTAGTGCAACAGCATATTCAACAAAATCAGGTTCACATACAAACCAAGGAACATATATTGGTAACTGTGCTTATTCTTCGTATTTCTCAAGAAGAGGTGACTCTGGTGGTGGAGGAGGAGGATGGGGAGCTACAGGCGGTAGAGGAGCTTCAAGTGCTGTTAAAAATGGTCAAGCTTCAGTAACATCAACTTCAGGAGCTGGTGGTGCTGGTAAAAGTAACGGAGGTGGTGCTAGTCAATCAGGTGCTGGTACAGTAACTTATTCATCAGGTGGCGGTGGAGGTAGAGCAGTCCAAAGAAATGGTAAAACAGTAACTTGGATTGGTGGAACAACAAACGTATATGGCGCAGTATCTTAACAAGGAAAATTATGAGTAAAACAACATTTAAAATATATAACCCAATGAAAAATGAGTATGTTGATGTTTCAACCCTTAACGAAGCTAAAACTAGCAAACAAGGATTGATTAATACATTCTTACAAGAGAAACTACAAGATGCTAATGGACAATTTAGCGTTACAGCAGTAAATACAGATGAAAATGGCAATGAAGTTTGGTCTGAAGTTGCAGTAGAAAGTTATAGATTTGTAGAAGCTCCTTATGAATCCTGATTGGAATTACTTACAATTTAAAGAGGGCGTTTGGGATAGCATTGCTATAAAAACAGATGGTCACTTACAAATATTAGTTGGTACAGAAGATGACTCTTATTGGTACTCTAATGGTGAGCAGTGTGACTTAGCAATAGGTGGTCAAAGATGTATGTACTACAAAGGCACAGGTAAAGTATTAACTACGCTTGGCATGGGTATATTACCTTTATTATTAGCAACAAAAGACGATGTAACTGAAGTTGTATGCTATGAAAACAATAAAGATACAATAAAAGCTTTTAACGCTCAAGACTTTGACAAATCTAAAATTACTATTGTTAATGATGACCTTGAGAACATAACTAGCATTGATGAGTATGATTCTATTTTACTAGATGCTAGACCAGTAGAAGTAGAGTTTAGAAGGAAGTTTATGCAACAATTAGTAGGTAAAGTATTCATATCTCAAGGATGGGAAGCTGACTATAATGGCTTTTTAGGTGCAGAGAAAAATGGTATTCACACAATGGATAACTTTAACGAATATGCTTGTTTAGTGATGATGCCAACATTAACAGAAGAAGAGTTTAATGACTATTTCTTTAACTATTTTGCAAAAGACCAAGCTATACAAAGACAATGGACAAGGTTAGATTCTACAAGACCAGATAGACCTGATTTCTTTAATAATGGTGATATACCACTAACAAGAGATTATGTTTTTACACCTCCTTGGTCAACAACACAAGCCACTGGAGATTGGACAATTGATGAACATATTAACTGTAGGTTAAAGATTATTGACGAACGAAGAATTAAGTAAACTAATTAAGGAGGATTTATGTTTTGGTTTAAAAGAAAAGAAGTTGTAGTAGATTTATTCACACCATTTAATAGCGTTAAAGATGAATATCCAATAGAACCTACAAGAAAGTTTATACCTAAGTGGTTTAAGGGAGCTAAAGCATCATATTTAGTAGATGATTACAAACCTCATCCTACTTTAAAGAGCTGTACTGGTATGTTAGATTTGTGGCAAAAAGGCTTTATTATTCCATTATGGACTGATTGTGTAGTTAAGATAAACGAACCTGATGAAACAGGTAACTCTTCTTTTGAATGGCAAACAGCAGACACAAGAACAACACCTATCGCTCACCATCAAAACCAATGGGATATGTTTGCAGACCCTAAAAAGTTTGGACATTTTAAGTTTGGTGATTGTTGGTCAATGAGAACAAAGGAAGATATCAAATGGTATTGGACAGCACCTTATTGGCATCAAGGGCTAGAGTTAGATTACTCAACACCTCCAGCAATAATTAATGGCTATGACACACCAATGACATTAAATATACAATTAATGTTAAAGACAGATAAGCCAAAAGTTATAAACTTTACAGCTGGTGACCCAATGGTTCAAATGATACCTTTAACAGATAGAAATATTAAGTTAAAAACTCACGTTGTAGACCATAAAGAGTTTGTTAATCTAACTGGTGAAGCTTCTGGCATTGGAGTAGGTAAGTTTCTTAACGGGTATAAAACAAGCGTAAAAAACATTAAGAAAAGGAAAGAGAGTAAATGTCCATTCCATTTCAAATAATAGATGATTTTTTACCTCAAGAAGAGTTTGAAATCGTTAGTAACATTGTAAATGATGAAAGTTTTTACTGGCAATATATACCCAGTGTTGCATCAAACACAGCTAATGTAGATGACTTTTATTTTGTTCATATGATATACGACAATGAGCCGTTAAGTGAGCATTACAACACTATAAGTAACATATTTAAAGACAGGTTAGACATAAAAGCACTAAAGAGAATAAAAGCCAATCTTTATACAAGAACAGAAACATTAGTTAATCATGCTATACATCGTGACTATGAGTATTGCCACAAAGGCGCAATATATTATATTAACTCTAATGATGGTTTTACTGTGTTAGAAGATGGAACAAAAGTTGAATCAAAAGCAAATAGAGTGTTATTGTTTGACCCTTGCTCTATACATAACTCAACATCATGTACTGACACACAAGCAAGATTAAACATAAACTTCAACTATTTTTAAGGTACATAAATGCTAGGTAATTCAACATATTCACAACTTCCTTTTTCTACAGTCGTTAATGTAGCAGAAGTATTAGAAGGTTCAGCAAGCTTTTTAGCTGAAGGAACTATGATAATAGATGATGTTATTATAGGTAGGTTAGCAAAACCTAGTTTTTTAGGTGAGGGTAGTTTAGATGCAATGGCTGGTGTTAATAGAATACCTGAAAGCATTGACGTATTTTCAACAGGCGACTTAAGAGTAAACCCTACAGTAATACAAACATTTATTTTTTACTTTGAAGGAACAGGAAAGATGGAAGTGAGTGGTAAAATAGCGGGTGAGGGATGGGAAAGAATTAACCCTAATACACCTGAATGGCAGTACAGTAAAAGCAGTAAATGGAACAAAATTAACTAACTAGAGGAAATAATCATGCAAGTATTAGCAATAGTAGCATTAGTAGTAGGTGTAGGGTATGGAGTAGAAAACGATTTTAAAGTAGCAAAAGCATATAAGTCTTACAAAGAATGTCGTGATGAAAATCCTAAGTTTCATAACACAATGACACAATGGAAATATGACCCATGTAATTTAGTGGCTTATGTAAAACACAATAGTAAATAAGGTAAAACAATGGCTAAAAATAAAGTATCAGAATGGGATGGTGAAAATCCAGCAAATAATACCGATGTAGGTGGTATATCTATTGCAGAGGGCTGTCCGCCAAGTAATATTAACAATGCAATTAGAATGACCATGACTCAAGTTAAAGCTTGGCAAGATGGTGCTAGTGGCGACCCTACAACTATTGATGGTTTATTGACTGTTAGTGGTGATGCTGATTTTACAGGCGTTGTAACTGCTATAACACCTGAAGTTGATGACAATTCAACAAAGGTTGCAACTACAGAATATGTAGACAGAGTAACTGGCGCATTAGGAACTATGGGTGACCAAGATGCTGATGACGTAGCTATTACAGGTGGTATTATTAATGGCACAACAAAGACAGGGCAAGACGATAGTATTGTTATGGCTCAAATAGGAACAAACGCTACTGGTAAAAAAACAGTTTCTAGTTTATCACCTAGTGGTGGTGTTGATGGTGATGTTTGGTACAAAGTCTAAATGGCTGGCATTTATGTAAAAAAAGATGGAGCATGGAAACTTCCTAAGTCCGTTTGGATAAAGTCTGGCACTTGGCGTGTATGTAAAAATGTATATGTAAAGTCTGGTGGCTCATGGCGTGAAATGATGAAGACAGTAACGCTAACAAGCAACAAAACAAACTTTAACCTATGGAAGCACGTTGGAAGTCCTACACAACCTTTATCGCTTATTTTTAATATAAACTCTAACGTTACTATATCATCTTCAGGTATTTCTGGTGGATATAGAACAACTGCATTTACTGTAGGTGACTTTCCTAATGGCTCTACTGTTGTTATAAATAACAATGGCATGATTGCTGGAGGTGGAGGTGCTGGAGGAACAGGTGGTGCTGGATATAATAATCAAGGTAAGAGACCAGACACTGGTGGTAATGGAGGATATGGATTAATAAAAGGTAGCTCAAGAAGTTATGATTGCACTTTAGTAAACAACGGAACTATTGCTGGCGGTGGTGGCGGTGGTGGCGGTGGCGGTGCTGGTGTTATGGTAAGTAATGTAGTTGGTGGTGGAGGAACAGGCGGTCAAGGTGCTGGAATTTCAGGCTATGCTCCCAATCAAGGGCAAGCTGGCGGTAGTGGTTATTGTGTAACTGCTGTGCCTATTGCTGGAGGCGGAACATCATGTGGTAGTGCTGGAGGAGCTGGTGGTTCAAATGGGCAAAATGGTTTATCTGGTGGCGGTTCTGGTGCATCAGGTGGTAAAGGCAGAAAAGCTATTATAAATTCTGGTATAGAGATAGCAGTTTCAGGAAACATTGATGGAGGTGTAGGTTAATGGCAGTTAAAAGATTTCAACTTGGTGAATGGACACCCGATATGCCAAGCACTATCGGCACAGAAAGCACAGGTTTAAATGATGCTAGAAATGTATATCCAAACAATGTAGGTTACAGTCCTTTTCCAACTACTGTAGATATTACTAACGAAGCTACAGAAGAATTAACCTCTGTGTTTGCTGGTAAAGATGGCGCATTAGTACAGATGTTTGCTGGTAGTGATAATAAAATATATAAAAGTGTTCCATTAACTACTAAGTCTGTTGTAGATATTGCAGACGTAAGTAAAGAAGGTGGTTATAATACATCTGCTGAGTCATGGCACTTTGAACAGTTTGGTAAGCGTGTATTGGCTTGTAAAGATAATAACGTAATACAAACTTGGGACTTAGGGTTATCAAATAACTTTGAAGACTTACCACAAGCACCAAGTGCAAAATGTATGACAATCGTTAGAGACTTTGTAGTAGCTGGTAATATAGACAGTGGCGATAAACCTAACTTAGTAAAGTGGTCTGATTTAAACAATGAGGCTAATTGGACACCTAGTGCACAGTCACAAGCTGATAGTCAATATCTAGCAGATGGTGGTGCTATACAGAACATGACAGGCGGTGAGATAGGTATTATCTTTTTAGAAAATGCAATCTATCGTATGTCATATGTTGGTAGCCCTCTTTTCTTCCAGTTCGATAAAATATCAACTATTGGTTGTTTTGAAGGAAAAAGCTGTATTGAAGACAATGGCATAAGCTACTTCTTAGGTGCTGATGGATTTTACCAAACAGATGGAAATACTGTAACTACTATTGGCTCAAATAAAGTTGATGAATGGTTCTTATCTAATGCTGATTTATTAGAATTACCAACTATGTCAACAACAGTTCACCCATTTTATAAATTGATAATTTGGAATTATGCTGATAACTTTGGTAAGAGACAGAACTTAATTTATCATACAGAAACAGGTAGATGGTCAAGAACTATTACAGAAGCAAGGTGTGTAGGTAACTTAGCAACATTAGGAACTGATATAGATAGTATGGGTGTTTTATATCCTAATATAGATACAGATGTTCCAGCACCATTAGATGACAGAATATTTATGGGTGGTAAGTATATCTTTGCTGGCACTAAGGGTAATAAAGTTATTTCATTTACAGGTGCTTGTGTAAACCCTAGATTGGAAACATTAGATTTAGAAGGTAATAACAATTCAGTTATCACAATGATAAGACCTATTGTTGATAATGGACAAGCTAATATATCTATAGCACCAAGGCAAGCATTAAACGATACTATTGAATATGGAACTATATCAGAACCTTATGATGATAGAAACAATGTAAGAGCTGGTGGTAGATATTTTAGAGTTAGATTAGAACCTGTAGGTGATGGATGGACTAATGCTATAGCTTTTGATATGACTATTACAGATAGTGGTATTAGATAATGGGACTATTAGGAAGTCCTTATAGTGGTGGCTTAAATGCAACAAACAGACCTAATCCTTTTGGGTTAAGAGCTTTTCCATATCAGGGTGGATATGGTGGTGAGATGATGCCAAAAGGCACTGGCTTTCATGGCTTAATAGAAGGATTGAATGGTAACAACATCACTGAATTTTCTATGGGTGGAGTTAATGGTCAACCTTTTTTTCCATCAGTAACAGAGAATTTATACGAAGGTCAAATTAATGACATTAAACAACTTGAGGGTGGTTTGTTAGATTGGGACTCAGATAAAGCTAAAAGATTAGAAGAACACGCTTATCAAGAATATTTAAGAAGGCAATCATTAGGACAAGGTGCATTTCATGAGGGCATTTAATGTATAGAAAACTTAATAACAATGCAACACTAAGAGAAATAGCTGAAGTAGTTAATAGGTTATTAGATGGTGGAGTAAACTCTGTTGGTAGTATTACACTAGGCGATGGGACTGAAACAGAATTATATGATGAGCGTATTGGGTACAATTCAGTCATATTATTTACTGCAAGAGGAACTAATGAGTTTAATTTACCATTTGTAAAAAGCAAAGGAAAACAAGAAGCATTATTAGGACATAGTGCTGATGCCACAGGCGTTACATTTGACTATGTTATATTTGGATAAAAACTTTATAGGGGTAAGGATGAAATCAGAATTATTTGTAGTACCGCCACAATTAGTTCATAAGTATTGGCACATGGCAGAAGCACACTTGAAGTTAGCAATAGATAAAGGTAACGGAGAGTTTGAACTTGACGATTTAAGATATGTATGCAGTAGAGGTGAGCAACAGTTATTATTGATAATGAAAGATGACAAATGTCATTGTGCGCTAACAACAATGCAGTATAACTTTCCTAGATTTAGACAAATGTACATAACTTATATAGGCGGTAAGAATACAAAGGATGGATGGCAACAGTTTTTAACATGGACACAAAATCAAGGATGCGACAGAGTAACAGGTAGTGCTGTCACAGAGTCAGTAGCAAAATTATGGGCAAAGATGTACGGATTTACAAAGAAGTATATAACAGTAGAACTTAAACTTAACAAGGAACAAAAATGATTATAAGCATGAAGATTAAACTATACAACTGGTTAGCCAAGGACTTGGGTAAACTAGGTCGAGAGGGTGACACTGAGTTAGCTCATGTTAATCCTTGGGAACAAAAGCTACTTAAAGCAGTTGGTGGGTCAGGTACTATTAATCCTATTACTAACCTTAAAGAATTTAAAGGTGGTGGCGGAGGTCAATCAACTACAAATAACAACTTAGACCCTAACGTAGTTCCTTATGTAAAAGATGCTTTATCAGAGCAACAAAAGTTATATCAAGGTGGTGCTCCAGAGTATTATGGTGGGCAAACATATTTAGACCCTAACGCACAACAGAAGTCAGCTATTGATATGATGACTGCTAATGCTGGTGTTAATAACCCAATGTTGCAAAACGCTACTAACTTAAATAACCAGATGATAAATGGTGACTTCTTAACGAACAACCCTAACTTTGATGCAGTAATGGCGACCGCTGGAAGAAAGGCTACAGATGCTTATAACAATGCAATGACTAATACAAACAGTCAGGCAAGTATGTCAGGTCGTTATGGTAGTGATGCTCATGCAAGAATGGCAAGTAATAACTCTAGCAACCTAGCACAATCATTAGCCGACACTGCTGGACAATATGCTTACCAAAACTATGCAACAGAAAGAGGTAATCAGATTAATGCTATGAACAACGCTGGCACTATAGCTAATAACCAAAACATAGGTGCAAACAACCTTATGAACGCTGGTAACGCACAAGCTCAATTTGACCAAACAGCATTAAACGCTGACATTGCAAGACATGACTATGGTCAGAACGCTAACCAACAACATCTATCTAATTACACTAACGCTGTATGGGGTGCTCCTATGGGCTCTACCTCTACATCATCTAATAGTGGAGGTGGCAAATAATGTTTGGATATTTTAAAACAGCGTTTGATGTATTGAGTGGTGAAAAATCTTTAGAAGATGGAATTAAAGAGGGTGTTGTATCTTATGGAACAGGCATGATTGCACCAGAGCTAGTGAACTCTATGGGAGGAAATCCACTAGCATCCCCTGAAATGGGTAATATGGCTTTAGATAACTATGATATGGGTATGAATGGGGTGCAAGCAGATATAAATGGTTTTACAGCTACTCCAGAGGTAAATCAAATTGCTATGAATGATTACAATCCAATTCAAAATGATATAGGTCAGGCGGTTGCTCCTGATATGTCTTTCCAACAATCATTAATGGACGTTACTCCAGAATACACACAAGGTAATTTTGGTACACCACAAACACCTGATTGGGCTAACTCTCTTAATACTAGCGACCCTACAAAACAAATGCTAACAAATGGGTATGCAGATACATTTACTGATGGAGTAAGAGACCAAGCAACAAACCAACAGCCTAATATGGGTCTAATAAATCCACCAGAAACAGCACAAGCATCTACTGATGATGATACATTCTTAGGTTTAACTAAAGGACAATATGCACAAACAGCTTTAGATGCTGGTGTAGGTGCTTTAGCCAATCAACAACCTAATATTCAACCAACCACACAAGCTATGCCTATAACAAGGGGACAGCCTAATACAGGTCAAAATGCTATTGGAAACGGAATGGGGTTAATATCAAACCCTCTTTTATTAGAAAAATTAAAACAACAAGGAATTGCATAATGAACACACCCCAACCTTGGTACAACAATCTATTAGGTAGTGGCACAAATATATTTGGTGCTGGCTCAGATATAGATATGGAAAGAAATAAAAAGCTAGGTTTGCTAGAAAAGTCTGATGTAGACACAGCAAGAAATGCCTCATTAACAAAAGGTTTAATTGGTAGTGTATTTGGTTATTTAGCACAGCCTAAAAATCAAAACTATGGTAGTGGCTTACCTTATATCTTTAAAGGTCTTCAGCAAGGTATGAAGTCAGCACAAGAACCATTTGATGCTTTAAAAGACAAAGCTTCAGCTAACTTAAAATTAGATGAGTTGATTGACCAGAAAAACACTAAGAAATTTGCCGATGCTGATGTAGCTGATTTTATTAAGAGAAATCCTGAGTATAACGGAATACAAAACTTAGAAAATAGAGATGCCATTATTGCAAAAGCAATGGAGCAACTAGGAACTTATAAATACAAAAGTTCTGAAGGTGCTGATTGGAAGTATGAGCAACAAGAAATCATGGCTGAAATGGAAAAATTAAAACAACAAGGTATTACAGACCCAACTAAACTTAAAGCTATGGCTTTTGAAAATGTTAGAGCTAGAAAAAATCCACCTAAAGAACTTAGTGCATATGACACTACAATAGGACAAAAAGGTGCAGAAAGAGATATTAAGTTAATTGAAGGTGCTGAAATGGCAGTTGGTCAAATTGCAAAACTAGACAGAGCAATGCAACTTGTAAGAGACCCTAGTTCTACAGTAGGTCAGTTTGCTAACGAATTTCTTGCTATAGACAAGGCTAAATATCTGATAGGAGTAGGAGATAAAGCACAACTTTCTGATAAAATATCTACTACAGAAGTTTTAGATGCTATGCTTGGTTCTGATGTATTTCCAATGATTAAATCGTTAGGTATTGGTGCAAGAGGCTTAGATACTCCAGCAGAGAGAGAGTTCTTGCAGAAAGTTATGACTGGTGCAATTCCTATGAACAGAGATACACTTACCAAGCTAACTATTATGCGTAGAAATAACTTTGTAGAAATGGCAAAAAGGTACAATGAAAAGTATGATGGTAAAGGTTGGGATAGACTTAAAAATAGTGAGATTGGAAGTCAGTTAAAACGAATGGAATATAACTCAGGTAAAGACTCAGCTTTTATTCAAAATATGTTTAGAGACCACCCTGTTACTGGAAAAGAGCAAGTAATAAAACTTCATGCTGATGGAAGTATGTTTGATGCAAATACAGGGGAACAAATATTAGATTCTGACTATGATATTTACGATATGACAAACAAATTTAATTTACCGCATGATGAAGTAGGTAATCGTTATGGTATTACATATAATAAACCCGTTGTTGGTCAAAGCTTACCTGAATCAACAGAACTTCCAAAAGGAACTAATTAATGGGACAAGTATATAATTCAAGAGAAGAGTACCTAAAGTCAAAAGGCGGTGAGGTTACTGTAGGGCAACCACAAGTATCTGTTGAACCCGCTAAAAACCAAATGTATAATTCACGAGAAGAGTACATTAACGCTAAAAATCCAACTGAAAAAGTAGACAGGAATAGTGAGTTTGATTTTGATGCTAGTAAAATGGTAGACAACTTTATACCTAGTTTAAAAAAAGAAGGTGCTGAAATATTTAATGCTATCACTAGCCCATTAGAAACGGGTGAAAGTATATTTAATATGATTGCTGGTGGTGTGCAGAAATTAGACCCAACAGGCATACTTGGTACTAACAAAGAAAAATATGCCGAAGCAATAGCAGATTACTATGCTGAAAAGTATGGTAGCTTTAACGCTTTCAAAAGAGAGTTACAAAGTAATCCTGCTGGTGTATTAGGTGATGGCTCTATGTTTATTACTGGAGGTGCTGGCGTAGCTAAATTAGGTGCTAAACTAGGGGCAACAGGAAACATTG
>WLWH01000913.1_pt1 | contig 22331 bp, 21 predicted proteins | sample 6712741 | NCBI WGS metagenome assembly WLWH01 (sample SAMN12718694, study PRJNA515312) | sponge metagenome | isolation source: marine sponge | host: Mycale hentscheli | place: New Zealand: South Island, Marlborough, Capsize Point | collected 2003-05-01
TGACCGACGAGCTGAAGCGCCTGATGAAAGAGTTCGAAAAGGAACTCGCCATCCTCAAGGGCCGTGTTGACGGTTTGGAAGCTCGCGTTGGCGAACTGGAAGCAACTCAGTTCTCCACCACCACCAAACTCACCGGTAAGGCCGAGATGACCATTGGTGCCACAACCTATGGAGGGGATGAAACCAATTCCCTTCAAGATGAAGATGGAAATTATTTAGGCGACACGGGAACAACGTTCTCGTATCGCACCACCCTCAACCTCAATACAAGCTTCACCGGAAAAGATCTGCTCTACACCCGCCTGAGAACGGGTAATTTCAACAACAACGCGTTCTCTGGCAGCGGTTACACCGGTAAGCAAACGCAAATCGAAGCATCCAAGAGCAGCGCAAACAGCCTGAAGGTGGACAAGCTTTGGTATCAGTTTCCCCTAGGAAACGATTTCCAAGTGTTTGCTGGCCCCCTGATCGAAAACTATTACATGCTGGCCGCCACTCCTAGCGTTTACAAGCATGTGCTTAAGCAGTTCAAGCTCGGTGGCTACTACGGTGCCTACGGCGCGAGTACATCACCTGGTGCAGGGATCAACTGGATCAGCAACAGAAATGCTAATTACCTCGATCCTAAGTTCAAAGTTAGCGCCAACTATGTCGCTAAAAATGGCACCAAGAGTGATCCCAATGATGGTGGTATCGCAGGCGATCGTTCCAAAGGGAAGTTCCTTAGCCAAATTGCCTACGGAACACCCTCATGGCAAGTCTCTGCTGCCTATGCCTATTCCCAGGCAGGCATGACTGTTGGTGGCGGTGGTACCAAAGCTGGACTAAATAAAGGTGGTTATTCTGATGCCAATCAGTTCAATTTAAATGCTTACTACCAGCCCTTAGACAGTGGTTGGATTCCTAGCATCAGTGTTGGTTGGAGCATCACCAGCTTCAACAACAAAGAGGGTTTTGATGCTGGTGATGTCACGCAATCTCAAGGTTGGCTTGTTGGTCTTAACTGGCAAGATGCCTTCATGCGTGGCAACCGCTTAGGGTTTGCTGTGGGTCAACCTCAGTTCGCGACAGCTCTGAAAAATCAGGGTAAAGATGGCAATGGATATGCAGACGATGGCAACTATGCTTTCGAACTGTATTACGACTTCCAGGTCACCGATAACATCACGGTGACGCCTGCTTTGTTCTACTTGAGTCGTCCGTTCGGCCAACAAACAGGATCGAGTGCCTCCACGGGTGGCACTGGTGCCGACACCTTCAGTACCCTGGGTGGTCTGGTCTTGACAACATTCAAGTTCTAAACCATCAATCGCTTGTTTCGTCTCAAGGAGGGGTTAACCCTCCTTTTTTGATGATTTATTTCCATGAAAAAGGAGGGTTGAACAAACCCTCCTACAAAGCCCTCTAGCAGGCTTCGCCTTACCAGCAATTCTCACCCTCACCAATGGGGATACAAATATCTTGCTCTGCGGCTTTTTTAGCTGCGGCCTTGGCATCAGCATCTTTTTTAGAGGCTGCATCAAGATCTTGGTCCGTGGACCATTCCTGAAGGCCTCCGCCGGGCGCTTGATCCGCCTGAACGGGTTCCACGCTTGCTAGCTGACCTGACAATGCAGCTGCACTAGCAAGAAAGATGGAAAGAGCCGTCGTCTTTTTCATGAGATTGGTGCATCCACTTCAGCTTACTGAACAGAATGCAATGGCCCGAATCTTTTTATACATGCCTAGCCACCTAATCTCCGTAACAGGTTGGTGTAGGCCAAGAAGATCAAATCAAGTTCGTCACTACGACCGTGCTTTGCCAAAACCGCTCGCGCACCACTTTCCAGCTGAAACAAACAAAGGCGATCATTTTCAGCCTGCACATAACTCTCAATCCAACCCACACAAACCGTGCGAACACCTCTCGTGACAGTACAAACGCGATGCAACGATGTACTTGGATAGATCACAATTTCACCCTGCTTAAGCCTGATCGGAAATGACTCAGAAATACTATCGATCTCCAGCTCACCACCCTCATACCTCGTGTCATCCGTTAAGGAGAGCGTAAAAGATAAATCACTTCTTCCACTGCTCATATAGGCATTATCAACATGGGTGTCATACCCACCTTCCTTTTCTGTTTTTGTAATTAAGAATCGGTGAAGCTTGCGAGGAAGGCAAAATCCTTTCACGACTGGATGGTTCCACATGGCATGTTCGACACGCTCATGGATGTCTTTTCGCAATGGAGAATCGTAGATAATTTGTAAATTTCTTTTTCCTCCCTTCGCGTGAGCACCAGCGGTGAGTGAACCATCCTGCCATTCTGCTTCCTGAGCAAGTTTCTCAAGCAAGTTTTCACAGGTTTCTTGGTCAAGTAATGGCAAGCGCAAATGATTCATTGTTCAGCCCTTTCATCTCTGGCATGGTTGACGAGCATGGTCATGTGACAAATGATTCGGTTGCATCCCAACAGGCTCCTATAATAAAAGATGCTGCTTTATTGAGATGAAACGTTTTTTGTTTCTCACATCTCTTTTGCCACTCGTTCTTCATACACCAGCACTTGCGGCAGGAGAAGTGAGAGTGTATTCAGGTCGTCATTACAATACTGACCGTCAAGTTTATAAAAAGTTTTCAGATCAAACCGGCATTAAGGTTCGCTTAGTGGAAGCCTCAGGGATTTCATTGGTTCAAAGGCTAAAAAGTGAGGGAAAAAACACAAAGGCAGACGTCATCATTTTAGTTGATGCTGCACGCATCAACAATGCAGCCAATGCTGGACTCTTTGGAACCATTCAATCGTCGTCTTTAAATAAATCCGTTCCTTCTCGTTATCGAGATCCCAAGAAAAGATGGTTTGGTCTAACGCGACGCGTACGCTCGATCATCGTGAATCCAGCCATCGTTGCCCCATCCTCAGTGACATCATATGCAAAACTTGCAAGCCCATCTTTAAAAGGCAAAGTATGCCTAAGAAAGCGTAAGAATGTGTACAATCAATCACTGGTTGCTGATCAACTAGCACTGAAAGGGACTGGCAAGGTTAAATCTTGGCTAAAGGGTCTTACCCGCAATGTGAGCCAGCCCTATTTTGGCGGCGATATCGGATTGATCCGTGCTGTTGCCCAAGGCCAGTGTGGTGTTGGAATTGTGAATCACTACTACCTGGCACGCATGAGAGCAGGAGTTAACGGGAAAAAAGATCAACAATTTTCCAACAAAGTTAAAATAGTAATGCCAAAACCTGCTCACGTTAATATCAGCGCTGCAGCGATTTCACGCTATTCGAAAAACAAGAAAAATGCAATTAAATTAATTGAGTTTCTAGCATCTCCTCAAGGAAGTTCTGGGCTAGCTGGACCCACCTATGAGTTCCCACTTAAAGGGGTTGGAGGATCAACGTACTTGAAGGGAATGACAAAATTCACTCCTGATCGAGTCACGATTTCGCAGCTAAGTAACTACAACAAACAAGCTATCCAGCTCATGACCGAGGCTGGATGGAAATAAGCTTGTCCAATACATAACCAAACAAGGCAGGATCTGGTTCAGCATGATCCAGATCTGCCAAGCCAAGCTCCTCGAGCCGGTCCGATACTTGTTGCTCCAACTCCGCTGGTCGGCTTAAGGGTTCACCCCATTCATGATTCTTCTCAGGTCCGATCTTGGTGGTGGCATCAACGGCCATTCTTCCACCAAGTCCGAGTTGTTCGCTAGCAAAATCGAGCGTATCAAAAGGAGTATTTTCTAAGACAAATAGGTCTCTCTGAGGATCCACTTGGGCAGCAATAGCCCAAACAACCTGACGGGGATCCCGCACATTGATGTGCTTATCAACCACGACAACAAACTTCGTGTAAGTAAATTGCGGGAGAGCACTCCAGAAAGCCATCGCAGCTCGTTTGGCCTGACCTGGATAGGCTTTATCAATAGAAATAACTGCCAATTTATAACTTAGCGCCTCCATTGGCAGGAAGAAATCTCTGATTTCAGGGATTTGTTGACGCAAAATTGGCGTATAAATTCTGTTTAAAGCAATGGCCAGCATCGCCTCTTCTTTCGGTGGCCGGCCACTGAATGTGGTGAGAAAAATCGGCGACCGCCGCTGGGTCATGCAGTGGAAACGCACCAAAGGTGAATCCTCCACACCCCCGTAAAAACCCATGTGATCACCAAAGGGGCCATCTGGGCTGACCTCTCCTGGAGTAATCGTTCCCTCTAACACCACCTCACTGCAACTTGGCACCTGCAGATCAATTGTTTTGCAGGGGGTGAGCCGCACTCCCTCCCCTGCATAAATTCCTGCGAACAACCATTCACTGAGTTGCACAGGGATCGGTGTTGCTGCCGCCATCACAAGCAGAGGGTGAACACCAATGGCAATGGCCACCTCCAGCTTTTTGCCCATCGCCGCTGCCTTCCGCAGGTGACGGGCCCCACCACGAACGCTCAACCAATGCACCGTCATGGTGTTCACCGATTGACGCTGCAGGCGATAAACCCCCACGTTTGGGACACCGGTTTCCGGATCTTTCGTAATCACAAGGCCCAAGGTGATCACACCACCGGCATCCCCCGGCCACGGTCTGATCAGGGGGATTTGATCGAGATTGACCTCATCTCCCAAAAAGATCTGCTGCCGGCAGGGAGGGGCGAGATCGCGGTCTGGTCGTGCCTTCACCAGGTCCCAAAACACCCTGGCGAATTGCTTGGTCTCCTTGAGGTCTTTTGGAGGCCTCGGTTGCTGAAGGATGGCAAGTCTGGATCCAAGCTCCTCGAGCTGTTCAGCCCGCTCCAGGCCCATGCTCCAAACCACACGCTCCACAGTGCCGAGCGTGTTGACGGCCACAGGCATGCTGGAGCCAATCACATTTTCAAACAGCAGGGCTGGACCACCGGCAGCAAGCACCCGATCAGCAATGGCTGCCAGCTCAAGGTCTGGATCCACGGGTGCCGTAATCCGCCGTAGCTGACCACGCTCCTCCAGCAGCTTGAGAAAGTCCCGCAGATCTCTCGTTCCAGGGCCGGGTCCAATCAAAGCCATGGAGATGAAAGGGTGATCAGGAAGCAATCTCGTTACTGTGACGCACGCTGATCGAGATCGTGGCCATGAAGGTGTCCTATTTCCACGTTGCTGGTGAAGTGCCAGACACCATCAACGGTCCAGAGGGTCCTGACGCCGCTGTTGTGATCGATGTCCTGCGCGCCACCACCACCATTGCCTGGGCGTTGCACAACGGAGCAGAGGCGATTCAAACCTTTGCTGATCTCGATGAACTGCGCTCAGAAGCCAACGCCTGGCCCGAGCAAAAGCGCCTGTTGGTAGGCGAACGGGGTGGGGCAAAGCTCGATGGATTTGATCTCGGCAATTCCCCCGTTTCCGTGGTGCCCGAGACCGTGAAGGGCAAGCGCCTGTTCATGAGCACCACCAATGGAACCCGCTCCTTGCACCGGGTCCGAGAGGTGGCCTGTGTGCTCACGGTGGCCTTGCCGAACCGGGAAGCGGTGGCAAAACGATTGATCCAGGATCAGCCCGAGCAGGTCTGGATGGTGGGAAGCGGCTGGGAAGGCACCTACTCCTTGGAGGATTCATTAGCAGCTGGTGCCCTCGCCGAATCGCTCCTGGCTGCAGGGGCCAGCGTGGCTAACGACGAAATGCAAGCGGCACTCGCTCTGTGGGCTCAATGGAAAGACAATCCCGAGGCCTGTTTACGGATCGCATCCCATGGACAGCGCTTGATTCGCCTGGGGGATCACGACGCTGATTTCCAACGCTGTGCTGGTCTTGATCAGCTCTCGGTGGTGCCAACACAGGCTGAGCCAGGCGTGCTTCGTGCCGTTTCTGGGTAGCCGGACGGCAATAAGCCAATACCATTTGCCAATCGGAAAGGACGCACGTGAGTGACTTTTTGGCTGCGGCCCTGCAACTCACCAGCACAACTGACCCTGAAAGCAATTTTGCGGCCGCTGAAGAGCAGATCGATTTGGCGGCGCGTCGTGGCGCAGAGCTGATCGCTTTGCCCGAAAACTTTGCCTTTATGGGTGACGACGCGCAGCGACTCGAGCTGGCACCGGCATTGGCTGACCAGGCGGCGCGCTTTCTGGTCACCATGGCCCGTCGCTATCAGGTCGTGATCCTGGGTGGTGGCTTCCCCGTTCCCGTCGGTGATGGCCAACGCCACTTTCAAAGGTCACAGCTGGTAGGCCGTGACGGTCAAGTGCTGGCTAGTTACGACAAAATCCACCTCTTTGATGTGGACCTCCCAGACGGGAGCTCCTATCGGGAATCAGCGAGCTTCAGCCCGGGGACATCCCCCCCACCCGTCGTGGATGTGCCTGGACTATGTCGGGTGGGGCTGTCCATTTGCTACGACGTGCGCTTCCCTGAGCTCTATCGCCACCTCGTTGGAGCCGGAGCTGAGTTGTTAATGATTCCCGCTGCCTTCACAGCCTTCACAGGGAAGGACCATTGGCAAGTTTTGCTCCAATCACGGGCGATCGAAAACACGGCCTACGTGCTGGCTCCAGCCCAGACAGGCGTGCACTACAAGCGACGACAGAGCCACGGGCATTCCCTGATTGTGGATCCTTGGGGCACGGTGTTGTCCGATGCCGGGGTGGCTCCAGGGGCCGCCATCGCTCCCATTGACCCCAGCCATCTCCAGCGCATTCGCGGGCAGATGCCGAGCCTGCAGCACCGCCAACCCTCGCTGTTCTGAAGGGCATGGCTCCGCTGACCTTCCGCTTCAGTGCGCTCATTCTTGCGGCGGCTGTCCAAGCGTCATCCCTGCTTCTCAGCCTGCCGGCCCAAGCCGCCAGTGCCCTGGCAGCCTGGAAACTCAGTTCTTCAGGGGAGCTCCTGCTGCGCACCGCAGCGGGTGCGCGACTTCAAGCCTTCTTCGAAGCCGGGGATCGCACCCGCGGTCCAAGGGTATGGATCGATTTTCCAGGTGAGCTCAGTCGATCGAGAAGCCTGCCCGGGTCCGGCCCCGTTCGCGAAATTCGGCTTGGTAAACCGAGCGCAGGTGAAACCCGATTGGTGATCGAGTTTCAGCCAGGGGTCGATCTCGATCCCAGTCAATTGAAATTGATCGGTACCGCTTCCAATCGCTGGAAGCTCAGCTTTCAAGGGCTTTCCACCACAGGGTTAAGGGCGATCGGGGAAGGAGATCTCAACCGTGCAACCTCTGGATCCTGGGCGGGTGGCCTGCGCATCCAACCCAGCAAAACTCCAGTGAATGCGGCGGGCTTACCCACCGTGACCCGAGGCAAATATCGCGTCGTTATCGACCCAGGCCATGGTGGTCCCGATCCCGGCGCTGTGGGAATCCGAGGGATCAGGGAAAGTGAAATCGTTCTCGATATCTCCCTGCAAGTCGCTCGATTGCTGGAAGCCAAGGGGGTCCAGGTGATCATGACGCGAACAGCTGAAGTGGATGTCGATCTTCCGCCTCGGGTTTCAATTGCCAATCGGGCTGGTGCGGATGCTTTCGTCAGCATTCATGCCAATGCGATCAGCATGGCCAGGCCTGATGTAAACGGGATCGAGACGTTTTTTTACTCCGACCGTCGTTCCGCCCGCTTAGCCGCTCACCTTCAGCAGCAAATGCTAAATGTGTCTCCCGGCAGCCCGAATCGAGGTGTTAAGCGAGGTCGATTTTTTGTGATTAGGCGCACCACAATGCCAGCAGCTCTCGTGGAGATGGGATTCGTCACTGGCAACATTGATTCTCCGCGCCTGGCCACCTCGTCCCACCGTCAGAGGCTGGCTTTAGCCCTTGCCACCGGCATCCTCGACTATCTGAAAGGAGTGCGTTGACCATTCGTCTCGGACTGTTTGACAGTGGCATTGGCGGGCTCACCGTCTTGCGCAGAATCCTGGAGCGTCACGGTGCCGTGCCGGTGACCTACTTAGGCGACACCGCCCGTGTTCCCTACGGCAGTCGGTCTCCTTCAGAAATCCGTTCGATTGCCGCTGAAGTGGTGGCCTGGTTGCGAGTCCAAGAGGTCTCCACCGTTGTGATGGCCTGCAACACCACCAATGCTCTCGCCAGAGATGTCACCGAGGGGCAAGCCGGCGTTCCCGTTGTAGGGCTGATTGGCGCTGCCGCTGCCCTCGTGAAAGAGTCGAGAGTGGGCGTTCTCGCGACCCCAGCAACGGTGGCCTCAGGCGCCTATCGGGAGAGCATCGAGGCGCTCCATCCAGGAACCTTGGTGGTTCAACAGGCCTGTCCTGATTTTGTTCCGCTGATCGAGGCCGGAGATCTCGGTTCCGATGAACTGCGCGAAGCGGCGATTCGATACCTCCAGCCCTTGCTTGAAGCCTCGGTTGATTCGGTGGTGCTTGGTTGCACCCATTACCCCCTGCTAGTGCCGCTGCTCGCGAACTTATTGCCCCCTCACATGCGTCTGATCGACCCAGCTGTCGCCGTCGCCACCCAACTCGATGCCTTTCTTGGCCAACCCTTGCCTGGAAGTCAAAATCAGCCGGTATCACTGGCCGCAACGCATATTTGCGTCACAAAAGACGCCGCAGGGTTTGCCGAGAGAGCCACGGCTTGGCTGGGGCAAAGGCCTTGCGTTGATCTGGTGAATCTGCAGCCATAGGTCTGCATTTCCTAGGATCTCTGCACCGAGGGGATTCATGGCCACCGTCACCGAGTTGCTGCAGCCGGTCGAGGCGGATCTTGAGATCCTGCTAAGCGACCTCCGCAGCTTGATAGGAGCCGGTCATCCGATTCTCCAGGCAGCTGCTGAACATCTTTTCAGCGCTGGAGGGAAGCGCCTCAGACCTGGAATCGTGTTGCTGATTTCGAGGGCACTGTCCGCAGACGGAGAGTTGAGCTCACGCCATCGACGTCTGGCAGAGATCACGGAGATGATCCACACCGCCTCGCTCGTTCACGACGATGTTGTGGATGAAGCCTCAACACGGCGGGGCGTTGAGACCGTCCACAGCCGATTCAATTACAGAGTGGCCGTTCTCGCCGGTGACTTCCTGTTTGCCCAGGCGAGTTGGCACCTGGCCAATCTCGACAATCTCGATGTCGTGAAGTTGCTCAGTCGCGTGATCATGGATCTCGCCGATGGAGAGGTGAAACAGGGCTTGTTTCGCTTCGATACCGGCCAGTCATTCGAAACCTATTTCGAGAAGAGCTACTGCAAAACCGCTTCACTCATTGCCAATAGCGCCAAAGCGGCTGGTGTTTTAAGCGACTTGTCGGAGCCTCAGCTCGAGTCTCTGTATCACTACGGCCGGCAGCTGGGTCTGGCCTTCCAGGTTGTGGATGACATCCTTGATTTCACCGGCAGTGATCAACAGCTCGGCAAGCCGGCAGCCAGTGATTTATCCAGCGGTTATCTCACAGCTCCCGCTCTTTACGCCCTTGAGGAACGACCTGCTTTGTCGGGTTTGATTGAACGCGAATTCAGCGGAGAGGGTGATCTTGAAACCGCTTTGGCGTTGGTTCGTGAGTCGGAAGCCATTCCTCGCACCCGTGAACTCGCCAAAACGTTTGCACGCGAAGCACGCGAAGCCCTGGATTGGATGCCCGAATCCCCATCACGGGCGGCCTTGCTGGAGTTACCAGATTTCGTTCTTAGCCGTCTGTACTGAGGCTGTGCCGGAGTTGCTCCTCTCCCTGCCCCAAGCTGGTGATGAGCGTTAAACGAGGATGTTGCATCGCAGGGGGTTGGATGACAGCGGTTTCACTGAGCGTTTCGACCAACTGCCAGACCCAACAGCCTGCCGCTAAGGCCGACTGACAGCCCGCGGGTGAATCCTCAAAGACCCAGCATTCACGGGGAGACAACCCCAGCCTTTGGGTTGCCAGCAGATAGGGATCAGGAGCTGGTTTTCCTGCACGCAGGTCCATGTCATCGCCCAACACACGGCTTTGAATTAAATCCAACCAAGGGTGGCCAGAGATTTTGTAGAGAAGGGATGCCTCCTTGCTGCTGGTGACCAGCACCATGGGCAAATGCTGGGAACTGCAAAACCGGATCAGTTGCTCAGCGCCCGGAACCGCTGGAGCCTCAGCGACTAAACGCTTGGCAATGGGCTCCCGCGCTTTCAGGAGTTGCTCCGCTGAAACCGACTGCTGCAACCATGAGCAAACCAAGTTGGCATTGTCATCCCGGCGACGTCCCTTGAGCTGTTGAAGTTGCTGCGTCGAGAGGGATCCGTTGAAGCACGCTGCCGCTGCTTTCCAAGCCTCTGCCTGCAACGGTTCGGTATCCAGCAGGAGACCATCAAGATCAAACAGGCATGCTTTTGGCGCTGACAAGGATCCAGCCTTTGGCATCGTTGCCTGATCACTGTTCTGTGGATTCTGACAACGCGACTGGTGCGGATGCAGAAAGCGTCGATAGTGTTGTGCTGTCAGTGCATTTGAGCAGCAGGCGATGAGTGAGGGTTCCACCATTGAGAGCGTGCTTCAAGAACAACGGGTCTTTGAGCCACCAGCGGATCTCGCCAGGGATGCGCGAATTTCTGGGATGGAGTCCTATCGCGCTCTAGCTGAAGCGGCCAAATCTGATCCAGACACGTTCTGGGGAGACGCGGCACGGCGTGAACTGCACTGGTTTGAACCGTTTCACACCGTTCTCGACTGGGACAACCCTCCCTTTGCGCGCTGGTTTGAGGGGGGAACGACCAATCTTTCCTACAACTGTCTTGACCGACATCTCAATGGACCCAAGGCCAACAAGACAGCCCTGATCTGGGAGGGCGAGCCCGGGGATGTGCGCACCTTCACCTACCAGGAGCTGCATGCTGAGGTGTGCCGTGCGGCCAACGCCCTCAAGGCCATGGGAATTGGCAAAGGCGACCTTGTCGCTCTGTACATGCCCATGGTGCCGGAGGCCGCCATCGCGATGCTGGCCTGTGCGCGCATTGGCGCTCCTCACTCCGTGGTGTTTGGTGGCTTCTCAGCGGAAGCCCTGCGTGATCGCCTGATCGATGGTGAAGTGAAAGCGGTGATCACCGCTGATGGCGGTTTCCGTAAGGACAAGCCCGTGTCGCTGAAGCCTGCGGTGAATGCAGCGCTTGCCGATGGTGCTTGCCCAACGGTGAAGTCAGTGCTCGTCGTGAAACGCACCGACCAACCGGTGGAGATGGTGCCTGGGCGAGATCAGTGGTGGCACGAAATCGTCGCCAATCAATCCGAAGCCTGCATCGCTGAACCGATGGCGAGCGAAGACAGGTTGTTTGTGCTCTACACCTCTGGCTCAACAGGAAAACCCAAAGGGGTGGTCCATACCACCGCGGGTTACAACCTCTGGGCCCATTTGACGTTTCAATGGATCTTCGACATCCGTGACGACGATGTGTTTTGGTGCACAGCCGATGTGGGCTGGATCACCGGACACAGCTACATCGTCTACGGGCCTCTGTCGAACGGCGCCACCACCGTGATGTACGAGGGTGCTCCTCGACCCTCCAAGCCAGGGGCATTCTGGGAGCTGATCCAGAAACATCGCGTCAGCATTTTCTACACCGCTCCAACGGCCATTCGTGCCTTTATGAGGAGTGGCCGTGCGGTGCCAGATCAATACGACATGAGCAGCCTGCGCCTGCTTGGCACCGTCGGGGAGCCGATCAATCCTGAAGCCTGGATGTGGTATCGCGATGTGGTGGGCGGTGAGCGCTGCCCCATCGTCGACACCTGGTGGCAAACCGAAACCGGTGGCGTGATGATCAGCCCCCTTCCGGGAGCAACCCCCACCAAGCCAGGCTCTGCCACCTTGCCCTTGCCTGGGATTCAAGCCGACATCATCGATGCAGAGGGCAATAGCTGTGGACCCAATGAAGGCGGGTACCTGGCAGTGCGAGCGCCCTGGCCAGGCATGATGCGCACCGTTCATGGAAATCCCCAGCGTTTCCGAGAGAGTTACTGGGAAGCGATTCGTCCTGCAGATGGATCGCACCTTTACTTCGCTGGTGATGGGGCACGCCGGGATGACGACGGCTATTTCTGGGTGATGGGGCGTGTGGATGACGTGATCAACGTCTCTGGCCACCGTCTGGGCACGATGGAAATCGAATCGGCCTTGGTGAGCCATCCCGCCGTCGCTGAAGCCGCCGTGGTCGGTCGGCCCGATGATCTCAAGGGTGAGGGCATTGTTGCCTTCGTCACGCTGGAACTTGGACGTGAGTCAACCGACGCCCTCGTCGCTGAACTGCGTGCCCATGTCGGCAAGGAGATCGGGCCGATCGCAAGGCCAGACGAGATTCGCTGCAGCGATGCCTTGCCTAAAACGCGTAGTGGCAAGATCATGCGCCGGATTCTGCGCGCTCTCGCAGCCGGTGAGGAGGTCACTGGCGATACCAGCACGCTGGAAGATCGCTCCGTTCTTGATCGTTTACGCGGCTAAGGCCAACCAACCCATGCAGGAGCAGCCCTGGCTGTTTCTGCATGGGAAACCACTCAAATCATCGGGAAATCTGGTGGAAGAAGCGCTTGATCGGGCCATCCATCCTTTCCATAAATGGCGTCCAAAATCACGTTGAGAAGCGAACGTTTCTGTTGGAGCTCCTCTTTTGCAGCCCATTGAATTTCACTTAATTCTTCGTCCGAAACTTGAAGAGCTTCAATCAACTCGCGATAGGCCAAACGCTCTTTTGGATTGATATCCGATTCATCGCCTGGATTCCTTGACACGCCTGCCACCAAGCAAGCCACTCTCACCGCTGTGCACTGATCGGTGTGATTTGTCAGCAACGTGGCGAGCTCTGTCAAACTCTGTGGCTGATTGGGCCTGTAATCAGGGGTGGCTTCCTCGAGATAGAGACGCTCAGGCAAGTCTTTGAGCAAACGATCTTCCTCATCAGAAATAGTGCCATCACTCAGAGCGATGCATCGAGCAATCTGAAGAAGAACTTTTTGTGTTTTGTTGTCGCTCACAACGATCTGAAAAGAGCTTTCTCAATCATCGCTGACGTTCAATACCGAGCCCCACGTTGCCAATGGATTGAATCAGTTCTCCGATCACCCTGGCTCTAGACGGATCATCGGCCCAGTCCCCCAGAAGCCCCTGTCGAAGGCCAGCACTGGCAGGGGTGAGGTGATCTCCCTTCATGGGAACAAACTGACTTTGATCACCGGAGCGCTTGCTTAACGCCTGCATCAGGTCCTGGCTCTGGTCCAACTGATCAGCCCCAAAGCGGATCACCAGGTTGTGGGGCTGGAGGTAATAACGTTCGATCAAGCGCAGAGTTTCCTCAGGTCCAGGGCTGAATTCCGTCACCACGCCAAGGCTTGGCGCCAATGTGCCAAGCAGAGGAATCGAGCGTTCAGCGGTGAAGTTGTTGAAACTCAAAGCGGCCATCGCAAGACTGTTTCTCCCGCCATCCGGGGCCAACAAATGCAGCTTGCAGCCCAAGCTGTGGCCCACACGGACCGGAACAAGATCTTTGCCTAAGCGCTGATGAAGCGCTGATCGACAGGCGCGTAAGGCCTGCCAACCTTCCCGCGCCTGCAGTTGATGATCAAACCCAGGGACGTAACTCCAGGCGTGAACCGCAAGCTGACGAGCCGCCAACCCTTCCAACAATCGTCGGTAACTGATCTGGGGATTGGTGGCTAGGTAGCTCCCCCCAATAAATTCAACCAACCCTTTTGCGGAAGCAGGCCAGAGGCACCAACAGCCCTGTTGTCGCTGCCAGCGGCTCATCCTTGGGACAACTCCTTCACGATCCGTTCGGCTTCACGCACGTGCGCAGGACCATCGAGCATGTTGTTGAAAATATGGCGAATGGTTCCCTCGGCATCAATCACATACGTCACCCGTCCTGGAAGCAATCCCAGAACTTTGGGAACCCCAAAACGCGTGCGTAGCTGCTGCCCCTGATCACTGAGGAGGGGGAACGGCAACTGATAACGCTGAGCGAATTTGCGATGACTCACGGCATCGTCGCTGCTCACACCCCAAACCACAGCACCAAGGGCCTCGAGTGAGGAATGGGTATCGCGAAAAGCACAAGCTTCAGCCGTACATCCAGGGGTGTCGTCTTTGGGATAGAAAAACAACACCAACACCTTGCCTTGCAACTCTTCGCGACGTCGCATCACGCCGTCTTGATCTTCGAGGGCAATCTCTGGTGCCCGGTCTCCGATCGTGAGAGCCATGGAGGAAATCAAGAATTTCAGGCACCCTAGGAAGCACCTAGGGCTAGACGGGAGAATGGTTTTAAGAATGAACGAGCTGCAGTGATGGAGTCGGGCGCTGTTCCTGGTCAGTTGAATCTTCTGGGTGAATTTGAGATGGAAGAGCCGCAACCTCTCCCAGTACCAGAAGGAGAAGCAGGCGATCCCTCCGCAGCGCACACCCTGTTGATCCTCGATACGGAAACCTCTGGCTTAGAGCCTGAAGAGCATCACTGCCTTGAAATTGGGGCGATTTTGTTTGATGTGCCAAGCCGGCAGATCTTGGCCCAGATGTCCTGCCTCTTGCCCGTTGATTCCAATGCGGCGGAGGCTATCAACCGCATCCCCGCCGCCGTTACACGTCTGCCCCAACCCTGGAAACCAGGGCTGGACTACTTCCAGGAATTGCTGAACGCAGCCGACCTACTGGTGGCACACAACGCAGCCTTCGACCAGCAGTGGTTTGGCAGAGGGTCTCTTCCTGCCACCGATCGTCCGTGGCTCTGCAGCATGGAGGACATCCGTTGGCCTTCCGAGAAACAACTCAGGCCCCGCCCTTCCGTTCGAGACTTGGCCCTCGCCTACGAGATTCCGGTTTGGGCAGCCCATCGCGCACTGACCGATTGCATCTATTTGGCCGAAGTGTTCCGCCGTTGCGATCAACTTGAAAAGCTGATTGAACGAGGACGGGAACCCCGTTCCCTGATGCGAGCGCAGGTGTCCTACGACGATCGCCAACTCGCTCGTGAGGCGGGCTTCCGCTGGAATGATCCCGTGAAGGGGGCCTGGACAAGACGACTCAGCGCTCGCGAAGCAGCGGAACTGCCTTTTCCAGTGGTGACTCAAGACGCGATTTGAAGCCAAGCATCCAGTTTTGTTTCAGCAATCCGAAGCCACATAGGGGATTTTTCACGGAGAAGGTCCGCGGCATCAGGCTGTCAGTACGGTTGTTCTCTAACTACGGCTCAGCGTGCAGAGACCTCTCAGCCACTGCGAATTCCGGAGCATGGATCCCTTGCGGCGTCGCCTGCGGCGCTGGCAACAGGTGCGCACTTGGGCTCGTTTAATCCGAGAAGCCGAATCGCTTTGGCACGTTGATGTTCGCGAGTTAAGACGGCTTGGAGCGATTGAACTATCCCAATTGCTTGAGGAAGTGCCGCCTGCACAGCGCATCCGAGTCAATCGCTGGCTCAATCGCTACGCCGTCGCAACGCGTTTGATTTGCCCTCAAAACTACAAAACCAATCAGCTTCAAGACACGCCCAACGCATGACCGTCCGGATCCATTGTTGAGATCTCACTGCCTCAAAAAAGCAGAGCCGGAGGGAACTGATAACCAGTCCTTAATGCATCCTTTAATTGGTAATGAAGATCAGCATTTAAAACAAGCGGGCAGTGATTGCACAGCATGCGTCGCCCTTTCCCAATTCGCTCATCCATCACTCTCATGGGTGTGGCTGCAGGCCTCAGCCTTGCAGCGTGTACAAGCACAGAAAACAGCAAAAGCAACATCGAAGGGACTCTTTCGGCAGCAGGAGCTTCCTTTCCAGCTGCGATTTATCAGCGTTGGTTTTCGGACTTAGCGCCGCAGGGAATCCAAGTCAATTACCAATCCGTAGGTTCTGGGGCAGGTGTACGCCAATTCACTGCCGGCACAGTGGACTTCGGGGCTTCTGACAAGCCAATGAAACCCGAAGCCATTGCAAAAGTAAGTCGTGGTGTCGTGCAGATCCCAATGACAGCTGGTGCTATCGCCGTTGCATACAACAATGCAGGCTGTGAACTAAAGCTGACACAAGATCAATTAGCCGGCATCTTCTTAGGCTCGATCAAAAACTACAGTGAGCTCGGATGCGATTCAAAAGCGATCAAGATTGTGCATCGCTCGGATGGATCCGGAACCACCTACAACTTCACCAAACACCTTTCAGCGATTAGTCCTGAATGGAAAGACAATGTAGGCGCTGACAAATCTGTCCAATGGCCTTCAGGAATTGGAGCCAAAGGAAATGAAGGTGTGTCTGCTCAACTTCAACAAATCGATGGTGGCATTGGCTACGTCGAGCTGGCCTATGTAAAAGGAGATCTCCAAGCAGCGGCTGTGCAAAACGGCTCAGGTGAAAAAGTTGTCCCCACGAACAAAACGGCCAGTGAAGCGCTGGGATCCATCGATCTCGGTCCAGATCTGATCGGTGGCAATCCAAACCCTATGGGTGGATATCCAATCGTGACGTTCACTTGGGTGCTGGCCTATGCCAACAACAATGCTGAAAAGTTACCTCTTCTTCAGAAGACCTTTAACTACATGCTCTCGGACGAGGCCCAGTCCAAAGCTCCTGAACTTGGCTATGTTTCACTTCCTCCAGAAGTCATTAGCAAAGCCAAAGAAGCCGTTGCAACCATCAAGGAGTAATCCTTAGTCAAGCAACTTATCAGGATAAAACAAAAGGGGGGAGAGTCATTCTCCCCCCTTTTTTAATGCCACAAGACATCCAATGACAAGCAAATCAAAAGCAGCCACAATAGAAATTAAAGAGGCTGCATGGATTGTCTAGGCGGAATAGGCAATTTACAGCTGCTCAAAAATGCCAATCCCACAAGAAGGCAAGACATCCACAAGCAAGCCTGCATGCCTCCGACAAGAAAAATAGCTCCCGACAGCAAAGTACCCGTTAAACGTCCAGCGGCATTCGCCATGTAATAGAAGCCAACGTTGAGGCTAACGTTTTCGGAATCGGTATAAGAAAGAACCATGTAGGAGTGAATGGAGGAGTTCATTGCAAAAACAACACCAAACGCAGTCAATCCAGCAGTGATGGCAACCGACACATCGACTTCACGCCAAAGGGCAATCGCGATGAGAGCCGGTATCGCCGTTAACAGGGCACTCCAAAACTGCACAGAAGAAACCCCAGGTGGAGTGGTCTTTCCCCAAAGACGACGCAATCCAGGAGCAGACCCCTGAACAATGCCGTAACCGATCACCCAAAGGCCTAAAAAGCCTCCAATTTCCCAGAAGCTCCAGCCCAAAGAGGCCTCTAGAAAAACGGGTAAAGCCACCACAAACCAGACATCTCTGGCACCAAACAAGAAAAAACGAGCCAATGACAAGACGTTGATTCCTTGGGATTTGGAGAAGAGGGACGACAGAGAAGGCTTGTCCTTCATCTGTCCAAAATCACCTGGCAAAGCCAAGGTTGGCAGGAATGCAAATGCCAAACCTGCTGCCAACAAACCAACGGCAACATTGAAGCCAAAAGAGGTTAAAAGCAAACCACCAAGAAAAAAACCAACCCCCTTGAGAGCATTTTTGGATCCAGTAAGAATGGCAACCCATTTAAAAAGTTGTAGATCCCCGGTCTGAACATCATCATCACGAACGGGAACAACAACCTTAATGGCACTTTTCGCACTCATTTTGTTGAGATCCTTCGCGATGCCGCTAACCGCCTGAGCGACCATCACATAGGTCACACTCAACAACTTTGGCCAGCTGGCAGCAACAGGGATCAACATCAACAACGCAAGGATCTGCAGCAACGTGCCAACCCACAACGTGAAACGCAGTCCAGACCGAGCACCAATCAAACCGCCATAAAGATTCGTTAGGATCCCAAAAAACTCATAAAAGAGAAACAGAAAGGCAATTTCGAGTGTGGAATATCCAAGCTCATGAAAGTGAAATAGAACCAACATACGCAACGCTCCATCAGTGAGCGTAAATGCCCAATAATTTGCAGTCACGATGCTGTATTGCTGCAGCGAAGAGAGCCTCATTCCTCGAGAGAAGCTATATGACAGGCCAGATCAGCCATGCGTGAACTGTACCCCCACTCATTGTCATACCAGGCATAAATCTTTACTTGCGTACGGTTAACAACCATCGTGGACAACGCATCAACGATAGTGCTTCGGTTGTCATTAACATAATCGACGGACACCAACGGGCGGGTTTCATAACCAAGAATGCCGCGAAGATCACCATTGGCAGCCGTTTCAAAGGCTCCATTAACATCCTCTATCGTCACATCCTTCTCCAATTCAAACACTGCATCAGTGAGGGAAGCATTTAAGAGAGGCACACGCACCGCATGACCATTCAGCTTGCCCTCTAATTCAGGAAAAATTAGGCCGATCGCCTTTGCTGAACCAGTCGTTGTGGGGATCAGACTTTGCATGCAGGAACGAGCACGTCGCAAGTCATGATGAAAACCATCCACAACAACCTGAGTGTTGGTGACATCATGCAAGGTCGTAATCGAGCCATGCTTAATCCCAAAACTGTTATGAATGACCTGAACAATCGGTGCTAAACAGTTGGTTGTACAAGAGGCAGCTGTAACAACTCTGTTGAGATTTGGATCATAGAGGTGATGATTAATCCCATACACAACATTGATTATCTCAACACCATCAACAGATCCTTTTACAGGACAAGCAACAAGAATTCTCTTTAATTTTAAAGCATCTAACAACCTTTGAAGTGATTCTGGTTGCTTGTAGTTTCCACTACATTCCAGCAACATCTCCACCCCGGATTGAATCCACGGCGCACTCGCTGGATCACTCTCTGAGCTAAACCGAACTGGCTGATTGCCAATAAGAAACCCATTTGGATGCGGCAGAACCTCTGGATGCCAGCGCCCATGTACAGAGTCGAATTGGAGAAGGTGGGCAGCAGCAGCAGCATCACCAGCGCAATCGTTTACATGAACAATGTCAATCCCTGAACGGCCCCATAAAGCACGAAAAACAAGCCGACCAATGCGGCCAAAACCATTGATGCCAATACGCATCGAAACTGAAAAAAGAATCCATCCACACCTACTCGTCCCAAGCTCGAAGTGTGTTTAGAAAGGGTTAAAGCATTCCCCAGAGCAGGTAAAGATCAATCCAGACGGGTCGCGAGAGATCAAGATCAGAGCATAAAAGCGATATTGATGACCATTCAAGGGCTCAGCGCTAGAGACGAAGACCCTTAAACAAACCATTACCAACTCTTTGCTCAGTGCTGAATTCAGCTCCATAGCCTTATTTCACACCAAGAGCACACTGCGAAATGGTTTGCAGCCCTAGCAGCTCCAGCGGTTTTCTAGGAGATTTAGAGAACAGCTATCGACGTCGCTCCATTCATTTTGATGCAGGGGTCAACATCCCTATGCTCCCAGAGCATATTTGGATCGTTGTACGAGGCATCGTGAAATTAAGCTGCCTGAATGAGCAAGGTGATGATGTGTTAATTGCGATTGCAGGTCCAAATGAACCCTTTGGTGATCCGCTAACACAACTCGACCTCTACCAGGCCACCACGCTTGATCATTGCGACTTGCTTGGTCTATCGATTCAAGATGTGAATTCAACGCCTCATCTGAGCATCAATCTGATGAAGGCGATGATCAGAAGAACCCATCAGTCAGAAGCTCTCATTGCTCTTTTAGGACTGCGTGGTGTAGAAAATCGTGTAAAAAGTTTTTTAGAGTTATTAGCAGAAGATTATGGCAATCCATGCACTCAAGGGCTTAAACTAGATTTACGCCTTACCCATCAGGAAATAGCGAGTGCTGTCAGCACAACCCGAGTTACCGTCACAAAGATATTAGGCCAACTCAAAGAGAGTGGTTGGCTTCAATATGATAGCCAACAAAAGATGGTTATAAGTCTTCTTCCAAAACGGAATAACCACCAACAGCAAAACAATGGATTAATTCAAGCCAAATAAATAGGAAATAAATGCAAAAAAGTTGCAAGTGAGAACGCAAAACGCTTTACAAGACCAAACTAATTAGCTAGAAGTTGAATCAACAACCTCAACAATATTTAATCAGCAAAAGCGGTAACCAAAACCACGAACCGTAAAGATCTTAGCTGGACTAGAAGGATTAACTTCAATTTTTTCACGCAGCCAACGAATATGAACATCAACCGTCTTTTTATCACCGATATAGTCGACACCCCAAATCTGATCAAGCAATTCGTCACGGCTCCACACTCTCTTTGGGTGCTGCATGAACAACTCTAAAAGTTTAAATTCTTTAGGTGAAAGTTTAATATCACAGCCATCTCGAGAAGCCCTACATTCATCCGGAAAAAGCTTGAGATCACAGCATTCAAACTTTGCAGAAATAGGTGCCGCTCCACTTAATGGATGGCGCCGTAAAAGGGCTCGGCAACGAGCCAAAAACTCACGATATCCAAATGGCTTGATCAAATAGTCGTCTGCACCAACTTCAAGACCCATGACACGGTCAGCTTCCGTATTTAAACCACTAGTCATTAGAATAAGAGATTGATTATTTTGCATTCGAAGTTTTCTACAAAGGTCAAAGCCGCTGACCCCGGGGAGCTTACGATCAAGAATAATTAACTCAAACTCTTCTTGCTGTAAAAGATCCCATGCAATCAATCCATCACCCAAAGATTTAACTTCAAATCCCTCCTCTTTGAGAACGCCACACATGAGATCACGAGTTTCTTGATCTTGATCAACAACCAAGAGACGGGCCCCTTGCGAGATATCAAAAAAATCGGTGGTCATAAAGACTCGGACACCTTTGAAACTTCGTCAACAGAATTCTTCTTTAGCTTAGCCAACCAGCGCCCCGTCTGCACGTTTGTCTATGCCCATCTTTCGAGAAAGTGATTGGTGCCATGCAGCAAGGAGCACAAACAAAAAAGACCCTCAGCAAGAGCAGAGGGTCTAAAAATCAACAAGCTTAGTTGAGATAGATTCTAGGCAGCATTTAGAATTTAAATGTTGTCTGAACCAACCCACCAAAAACATTGAATTGGCCATCGTAGCCACTTCCGTTCTTCACGAAAGCTTGCGTGTCCTGTCCCTCAGGACGAGATAGATAAAACAGTGCTGGTGTAATAGCAATGTTATCTGTCACCTGGAAGTTGTAATACAACTCGAAGACATAATTGCCATCGTATGGAGTATCACCACCCTTAAGAGCCGTCGCAAACGTAGGTTGGCCAACAGCAAAGCCAAGATCATTGCCTTTTAAGAAGACATCATCCCACTTAAGGCCAGCCATCCAGCTCTGAGTCGTCAAAGGAGTTCCATCTGCCTTGTCGTTAGAACTCACCGTATTCAAACCCCAACCAAGAGAGATGGAGGGAATGAAGCCTGGATCTTCAGGAGCCCAGTAAGCATTAATCGCGTAACTGTTCGAGCTGCTGGCACGACGAAGTGAATCTTTTTCGCCATATTCGCAGTCATTGTTCCAGTCATCAGACTTTGCAAAACTGGTTCCACGACGGAGGCCATTACCGCTGTCGCATTGCCCATAGCGGTAGCCAAGAGCGACACCCCAGCGAGGACCGGCGTAACCCACTTGAGCCATCAAGCTGGCTTCAGAATTGGAAGTCATGAAACCTCCTTTATTGGGGTCAGAAATATTTCCATTCTTGTCATCAGCAACATAGTTGACAGAGACACTGAAGTTGTTATCTCCCTTGTCAACTTTCTGTTGCCAATAAGCACCAATCAGCTGTCCAGTTTCTTTGTTGTAAACACCACTGGTTCCCATCAATGCCGTCCAATCAAGGATTTTGGCACCACCTTTATTATACTTAGAAGGCCACAGAGCGATCGACTCAGTATTACGAGCAACGGCACCAGCAATCACGGTGAATTGATCGCCTACAGGAAACTTGTAGTACAGGCGGTCAACAATCACATTATTGCTGAGAGCGCTGTCAACAGCACCTGAGTCGGTCGCAACGTCCAGTGCGGCGAGGTTTACACCTGCACCAGCAAAAGCATTCTTGCCCTTTTTAAAGTTGCCAGCCCGCAAACGAGCAAGCAATTTATCTTTGCCAGTAAAACTAGTATTAAAAACTAAGCGTTGATCGTAGTTGAAAGTCGTAGCACCAAAAGCACTGTTGTATGCATCAGCGCCAGCCTTGCTACCACCAGCATTCGTCGCACCGATCACGAAGGTGGCTTGGCCTTTCAGCTTGGTGGTGGTGGAGAACTGAGTTGCTTCCAGTTCGCCAACGCGGGCTTCCAAACCGTCAACACGGCCCTTGAGGATGGCGAGTTCCTTTTCGAACTCTTTCATCAAGCGCTTCAGCTCGTCGGTCACTTCGGTGACGCGGTCGAGACAAGCGTTCAACAGAGCAGCCGCTTCATAGCGGGTCATTGCCCTGTTACCGCGGTAGGTGCCGTTGGGGTAACCAGCCACACAGCCG
>WLWH01000915.1_pt1 | contig 22294 bp, 24 predicted proteins | sample 6712741 | NCBI WGS metagenome assembly WLWH01 (sample SAMN12718694, study PRJNA515312) | sponge metagenome | isolation source: marine sponge | host: Mycale hentscheli | place: New Zealand: South Island, Marlborough, Capsize Point | collected 2003-05-01
CACCTCGCTTGGCCCAGAAGTAATCGCAGCCTTTGTCCATCAGCCTAGCTATGTCAGCTAGGTTCAGACCTTCAGGCGTTAGACCGCTGGTCATCTCCTCTGCGTCATTTGCATTAATATCGCTCATATGAATGCCTCTCCTTTCTGATACCAACCCAGTGACTCATTAGCTCTGGACTGCTTGATCGGGTTAAGCACAGGAAATGTTGGGTTGTTTTGAATCGAGTCTGTGTTCTGGTGTTCGCGTCTACTGAGTATAGCTAGAGCCATCTGCTCTTTGGTTCCCCAAGTTCTCCCGTCACCCGTTGCACCGTGATGTAGCGTGCAAGCTGACACTGTGCGCCCCTGTCCAGTAGACATAATTCCTGTTACGACTCCGTAAAAATTTAACCCGTGGAGCTGAATGTTGTTTCCGCTGACACAGATGCCAGTGTTCCTGCGATCCCATTTGTGAACGCCTTCAATGAGGCAGTCTTTAAAGACAGGATCAGGCAGGTAGTTGTTTCCGCTGGGTTTCTGACTAACAGGATACCAGCTCGCACCTACAGCTGGCCCGTGCTTGACGATGATCCGTGACCCCTGATGTGCCTGTAGGTTGCAGTCGTTAAGCCGAAAGTTGAACGCATTATCAGATATGTAGATCGGCATTGAACCACGATGGCCTACGATGGTGACGTTGCTTATGGCTTGCTCAAAGTTGCGAACGTCTCTCCCCTCAACGAGAGTCGATGGCTCTACATACATACCAATTGGAGAGTTGGTTTGGTGCCACCAACCATTATCATCTTTCAGCACGCTTGGTCCGTCTCCGTGGAAGCGAAGCACACTACCCATATGAGCGGGGCTGCTGACCTGAAAAGATCCAGCTAGTCTAGCTGTGTTGCGAAAGTTGTAGACAGGTTCAGTGCAAAGAATCACTACCTTCGGAGCTTCAAAAGAACCATACCAACCTCTACCACTTGGGCTGTTCCCCTGCTTGTCCTGCCAATAAGATTCCGATTTGTCACGGTAACCAGCCTGTGCTGCTTGGCCCTGCCTGATGATTTCTTCCCAGCTCCCGTCAGCGTAACCAGCTGAATCATTCTTCAGCTCAAACACAAAAGGGTTTACCCTGGCATCAACTGGTCTAGCTTCCAGCTCGTTTAGCCTAGTTTTAATATCAGAAACTGTTTTGTTTAGTTTCTCTCGGTCAGCTGGTATCCCCAGCATGTCACTCAGTCGTTTAATGAAGCTCATTATTTTCTTTTGTGTGAGTGGGAGGACACACCGTGTGTCCTCCCTTTATTCGCCACTGCCAGTTGTAGGCAGTCCAACATATCTCAGATTTTGTTTGGTTGGCGAAAGTGTTCAGTCATCAGCTATCTGCTCGCTGCGTTTTCTATTAAGCCACTCTTCGTGGTGCGGTTCAGATGCCTCTTCAAAGCGTGTGCGGTTGCGGACGAGAACAAGATCAACTGCTCCCTGTCTCCCAGCTCGGTTCTTCCCGATGGCAAGCTTGAGCAGAACATTTGGCCCATCGAAAAGCATTTGCTCCGCGTAGAGGAACAAGACAAGATCTGCGTCCTGCTCGATGCTCCCGCTCTCACGCAGGTCAGATAGCTTGGGTCGTTTATCAGCTGCGCTCTGCGCTCTGTTACCCTCGACTCCACGGTTAAGCTGAGCCAGAGCTATGACAGGTATATCCATCTCCATTGCCATTTGTTTAAGCCCAGCTGTGATCGTTCCAATTTGGAGATGGCGGTCTTTGCGTTTGTCATCGACACTAGGTTTGATTAATTGCAAGTAGTCGATGATCACCAGCTTAACGCCTTCATCTTTTACAAGCTTGCGAGCGCGGCTGCGTATTTGATGAATGCTCAGTGATGCGTTATCGACAATGTGCAGTGGAGCTTTAGCTAAGCTGGGAACGTGGTTGCTGGTTTTTGCAATGGTTCGCAACCTGCCGTCAGCGTCCTCGTTCTGATTCAGGACATCCCCAACTAAATCAACATCAGCAACACTGCTGAGCATACGCATATTCAGCTCGTCAGCTGTCATTTCGTAACTAAAGAACGCAACCCCGTGACCCTGCTGAACTAAGTGAGTAGCTATGTTGCCAGCCATCGCAGACTTCCCAACAGCAGGTCGCGCAGCGATTACGCATAGCTGGCCTCCGCGTAGCCCGCCGAGAATACGGTCCAATGAAGGGAAGCCGGTTTCCATTCCCTTAGCTTTCCCGTTGTGAGCATCCTCAAGCGATTGTATAACTCGCTGGAAAGAGTTCTTTCGTGAATCTGGGTCAGTGGTGACCAGCTTGGTCAGGCCGTAGACGACAGACTCTGCCTGTGATACAAGATCATCGATGCTGGCTGTGGTCGTAGCTTCCTGAACCAACTTCCAACCTGCCTGTTGAACTTCCCGAGCCTTCATCTTGTCAGCTACAATGCTATACCAGTAAGGCCAGCTCACAGCAGACGGGCAGCTATCGATCATGTTGTTTACGTCGAGAATATTAACATCTTTGTGAGTGCGTAGCCTGTGGCATACGGTCTCACATGAGAGGCTGACTCCTTCCGAATCCATAGCCTCCAGTTCGACCCAGACAGAGCGGCATCGAAGGTCGTTAAAGTGATTAGCGTTGCATCCAGCTGCGGAGAGGTCTGAATATTTGCCTAGCATTGCAGCACCTAGTAGTGCCATCTCAGCTCCGGTATCTTTGGGTATTTCTTCCATTGTTATTCCTTCTGTTATTTGTTGTGTTTGCGTGCCTGTGTTTCTGCATCAGCTGCGTAAAGCATGTCTTCCATTGACATTGAGTTTGCATTCTTACTCTTTGCTTTACTTGCGGCCGGTAGTGGAGGAGTGCGTTTGGCCCAGCCACGGAACCAGCTCTTCCAAGAGGTTATCGGTTGACCCTGTTTGGTCATCCAGTCGGCCTCTGAGTTGTGGTGAAAAAACTCTTCAGCGAGGTCAGGTCTTACAAGCTTTTCAGCGTATGCTTGAACGTCTGAAAGCGTTGGAATTTTTGCTGCCTTAGTCGGTTGTTTAATTGGGGGTTCTTCTTTTCTTATTTCTTTTACTAGGTATGGAGTGGCCGTCCGGCCACTATGTGTTGCCGTCCGGCCACTATGTGTGGCCATATGGCCACACTCCGATTTCATCAACGTGGAGACTTTTGCCACGTTATTACGCGTGGTTCCAAGCATGTCTGCGATCTCCTGATGGGTGCTGTTGGGGTATGTGTAAAGGAAACCCATAACGAGTTTCTTCCCCAGCCCTACTGCCAAATTCAATACGTCATCCGGCATCACTAAGTCCTTCCCTTCCATTCTTTCCTCCCTGTGATGTTTGTGTCTGAACTAGGTCTGAACGCCGCAGGATGTCGAGAAACTGCTCGCCGTCCAGCGTCACTAGCCACGGGAATTGGTTTTTAGTATGAGCAACCACAGGTATTTTCCCGTCTCCTGCATCTCTTTGGGCTTGCTCATATGCGGCCCAGACGTTGAGCCTCTCTACGTTTTTTACCTCCCAGCTAATGTCGGGAAGCTCCGCGCATACAACGTCAGCCGAGCTGCCGTCAGGAGCTTTCCCGCTATACTGAGAGGATCGATACGTAGTGGAGGGATCAAACCCTGCTGCACGGAGTTTGTCCCTCCACTGCCTCTCGCCCCTCTTCCCTTTTTCACGCTGCGACTTGCCCATTAGTGTTACTCTTAATCAGCTCTTTGACGTTTCGTGAAGGGTCAAACTTGTTGGTCAGCTGCCAAATTTCACAGGCAGCTCGAAAGGTTTTCCAACCTGCATCCAGCTCATCCTTAGACCAGACTTTGATCATCGGTGCAGCTGGGGTATGGCTGCAAATAACCACGCTCATCACTTGGCTAATTCGCTTAGGTTTGCCTGCCCACTCAGCGTTCTTGTAGGCAGCTAACTGCCAAAGCCAGCTGTCGTAGTAGTTAGGCTTAAGGTTCCCTTTTGAATCGGCCTTAACGTCCTGCGTTTTGTAATCCAACAGCGTCATCTTACCATCCACTTTTGCAATGGCATCCACTTGCCCAGCGTATCCGTATCGGTCTGACACAGCTGTAAACTCACTGTTCAGGATCTCAACTTTCGCCTCCTTTAACCACTGAGCGTAGTGTTTCACAAAGTTTGCGATCTCCGAATACTCGCTGCCTAAATAAAAGCTTTTGTTAAGCTCATCAATGGCGTTGTGCATCAGGGAACCAAAGGCTCTGGCATCAACCATCTTCTTCTGTGCTTGAGCTTTTACCTTCGCTTCATACTCGGCAAGATCCTCGTCCTGCCTGATAGGCATAGCTACACATGCATTCAGCATTTGCTGCTGTTTCCACCTATCCAACGAGGGGTTGCCAATAATCTTAGTGATCGCGGTCACGCTCGGGTAAAGCCCAAGCTTTCGTGCGTCACGCTTTGTGGTATTGCGCTCAGTCCCATCCTTTGAAAGCACAGTGTGAAGGGGGCGGCCATCGGGGTAATACCAATGGCCACCGTCTCCGCTCAGCTCTCTGGTTCTGTTCTGTGGTGTCGCGGAAAGAAACATAATCAGAAAGGAACTTGGTTATGCAGTTTGTAGTCCTTCGCCACGTAAGCGTCCTCGTTACCATCGACAGAGGTGATGCTGGTGAGGTTGCTGTATAGCTTGCCGTCCTTTTTGTTATGCGTGAAGACTAAGTGAGCTGGCCTGCCCACAACAGCGTCCGCAAACTTCTCAGGAGTTTCGTAACCCTTAACCTCCACCTCCCAAGTGTTCAGGAATTTGTGGAGCTTTCCGTTTTCATTTCGTATACATTTCGGAATATTGAACCACTCCCAGTGAGTGCATTGCCGTGACTCTCCTTCCTCTACCTCAAAGGTTTTCTCCGTCTGAAACACAAGAGCCAGCTTGAATTTCTTTTCATCCCCATCGTCATTCTTTGAGGTGTAAGGTATCCCCTGTTTGTTTTTTGTTACCACCTCGACACACACGCCTTTGCATACGCCCTTTGGGTGTGGATCGTAGTCTGTTTTATTTTCTTCTGTTGCTGCTAGAAACATGTCTGCCATATTTTATTTCTTTCTATTTATTTTTTGTTGTTGTCTTCATTTCCTGCGCGGTCTTTTCCGCGAGAAATTTTTTCTCCATTGTCGAGACGTAGGCAAGCAGGTCATAGACCTCTTCGCGAACGGCATGCGCGAGCTGCGGAATACTCATTCGCCAAAGCCCTTTGTCTCCCTCTGGATTATGTTCGCGAGTACCGATATCAAACTTGCGAGGGAACTCTGCTGAAAATTGATTGACGATCTCGTCGCGAATCTCTGGATCTTTCATTGATGTTTAAGGTAAATTTCTATGGCTGTGTCTGCGACCGACTGAACCTTTTTCCCCTGTTTGCGGCAGTAAGACCGGAGCCGTTTATGGGTATGTTCAGTGAGGAGGACAGGCTTTCGTTTCTTGTTTATTTTTAAGGTGGAACTCATTTGGTGCTATTACGATACAGGTGGAAGCACACCTAACGCAAGTTTTTTTACTGGATTTTTCTGAATTAAAATATATTAATAGGCTAACGGCATGCCTAATCAACGATCAGACGAGCGAAAGCGGGTGGGCTTTTGGGTCTCAAAGGAGACCGTAGAACAACTAGATGCTTTAGCTAAGGCGTCTCGTCGGTCGAAGACTCAGGTGGTGGAGTATCTTCTGGAGGCAGAGCATAAAAAGCGGAAGAAACTAGGGCAGCTAAAAGATCATGTCGGCTTGTTTCCTGACGAGGAATAGCCATCTCCGAGAGGTAGGCATAGCTCTGATCTGTGATTTGTAATCGGGGCATTACTGTAATAAACGTGCCGCTCGGGAAAAAGGGGCCAATTAACTTAATAAATTTGTTGGATTTGAACCTGCGACCAAAGGCTTATGAGTCCTCTGCTCTACCACTGAGCTACTCTGGCACCCGTAGAACGAGCGCAGACATTAATACCAACCGCAACAAACACGCAATACTAAAAAGGATATGAACTGGGGAAATTTAATGGACATGTACGCCTCGACTGGTAAGCAGCAAACACAGCAGCGAAAACATAATGAGTTCAAGCAGCCACGCTGGAATGAGCTGCGACACAAAGACATCAGCCAAACCAATGGTTGCGATTTTCTGGAGCTGCTTAATAAAGGTGGAGCGATGACGCAGATTTATTTGTCAGCTTTGCAGCAGCTCTCCATTGATCTGGGAGCTAGGTCACACGTTGTGTTGCCCAAGAAAATGTTTCCCAAAAAAGTGAAGGTTGCCAAGCGTTCGGTCACGCTTGATGAACATCGCAGGTTGTGTTCAAACCTTCGCAGCTATAGGTGGTCATGCTACCTAGAATTACTATGGGAAACAGGGGCCGCTCAATCGGACGCCGCTTCATTTCGCATCGAAGATCTGGATGGTGATGTGTTGGTTTACCATCGGCATAAAACAGGAACACGCGCTGCCCAACACCTCTGCCCCAAAGTCAAAGAGCTGCTCAACTCTCTCAAGTATGGTCGCGATGAAGGATTGTATCTGCCAGCTATCGCACGGATGTCCAGTAAGGATCGCGCATCCATTTTTCGTAGGCTCTGCAAACGTTCTGACATTGATGGGGTCACGCTGCACAGCTACCGATATGCGTGGGCCGAGCGTGCCTTTGAAGCTGGCATGCCCGAGCGTCTGGCGATGGTAGCTCTCGGTCATAACAGCTCAGCGATCCATCGAGTTTACGCCAAAGGTGCATCGCTCGTTGCTCCCTCACTGGACAATTACTCGGCAGCTGGTCACCCAGCTGAAACAAAAAAGATCCCCACCAACTGATGCCTCAGTCAATGGGGATCTACAAACACATCCAGAAGGAAAACTGGATATGTTTAGTGTGTGCTATGCCTAGCTACAGGTCAAGCTTGTTGCTTAGAAGCGCGTCAATATCCTCCTCGTTTCGGCCTTCCCATACAGCTCGCTCAGGATGCCCGAAGTCTTGACGGTTCCGATACAGCCTTACAGCTGAGAGGTAGTTCCCGCTGTGGCTGCTGTTGTTCTGAGCTAGGTGCATGCCTCCCGCCTCAGCCATTTCTTTGAGCTGCTTTACTTTTGTGATCAGCTGCCTGTTTAAATAATTTGAACTCATACTGCCTCCTCTCTCCGAATCTCCAATAGCTCGTTCACTCTCTCGGACAGTGAATCATTCACAATACGCTTTGCAACCTGAGCGCAATGTAACCAGAAACACTCGACCCCTCCCTCTGGATAATCTTCGACGTGATCAGTAGCATCATTCAGCTTGACGCTGTCTTTGTTTCTGAACCAATCAATCAATTCAAAAGCACGGTAATAGTAATCAACATACTGATTGCTCTGTGCCGATTCCTCGATCAGCTGGATGCAGCGATCAATGTCCGTGCTTTGCTTAACAATTTCAGCAGACCTATCCTCAATGTATTCATTGAATTCAGCTGGGTCATGACTCATATTTTTTTTCCTTCTGTTTATGTTTGGCACCGGAGGCTTTCACCCCCGATGCGTGATTGTTTTTTAATTGCGGCTGGGGGTTGTTGCATCATCCGTCCAGAGTCCGCTCTTCATCGTCTCTTTGACTTCCGCTGCCTGTTCTGCGAACGCGACATGAAACTCGCCGTAAAGCCGGTAGCTATCTACAAACCGTCTGACCGCTGGGCTTTGATTTATTTTTTTAGTAGCAACATCTGCTTCCTCCGGCGTAGCTCTTCGACCCAATACAGACATTGTCACGGTCTCACACAGCACAGCAAGGGCTTCGATCATTAGCTCCTGATTGTGTTGCGCCAGCAGTTCGTAACTGTTGCATACATTAAATATTGTGTCTCCATCTTCAGGATCTTTCAGCCGTGCAATAGCTGCATCAATTTTACTTTTGTTCATTGTGTTTTCCTTCCGTTTGTTTTGATTGTTCATATATGTATTCCCCTAAAGCTCCGATAACTGACACGACTCGACCGGTATCGGGGTGCCTTATGATCTCGTCTGTGATTTCTGCGGTCATGCTTGAGGTGAGATGAGTGCGTGACCTCCGAGCTGTCACAGCTATGGCTCTGCCAAGAGACACGCTGAGCAGATCAGGAGCAGCCTCGGCCAGAGCCGCCAAGCTGGTCACCCTGTTTGCAGGTTGCGCTGCCCACCCCTCACCGGCACGAAGCGCGGTGATAAGATGGTCAGCTACTCCCCGAACAGCTGAGCTATCCTTACTCGCTGGCATTGTCGCCCCCCTGTATCCAGTCTGGCTTGTTGATTGCGTCCCCGTCATAGTTTTCAAAGATCAGCTGGCCTTCATTCATTCTGATCCTCACCCATTGAGGCTTGGGTGCGTCCCATCTGGACAGGCCGTTGCCCCCATCAAACGCGTTGCCTCTGGCATCAGCTACATCACCGTCCCGCAGCTCAGCTGTGAAGAATCGGTGGTTCTTTGTGTGGTGGGATTGGTCTGCAAACTTACCGTTCACTCGCAGGTAACCGCGCTTGAATTCTTTTGGCTTATAACTTTTGGTCAGTATTCTTATTGTATTCATTTCGTTTCCTTCTGTTTGTTGTTTGTTGTGTATTTTATTTTGATAAGCCCAGCATCAGGATGCGCTAGGCGTGCAAAAGCTGCGCGTGATAAATCAATGACGCGACCCTCTACAAACGGCCCTCGATCATTGACCCTTACTCGCACTGATTTGCCGCCATAATGACAGGTCACGATTGTGCCAAAGGGCAGGTCACGGTGGGCGGCGGTCAGCTGGTCAGGATTGAACAGCTCCCCCGATGCGGTGGGCTTGCCTCGGTATCGCTCCCCATACCAGCTGGCCACACCCTCTAGCTGAGAGTGTGGCACCCAGGGACATCCCGTAGCAGTAGCTGCGATTGCAGCTGCGATGAATGCCTGTATCAGAATCATATGGCCGCACCAAATTCTTTTAGATCGACAGTGATTCCAGTTCGAGTGCATCGAGTAAAACCCAACCCGCACCAGCGAACAGCTTCGGTCAGCTGCTCAACTGTGGTGACAGGTGACTGGCTTTCACCGGTCATTTCATCGCACCCCATCAGCACAGCTTTGCCAGCTAACATTTGTGGGTTGCTGCTCTGCAATACTCGACCGTCAATTTTAAAGAAGTATGTGGGCAGGTCTTCATAAAGCAGACCCTCGTCATCCACGAAGACGGCGTCCCCCTCCTGCCCGATGTAGCTACCGATGCAAAACATGCGGCAGCTGATCACCTCGGCAAGCCACTCATGTGATTCACCTTTGACGGTGACCTGTTTGATCGTCCGCTCTCGCGGATCAATAATGATTGCGTTCATATATATTATTCCTTTTTGTTTGTGTTTGCTCTGCTTGATCGCAGAAAAGCCAGCTCACATATGTAAGCTGGCATGTTCTACGATCAGGGCTTCGGCGCTCTATCCTTTAAGGTCATACATGAAAAACGCTCATGCCCGTTCAGCGCACTCATGAACTCCTCGTCCTCAACCATCACCGCCGCGATCCCTCGCAGGAGATTTGACACTTTCTCGATATGGTTGCCGCCGTCCTCTCTGGTCTTATGCTCTATGATAAGAGCATCCACTTTTTCTTTTAGTTCTTTGCCGTCCATATATAGTTATTACCTTTTGCTTTGATTAAATAACGTGGTCACAATGTCAGTAATTCGCGAAGCTTGACCACGGCCTGCATGACTGGCCGCGTTTTGATTGGGTTGAAGCCAGCTTTCACGATCTCAATTCCGACCTGTCGCGCTGCTTCTCGCGCCACATGCAGCTGATGCTCCAGCTGTGACACTTTCAGTTCTCGCTGGTCTTTCATAAAGCCAGCCCAACGAGAATGATTAAGATCAGGCTCCCAGCTGCTACAGCTAAGCAGCCAGCCAGATCAAGCCAGTCGATTTTGAATGCGGTTGTTTTGCGTTTCATAATATGGATTCCTTTTTGTTTGTGTTTGTGAAGCGGCTCATCCACTCCTTACAGCCGCCCAGCTGGCTTGCAGCTGAGCGGTTGACAGGAATGGATCAGGCGGTTTGAAGCTTGGCGTCCAGCTGAGCTTCAAAGAGCTTGCGTGTGGCGTTCATTGCCTCTTCAGGGGTTCTATGCGTGCGGTTATCGCCACTATTTAGATGGCGTAAATAGATAACATCATCAGGAATCTGACCTTCACGTAATCCGATCGCGCAACCATAGCCTCGTTGATATTCGCCGCCGCTGTGACTGGCTACCCAATCATCGCTTTCCGCAATGGCGAAATTAATGCGGCGTTGCATAGCTGGATGACCTAAGCCAAAGGCGATATCATCGAGTGACAACATCTGGCCAGCTTGTTTCAGCTCAACTGTCCAGTGATACATGTCTTTAGTCGCATGATTTCCGCAACCGAAGATTGCAGACACCTCAAGTGAATGACCTTCAGATTCCAGCTCCGCAACCAATGCAGAAACAGCGGCAGCACGGTTGATCATTGTCGAAGCATCAACACTGCAATTTACTTCTACGCATACCCATAGACGCATGACCGGCTTTTGTGCGCGATGATCATCGCCGGTATTATACATGCACTCCATTTCACCAGCGCAATAAAGCGGCACATCTGGCAATGCACCAGCTATATCATAGCTGCGATACAGTGCATCCGCTGTTGTTGCCGCGCCTGTATCAAAAATCTCTTTGATATTAGCGTCCACCATTTGACGGCCTTTCGTCCAACCTTCATTTGCCAGCTTAACAGCTGCTTCAAAGCTAGATGTGCCGAACCAATCTTTCTTGCCTTTGCGTTCACTCTGGAACTCCTGCATCCAGTGCCTAGATTTTGGAGCCTGCGAAGCTTTGACGAATTCGTCCAGTGAACTGAAACTCCTTTGGTGTGTGTGGTAACTCATGCATCCTCCTTTGTCAGGAGTTCATCCGCTCTTGCATTCAAGCGGCGCACATCGCCAATCGGAACGCCTTTCCACAAGCCAGATTGATAGGCGTCTCTTTCCTTCCAGCCCAATTGAAGCAGCTTTGCAATTGTCATTGTGGCACGCATTGAAACGATAACTTTTACCTTCAATTCAGCTGCCGCTTTGCGTAGGGCTTGCACTCTATGCGCAACGTCCAAGCCTCCTTCAATCGCAACCGCTAAGCTGTTTTCTAATCGCTCATCATAATCAACATCCACAAAAACGAAGCGATCCTTAGAAGCCGCATCAAGCGGATTCCTTCCCACATACTCGCGGGTTGCACCACCCCAAAAGGTGTTGGAAGCAGCTATCGCGCGAAAGTCTTTATGAGCTTTGATTGTTCCATCTGGAAAAGCACATATCCCGTTATCCAAAGCGGCGTTGAAAGCCGTGATCGCTTTTGGATTGCTGCCGTCTAGCTCATCAAACAGGAACAAGCCGCCATTCTCATACAAGCGGCGAAATTCAGTTGATTTATATTCGCCTTTTGCATCGCGAAACCCTAGCAGGGCATATTCGCTTTCCACCTTACCTGTGAAGCCATAATCCAGTTCTAATGCCTCAGCTATCATCTGACACATGTGCGTTTTTCCCGTGCCAGCTGGACCAACCGCACAAACGTTCATACCTGCTGCGATGGCTTGAGTTATTTTCTTGAATGCCTTATGGGTGGCTCCATCAACTTTTTTGATGCTTTGCGGCGTAATGACGATCTTTTCAACCATTTGACCATCGCTGATCCTCTTTTCGATAGCAGCTTCTACAATCGTAGCTATTTCTTCGCGGCTTGGCCCTTCATCAAGATCATTGAGAATATCAAGAATCTGGTCTCTTTTACTCTTGGCCGCTGCTGGTTGCTTAGTGTCCGCTTCTGGCTTGGTATCAGTAGCAGCTGGCAAGATCCAGCTGGCCGAGGCAGGAAATTTGCGTTCGATCGCTACGGCTCGCAGGTTATCAGCTTTGCCTAGTCCATTGGGCAAAGACCCGTTGACGAATGCAGAGAAGTGAATGACCCAATCTGGCTCCATATTGATATGGTCTCGATTAGCCCTTAACAGCTTTCGCAGCTCTGGTTGTTGCATGTTCAATACCGTGGGGCGGCTCACTTCCAGTAAATGTGGTGTTTCCATATATATTGTGTTTGTTGTGTTTGTTTTAATCGCTGCTAAATCCGATCTAGCATTAACTAGCTATTACCGTTTGCAGCTGGCTGGTAACCTGTGAATGATGAATGGATGGATGAGACAATCATTGATGTGGCCGCCAAGATGAAAGCAGCTGGTCACAGCTGGAACGCTATCGCGGCGAAGACAGGAACAAGTGCAAGAACATTAAGGAGGCATGTTGTGGTGGCCAAAAGCAGGACAAAAGCTGGCCAAAAGCAGGACAAACCAATGGCCATCTCTGCCAAGAATCTGGATGATCTAGCTGAGATCTTGCGGGTTAAGCTGGCCAATGACGCCAATGATAGCGTGGAAGCATTGCGAAGCTGGAAAGCTGGCCAGCTGGATCTGCAAGAGTTTGAGAAACGAGAGCGGATAGCTGAAAGCATCCAGAAAAGAGCCACCAGCTTGTTAAATATAGGGGAAAAGCAAGAGCCAGTTGTCAATATAGCATTAATGAGTCAGCTTCCAGATAGCCCAAGCTTAACAACTGCAAAGGTTTATGATGTTGTGTCGAGTGTTGAATAGAAACAGGCGATCCGGTTCTGGCAAGAACTAGCTACCGAAGGTAGCTACCCCCTACCCCCCTTCGGCCCCTCCCATTACTATATATACACCCACACGTAATTTTTCCCTAAAAACCAAAACCGGCAAACTGACTACCAATTTGTCGCTGTCCATTTTTTACAGCCAAAATCGGACGGGGATGATACCGCATATCCTGATATGATCTGCCTTTGATTTTTTACAGCCACTTTTCAAAGGGAACTGGATAGGGGTTCCACGAAGTCAACTGTTTCATTTCAGGCTCTGATTTGGAACACCTCTTGGGGCTGATGTTCCCTTTATACTTTCTTATACTAGGTATGGAGTGGCCGGACGGCAACTATGTGTGGCCAGACGGCCACTATGAGTGGACGCACGGCCACACCCCTATGATAATGGTGTGCTTCGCGATGTGATAACTGCGTGTATGGTGGGTGTCACGAAGTGGATACCGTTTCCGCTGTGATGATAGTGATGAAGGATAAAGACGCGTCAGAGATACCCTCCAGCCCCATTACAGGCTATTGCCTGAGGTGCAGGTCGCAGCAGGAGTTAGGGTGTGTAGAAGCAATTGAAACCAAGCAAAGGTCTGGCATCCGTGGTAGATGCAGCGAGTGCAATTGTAAGGTGGTTAAGTTTGTGGGGTCAAAGACTCACGTTGATCGCCCGAGAGGATATTACGACAAGCGTCATCGAGCCAAGAAAGCAGAGGAAAGACGCCTGAAGCTACTTGACTCTGTGCCACCTGTGAAGGCATCGTATATTGATGGTGAATTGGAATCCTGACACAATCATTCCCAAGTCGATGTATCTCAAGCATTGCAGTCTGAACGGCAATGACATTGAGGCGATCAATCAGGCAGTCGAGGCAATGGCAGCGTTAGCGGAGTTTATTGCAGCGCGTCACGAAGACTGTCCTGCGTTAGATGGAATTGAGGATAATTTAGAGCAGCTGGTAGATCTGTCCATCCGGTTGGAAGAAATACCAGCTACTACTCTTAATTGCTCGGCCAATTAGTTAATGGATTTGCCCGCGTAGTTTTTGTAGATGGGCATGATGTCTTCAAAAGGAATGGGGTGACCTGCTTTAGCTGCGTTTCTTCTAATCTGAGGTGATGGCATCAGAGGCCTGAGCCGCCCGCTCATTGCGTGAGCCGCATCAGTCTTCGTAATTCCATCTGCCGTCAGTCTGGCCATTATCTCACCATCCTTAAGTCCACCCAATCTCGCTGCACTGATTTGTTTGTCCAGCACTTTAAAGATACGTAATCTCGCTTCATTGGCTTCAACGTAGCCGTCAATCATTGCACTGTCACTGACGCTGCCCGCACTTCCGGCTTGCTGGTTGAAGTGGTAGTTTGCGTTGCCCAACCTTCTATTAATTTTCTTGGAGGATCTGCTGAGAGCTTCTCGATAATCCAGCGTCTTTGTTCGGAATCCAAGCAGCTCATTTTGGAGGTAATCACTGAACTCAGGCTTTTCGCCAGAAGGCAGCGTTTCGTCCAGTAAAGCTGGGATGGCTCGACTTTTTATACGTGCGAAGCCTCCTGGGTTAAACGAAGAGAGTACATGCACCGATGATTCGTAAGCTATAGAAGTAAGTCCAGCTTCCTCATTGTAGACCGAAGTGCCATATTGGTTCTTATTACGTGCTATATCGATGAACGATTGGAATAGGATCGTCTCATTTGTGAACGGCTCAATTGCGCTCAGTGTTTTGCTGAGCATGTTCTCAATCAAACTATCGCTATCCTGCATCCCCCCTATCCCAAGCAGCGCCATAATGGGGTCAGTGGTGGCGTTATACGGGTTATTGAATGACCAGTTCGTGTAGTTAATTGAACCGTCTTCGCCTCTGGAAAAGAACATTTGTGAGTCTTTTTCGTAGGACGGAAGGAGTGATCTTACGGCCTCCTGCTCCTCTTCACCAACTCCTCCCAGCATTTCGCTGACAATTTCAAGAGCTACCGTAGCACCTGCAGTTACTGCTAGATGCCCCCCTAAACGTTTGGCCGCGTACATATAATTACCGTTCTTGAGTTCAGTGCTGGCATACCGAACGTTGTTAACCTGCGTTCTGAGTGACTCGTAAAAGAAACTCATAAACGGACCCACGAACGGCTGCATACGTAGTCGCTGTATGGCGGGTGGCATCTCCGAGTAAGTCGGCATGCCGCCTCTGGTTCGTTTTGCGGCAAGATTCTCTAACTGCGTTTCGCTGAAATCTGGATACAGTGGCTTGAGCTTGGCTTTTTCCATTTCAAAAGCCATTATCTTACCCAGTTCATCAGATGCTCTGTAAACTCTGGAGATGGCTTCAAATGCTTTCCTGCCTTTCTTGCCGAGCTTCTTGAGTCCTGTTCCTGTCGTTTTCCCAAGCAAGTCTTCTGCGGTGCTAGATGCGTCCAAGTGACTTGCTGCATCATTGAGAACACGCCGTAGCTCAGCGGTGGTCGTTTCCTCACCCACCAGCCCAAGCCTAGTCAGCTTATTAAAGTAAGCTTGAAACTTCTTGGCATCAGCTCCTGTCCCAAGTATGTCAGCATGCAGTGCCTTATACGCAGCTGCATATTGTTTAAACGCCATAGGGTTATGCCCGTTTAATAGAAGCATGATTGGCTGACTAATCAAGTTACGCGCATGCGTCATTGGGCTGAGTATCGTCTTGGACGCTTTGGAGTAAATGTTCCACTTGGCAAGTGTGCGGAGCAAATTGTTTTCAGAAAGGTTGCCACTGTTCTCGTAAGCTTCCAGTATCTGCGCTACCTCTGGGGAAGTGTAAAGACCGTCGAGAGGATTGTAGTCACGCACCTCCTGTGATTCTCGGGCAAAGTCTTTCTTGGTTTTTGGAGTGCGCTGCTTCTTGGCTGCACCCAGTCGGACGCTTGCTCCATATTGATCACGGTTATCAAAATCGTTTTCGCTGAAAAAGACTTTACCCATACCCTGCGTTTTCATGTCAGCTAGGAACTGATACTTGCCAACAAAGTGAGCCAGACGACTAACGGTGCGCGTGTAGTTGACGACAGGATCAGTGTATTCCCCCATCAATGCACGTATCGCGGGGTCTAGGTCTTCGTTCTTTTTCTTGAACAGAGAAAGATCATCGTGACCAAGCCTTCCAGAGTTCAGCTGATCTCTTCCGGTGGAGGATGAGAACTGTTCCAGCATTTCGTTTACCTTAACCCGTGCAGCTTGCTGAGCTTCATACGAGTTCATTCCCGCTTTAAGTAAATTTTTCTCAACCACATTGATAGCCCTGTTCATCACTTCCGGTTCAATGGAGTCTATGTATTTGGGGTCATCAAAGATACGGTAACTGCGAGCTAGATATACTTTCAGGTTCTCATCAATCTTGGATTTCAGGTCACCAGTGACCCAGTCTTTGTCTATGATGTATTGCGAGAGCGCATCGATTTGCTGGCGCATTATGGACAAAGGCTCAGCTATCGCCTCGTCCAGCTGACTGAGAGCTTCATTGTCGCCCTGCAAAGCTCGGTTTAGTAGCAGTATATCCTCCTCCGTAGCGTCAGGCATCTTGGCTTTTACAGCTCGCTGCAAGTTACGCGTATGATGCTGCACAGTAGTCATTACACTGTTTATGTATCCGTCTTTACTGATCTTTGTCTTGTAGAAGTCAAGCATGTCATCGGAGTTCGTGAGCGATGGCATGAGCAACCCGCCTGTGCTGTCAAAAATTTTGAATACACGTTTCCCGAAATCCCCTATCCCCGTCAAAACAGTGGACGCAAACTTTTGCGCTGCGGACGGTTTGTCCTGAGTTGGATCAGCTGCATAGGTAATCTCATCTTTCTTCGGGTTGAAGCGTTCGGTTAAAGGAATGACGTTACCTTCACTGTCTCGGGTAATTGCATCTGCGGACTTAATTTGGTTTGGCTCAAAAGCGATAGCAGCCTTACCACCCTCCACTTCGTTTTCGTAGATTATCCCGTCATGCCCGCTCATCTGTAGCATCTCGCGGATTTGCGCTCCCACTTCCTGCGCTTTGCTCATTGCTACACTGTCATCAGCTCGCGCAAGCATGTCTGAAAAGTAGAACTGATAGGCGTCAGTCAGATCGTCGGTGTAACGGTTCTCACTGAACATATCCCCAACGATCTCAAATGGATCTTCGGGGAGATTGTAGTCCATATGGTTCTCATCCCACCAATCCCCGTGAAAATCCTGATCAACCAGCAAGCTTGTATACAGAGTGTGATTGGCGAATTCTTCAGCGTCCATTACCCGAGGGTTCTCCAGCTTCAGGAATACTTCATAGAGCTTTGGATTTACCTTCTCTATCTCGTTACTCCCCCTGTAAATACCCCGCATGAACCTTTGTGCCACCTCTTGCGAATCCTCCTCAACAGCAAAGTGCGACCCGATAAAAGCGGTAGGATCAGGCCCGCTCACATTGGTGACATAAGATGTTTCATCTTCAGGAAACATTCTGTCCCCCTTAGTATCAAACACTACAAATCCTCCAGCAGGAGTCCCGTGCAAGCCTTCGGTCTGGTAACCGGCCTTAGCACCTATTTGTTTGACAATGGCTTTTGCTTTTGAAAGGTAACCTTCTTCCTTTTTATCAATGATCTGGTTGTATTCAGCTATAGCTGGGTCAGCTGCAAAGGTAACATCGTAACCGCCTTTTTGTTGATTTCTGCGAAGAGTCGCGTCCTCCAGCATTTTCGTCAGATGTTCGGCAAACTGTTCATTGACTACTGCGTAAGCCTTAATTTTTGTCCAAGCACCTTTGCGTAAACGTCCAGCATGTGTAGGACTAATCTCCAGAAGCTGTGCCATTTCAACGTCAGACATTTCAAGCAAATCTCCGACCATCATGTCTCTCTCTGCTTGAGAGAACTCAGTGTCCTTAATTAGCTCAAGCGTTTCGTTAAGCAAATCCGTAACGTCTTTCTCAGTTTCTAAAGTAAACGGGGGAACGGTTTGCGCTCCATCATCCCGAGCTGGCATGTATGAAAACTTCTCAAACAGTTCACCGCCACGGCTAACCTGCTTCCCTCTGGTTTGCTTGGGGATCTTCTTCTGGCTTCCTCTGATTGCCTTAGATGTCTGGTTTCTGACTATGGTTGGAATCGGTGCATCTTCTTCAGTCCACTTCCCAGATTCATATCCAGCTCGCCAAGCGTCATAAGCTCTGTCGGCAGCATCCAGATATTGATCAGAGTTAAATGCTGGATATCCCTGTTTTCGGAGTTGATTACGTATCTTGTCAGCAGCAAATTCGTGAGCTTTCTCTACCTGCTCGTTTTCTTTGAGTTTATCTCGATGTTGCCTGATCCGGTCCTTTTCTTCTTTGTGCTTAGCGTCTTTGATTTCCTGCGTGTAAGCTTTTTCAAGAAAAGAATCGATGTTCTTCAAGTGCCTCTGGATACCAACTGAGAGTTTAACTCGGCTTAAAGCACTGGACAGTATTTCCAGTAACTTGCGGAGAGGTCCATTACGGTAAGCGTCTTCAGTGGTTTTCTTAGTGTGCCGCTTTTGAAGGAGCTGACGCACAAACTCCTGAGCCATATGAACGTCGCTTTGAAAATCAGATCCGTAGATCTTTCGAGCAGCTTTGCGCTCAGCGCGTGACATTTGCTGGGAGATATTATTGTAGTATCCCTGTATGAACTGAGCGACATTCGGGTTGTCAATGGACATCAAACTTTCATCAAGCCGCTGCAAAGCTCTCCAAGCTGAAGGCATTTGTCCTTTTGATTTGAGGTTGTAATACTCAGAGCGAATTGCGTGAGCGTCCACATTATGGAGAACCTCTTCCTCCAGAGCTTTAGCCAAAGAAAACCCTTTGACCTTCATGCTGCGTTCCAGTCTGGCTGGGTCTACAAGAATAACATCACTGACTCCCTGAAGAGCAAGACTGCCAACACCTGCGCCTCCATCCATTTTACGAAACTGGATTTGCTTCAGGTCAAATAATGAACCCAGACTTTGCTGCACTCTCGCCAGAGCTTTCCCTATTTGCCCGCGCAGCTCAGCTGGAATACGTTTATCAACTTCAACCTGACCGCCAGCTACCGTTACCTTTTCCGTAGGTATCTTGCGTTGCGGAGTGGCTTCTTCAGCTTCCTCCACTTCGCCATCCACACTTTTTCCTCGGGCCTCACGCAACTGCGATAAACTCTCGGATGTTACCAATCTCGGGCTTGCTGCCCCCAGAATAGACGCCAACTGCCTGTCTATGTTTTCAATCTCACTAACGGCACTGCCAACAACACCAGAATCATCAACAGCTGCATCAATAGCTTGCCCCTTTCTCTCCAAAAGCCTACGCACAATGCCCTGATTGACTTCGGATAATTCCCCTCGATTCAGCTTGGCCTGAGCTGCCGCGCTGAGATCAATAGAGGTAGCTGACTTAGCTCGGTCCAATTCAGCCTGCCCCCTAGCTACCCTACGATTGATACTTTCTTCAAGTGATTGAAGTTCTTGCTCCATTTGCAGAGCAGCAAGTGTGGCCTGACCTCTGGTCGCTTCAGTAGCTTTTCTTTGACGCTCGGATTGCCGCTTAGTCTCCTGATTCCTAGCTGCTTGCTTCCGATCCCGCACTGCTCTCTCACGGTCTTGCCGAGCTTTGTCAGTTAACCATTGCTGAACTTTAGCTTCATCCGCGTATCTTAAATTCTCAACATCTTCGGGGGTTACATTAATACCTGCATACTCCAGATCTTTTACCGACATGATGGGGCGTTTCTGTGACTCGTCCTGAACGGTCTCATTGTAACGCCTGTTGGGTTCGTTGATCTTGTTAACGACTTCCGCTAGATCCTGCTCACTGACTTTAGCTACTTCAGGTTCCGTGGCGTTTTGCCGCTCATCGAAAGCTTTTTTGTTAATACGATCCAGCCGCTCCAGCTTTTTAAGAGTGCGAGTGAGCTGTTTGTTTTCATTGATGGCGTCTTTGGAATCTCTGGGCAGTTTGGTCAGTGCTGTCTTGCGGATGAAAGCGTCAGCTTCAGCCTGCGTCTCCACAGTGCTTAGCTTTTGTTTTCCTCGGCTCACTACAAACCCTTCGTCGGTCTGCATTACACTGTAGCGGCGCAGCTCCTCACCCAGATATTGGTCTTCAATGAAATCGTCAACGGACTCCTGTGAATCGAGGTTCATTCCGTTCGGAGAATCATATTCATCCCACCAGAAAGGAAGCTTGTCAGAGTCTCTCAACTTCTCAATGAGTTGAGTCCTGCGCTGATTGAAGTAATTTTTATCCTCATCGTCCTCTGCTACTTTGGTGGGGTCTTTGGGAGTTCCTGTTTCAGGAGTGGAAACGGTAGCTCCATCGGGCAGAACTTCAGCAGCAGCATCAGTCGCTTGAGTGCGTAGCTTTTTCTCCAGTGCATCAGCTGTCTGCTCGTTACCAGCTTTTCGTAGTGATGCAATTGTTGCGATTTCTTTATCACTAAGCTTTTTACTTCGTGCGGCACTAACAGCCGCAAACGGTGTGCCTACAGTAGCCCCGATTAAGAAACTAGTCCCAGCTGCTTCAGCTGCTTCACGCAAAGTCAGTTCTGGGCTGTGAGACATGACAGCTACAGCTGAGCTAAGTATGGATGCGCCCATTTCCTCGGCTCCTTCCATTGCTGCTCCACCAACAAAGCGGGCCGTTTTGTCTGTAATTGCTTTGGCTACTGTCCCTACTCCCTGCCTGACTTCGGGCTTGGCAAACATGTTGGCTGCGGCTTTTTCTATATCACCCCCAAGCCCCAGCTTGCCAGAAATGTAATTCCCAGTAGCAGTAGCAACAATCTCTCCCATAGCGGAGGCAGCGGCTGGAATGTAGGCTTTCTTGGTAGCCTCTGCTTTGGAGTATCCCAGATTTTCGTAGTTACTTTTAGCTTCACGGAAGCTTCCACCGAAGGACTGTGTACCGATAGTTCCGTAAACAACAGCCTTTGCTGTCCTAGCTTTAGCCAAAGCACTGACACCTTTGGCAGCAAGCAGCATGTTTGAAGCACCACCTGTCGCAAACATTGGAACTATACTGGCAGCTCCTCCTCCTACTTGTGCGCTAAAGCTATCCAGATCCAGATTGTTGCGCCTCGCAAAATTAAGGCCAGCGTTTTCCCATTCATTAGCTGTCTCCTCAAAGTAATCCCCTGCGGTATCAGACACCAGACCTGTCACCGCTTCGGCAGCACCAAAGAACGATGTGGGCAAGTCGTAGGCGAGACCTTTGTAAAAACCTTCACTAAAATTAGCCAGCATTCCCTGTGGGTTGAGCTGCTGGTATTCAGCAGCAAGCACAGGATCATGCTCTAAATACTCGGGGTGTTTGCTTCCGAGGTAGAATGTGAGTTCGTCATCGCTGACATCCTCCATCTGTGAGTTCTTGCTTCTTACTAAATCTAATGTAGGGGAACCCATAATTAATTAGCCTTAAATTTGCGGAAGTTTTCTCTTACTTCGTCAGCGGTTGGCATATTTCTGCCACCACCCCCGCCACCCCCACCTTCATAAGGAGCGGCAATTTCCTTAATTTCCTCGGCGGTGAAATACCCACTTGCTTTAAGTTGCTGCTTGAGTGTATCAGGATTAACCAGCTCCTTCATCTGCATTTCATCCTTAAAGGTTGCCGCCTTTATTGCGCCAGCAATGGCAGAAGCTTTATCTACTGGCTTGCGGTTACTGATAGTTGTCTGCTTTGCTCCGTCACTCCTGATAACCGTCTGAGAAGGTTTGGCGTTGGGCTGCATTTTTACGTCAGCTTCCAAAACGTCAGCTTTCAAGTTACCTTTGGAGTCCAGGTATGTTTCGATTTCAAAAGCAGCTGGCAATGCAATTCCGTAATTAGCTGCAATAGCTTTAGCTTGATCTGAAGATCTCTGAACCCTAGCTGCCTGTAGTGGGTTTAATTGCTGCATCCCAGCTACCGGAGCTGGCATTCCAGCTGCGGAACCAAATGGGCCACCTCCGATAGAGTAATTGCCCGTAATGACAGGAGGAGCAACAGACTGAGCAGGTTGACCGGCAACTGGAATAGAATTCATCGCAGCTTGATAAGCGTTTATGGTGTCCTGACTTAAATACCCGTTAGCCATCAACGACTCAACGTCCATACGTTCTGCTTCAGCAGCACGATAATCTCTGCTTTGAAGCCTGTCCGCTATTAAGGAATCTCGGAAACGCATTGCATCAACGGATTGAGTTCCAGTAAGGATGGCCGGAGGCATTGACAGTGTTTCAAGTGCTGGGTCTTTATACTCCATTAAAAGTAGCTCCTTATACCCAGACAAAGCTTCAAGCTCTTCGTTTTTAACATTTGCTAAAAGCTCTTTCTGACCAAGTTCATACTCGGCATTTCTTATTGCAAGCCTGTCCTGTGCTATGGCTGTGTCCGTAGCTCGCCTGTTTAAATCGTAGCTTTGATCAAACTGCCGTGCCTTCTCGGCAAGATTAGTCTTAAACTGTGCCGCCTGTCTGTCAGCCTCTGACTTACGGAACTGTAAGTTCTGGTTAAACTGCTTCGCCTGTATCCCAGCCTGAACAGCGTTCATGCCCAAGCTGGCTCCTCTAAAAAAGTTATCTTGATCTGACATAATATTAACCACCGTATCCATCGAGTCTTGGCCCCGCGTAGTTTGAGGGAAGTGCGTTCGCAGTAGATTGCAAGCTTGGTCTGAAA
>WLWH01000920.1_pt1 | contig 22206 bp, 50 predicted proteins | sample 6712741 | NCBI WGS metagenome assembly WLWH01 (sample SAMN12718694, study PRJNA515312) | sponge metagenome | isolation source: marine sponge | host: Mycale hentscheli | place: New Zealand: South Island, Marlborough, Capsize Point | collected 2003-05-01
TGCTTCAACCCATACGTTCTCATTTTGACAAACCATTAATTATATCTAGTGGTTTTCGTTGTGCAGAATTATGTATTGCAATCGGCAGCAGTGTTAATAGTCAACATGTTGCAGATGATGGAGCAGCTGCAGCAGATTTTGAAATACCTGGTGTAGACAATTTAGATTTAGCTATTTGGATTAAGAACAACCTAGAAATAGACCAAGGAATTCTTGAGTTCTACAAAGAAGGCGAACCTACAAGCGGATGGATCCATTGTAGCTACTCATCAGACAGTAACAGAAATCAATGGCTTAAAGCTAGAAGAGAAGACGGATCAGTTAAATATTTACCATGGACGGGATGAAATCAATTAAAATTGGATACATAGATACCGTGCACGGTGAATGCCCACACTGTCATGAAGATACTTTACTTGTTGCAATTGTTACAGATTATTACAAATGCACAATGTGTGGTGAAGAAACTAGACAATATGTAAATGGATCTATTAAGTATTTAAAACTTGATGATAGAGACAGAGAATTTATTCAAAAAGAAAAAAAGATAGACGAAAAAGATGGCTAAGAAAAAAGCCTTATTTGGCGTATCCAATTATCATAAAAGAACACCTAAGAAAAATCCTGGAAGAATAAGAAAGAAATGTGGACCAGGGCAATCACATCCAAAAAAATATAGAGGCCAAGGCAGATAATGAAACCCATAATGATCACCTTAATGTATCTTACACTAGGAGGTGACATAAATTTGACAACTTTTGAAATTAATAGTAGTTGCAGTAGTTGGTGGCATACTAATGTTGCTGCTGAAGAAAAGAAAAAGAAAACTTTTATGACTAATCATTATTACTATATGTACGATAAAAAAAGAGTTGTAGGTTATATATGTGGTGGGAAAGAACCAAAATGAGTGTGAGAAAAGAAATATGCACAATGTTTAGAATCAATTGGGCAAGGACTCTTTATTTTTGGTTAAGTATGTTTTGGGCTTTTATTTTATATGGTACGTTTACGTCAGTTCTATAGATTCACAATCAAAATGAATAACTGTTTTAGTTCTATCGACTAAATCTTGACCCATTTCGGACACAATTCCCATACTTCTAACATGTCCTGCAATAGTACATTGATGAAAAGTATCATACATAGGATATACTTTTATACCATCCATACAATTTTGTGCGACAATTGAACATACGTGTACAACCAATAAAAATTTCACTTGACCTCCATTTTAAAAACAGGATATAATACTATTTTATAATAAATTACTAATAGAAAGAGAGTGTATATTATATGACTGATATAAGCAAATCGAAAAGTGTAGCTGTAAGATTAGACACCTATGCTAAATTAAATAAAATGAGAAAGATCATAGTACCTAATGCAGTAATAAGTAGAGCTCAAGTTATTACAATGTTAGTAAACGAGAAAGCAGAGAAATTAAATGGAAAAATTACTAAAAACCGTTAATCTTTTTGAAAAAAAATCTGAACCTGAAGTAAGACTTTGGAAAGCTGTCATAGGTCAATTAGTGTTTGATGCATTTGTATCATCAGCAAATAAAAAAACAAATTTAGATAAAAAGATAGCTAGACAATATTGTGAAAACCCTCCTTGGAATTTTTCTATAATATGTAATCTAGCAGGTCTTGAACCTGATTATGTTACTTACAAATTAAAACAAAAACTTAATAAAGAAAGATTAAAAGAAAGTGGAATTATATGGAATACGAAAAAATAGGCAAATACATTTGTCCTAAATGCAAGGGCAATGGATATAGAAGAATATGGAAAGATACAAGCGAAACACAAAAAATAGAAATAGATTGTGCAGCTTGCAATAACCAAGGTGAAATACCTTTTACAACAAAAGATATTGTTGGGTTATTTAAAACAAGAAGAAGTCAATAATGAAAATATTATTCATTATAATACTAACAGTAGGACTAACAAGTTGCAGTAAAACTATGGATCCAGGAGACTTACTAGATCCAACGGGTACTGTAATAAAACAAATACTAACAGGAGGTAAAAAGAGATGAAGACAGTAGCAATAATACTAACTGCCTTATTACTAACAAATTGTAGCTATAGAGTTCAGTTTGGTAAGGCGTGTACACCTAATAACTCTGAATGGAGTTATGTATGGTTAAAAGAAAAAGGAGAAGTAAACATATCAAAGGAGAATTGTAATGGTAACTGATGAAGAAGCATTAGCAATGGAAGAAGAATATAAAGAACAGATTAGGTTGCAAGGTAGAATACCTATGACGATTAAGGAAGAATATAAAAATGCCGATGTATCTATACCCACGGCTCGAGGACCTAATGATTTAGAAGAAATTATAAATCGTTTAGAGTTTAAGAATAAAATGTTGCATCAACATATTGAGAAATTAACAACAGAAATTATTGAAGTTAGATCTGATAATAAAAAACTTGTTAAACAATGTGAAGATCAAATGAAACAATTTAGAAATAAGGGAGCTCTTTGAAAAAGAATAAAAGAGGTTGTTGGTCTGAGAAAATAGCCATAGCTTATTTAATGGAAAAAGGTTTTGATGTGTTTGATTCTTGTCAAACTAATGGACCCGTAGATCTTGTAGCATTTGATTCTAATAAAATTAAAATTGCTTTGTATGATGTTAAGTCTGAAAATTTTAGATTAACAGGACCCAAAAAAGGAAGCCGTATATCAAGACCAAGAAGAGATAAAAAATTAAGTAAACTTATTAATATGATTTATGTTGATAAAGATGGTAGTGTAAGAGAAGGAAAAAGAAAGAATGCAAAAGCTTAAAATATTAGATTTATTTAGTGGACTCGGTGGGTTCAGTTTAGGTTTAGAGCGAACAGGTAGATATAAAACAGTAGCATTTTGTGAGATAGATAAATATTGCACATTACTGCTGCAAAAACATTGGAAAGGAATTAAGGTATATAATGACGTTAAAAAAATTACAAAAGAAGGATTCGAAGCAGATGGAATTGAATCTCCAGACATCATCACAGGAGGTTTTCCATGCCAACCGTTTTCAGTCGCAGGCAAACAAAAAGGAACGAGTGACGACAGACATCTCTGGCCAGAAATGTTTCGCATCATCAAAGCATTCAAACCTAGGTTCGTTATTGGCGAGAATGTGCCAGGAATTGTTAACATCCAAGACGGCGTGGTCTTCGAAACTGTGTGCACTGACTTGGAAAGTCAAGGATACGAAGTTCAACCGTTCAATATTCCAGCTGCAGCCGTCGGTGCTCCGCATCAAAGAAAAAGAATCTGGATCATTGCAAGTTTGGAGAACTCCGGACGCACATTGCAACAGGGGAGCAGCATCAGAGAAAAGAATGAAGATGAAGTTGGAAAAGAAAATGCCAATCAGCATCAACGATCAAGTAGCTCATCCGAATCTAATGTGGCCAACGCCAACATCGACGGAGCGAAGCGGAATCAACCCGAAGACGGGCAAAGGAGCAGGACTCAGCAAAGCAGTGAAGATGTGGCCGACTCCAACGCAAGACTCAGCGACGGACAGAAAAAAGAATTACAGTCAAGGGGGCAAGCCTCTATCTCTAGCAGTGAAAGAAAGAACGTGGCCAACACCGACAGCGAGAGATTGGAAGGACTCGGGCAAAGCCGTAGTCAATTCAACGAGACATCTTCTTCCACAAGCCGTAGCGAAGAGCGACAAGGACAAGTGGGTCAAGGGTGGTGGGAGTTTGAACCCAACGTGGGTCGAGTGGCTCATGGGGTACCCGGCAGAGTACACCGACTTAAAGCATTGGGAAATTCTATCGTCCCGCAAATCGCAGAAGAAATAGGTAGAGCTATTATAAAGGCAGCCGATGACGCATAAACGAAATTTATTTGAGACTTGTATTGATGTAGGTAGTGGATTGATTCTATCTACTTTTATACAGCTTTATATCTTTCCATTCTTTGACTTATATCCAACAGTCTTAGAAAGCTTTCATATTGCCGTAATCTTTACAGCGATATCGATATGTAGATCTTGGTTTTGGAGAACATTATTTAACAAAAGGAGACAAGTATGAAAAGAAAAGACGCATTAACATTTAGAATAAAATGTATAGCTAAGAAATGTAGAGAGACAGGCAAATGGGATCTGTTATCTAGGTTATGTTATAAGTATAGTTGGATTGATTTAACAGCAGGAGAAGCTGATTATGATTAAAACCATACCTGATTTAATAACTGATATTAAATACTACTACAAACGGTCTAAGGATTTACCTTTAAGATTCATTGAGAGATTAGGCAGCAAGCTTAACTCTTGGGCATGGAATAAAAGATGGGGAAACAAGGACCAAGGAACTGGTTATGGCAGACGGACATAATTTAAGAGGACATAATTCTAGATGGAAGAGTGGTTATAATAACTATCACTTTCACGAACGTTTAGAATATGAAATTGTAGAAAAAGGTAATGATGGTTTATTTAGATCTAATGTAGGTTATAATGAAATTAAAATCAGACCTTTAAAATTTATGGACTTAACAACTTGGCCTGGACCCGATAGGGAAGAGTTAGTTTTAAAAGACTATGAGTTTTGGATACCTAGACGAATGATTAGAAGAGGTCCTAACTCTTGGAGTAGAAATAAAAATAGATGGGTACATAAACAAACTTTTTTACAAGGTTTGTATCGATGTTACAAAGGTGACCCGTTTTATAGATATGTGGGAGACTATCAATGGTAGAAATTAAATGGAATAAACTTTATACTTATCCTAAATCAACCCGATCCCTGATCCATGGTAAAAGACATTATGATGTTGGTACTAAGGATAAACTGCCGTCGGTTACGACGATATTATCAGCTACACAGTCTGAAGAGAAAAAGGCCTCATTAAAAGCGTGGGCTGATAGAGTAGGCAAGGATGAAGCCACACGGATCAAGGACCAAGCAGCAGCTCGAGGGACGACAATGCACGCTATTTTAGAGGCTTATGTAGAGGGTACTAAGAGGGTGGATTTGACTGAAAACGGCGTCCTAGCGACCTCTATGGCTCAGCAAATCATAGATAAAGGGCTATGTAATGTGGACGAATTATGGGGTTCTGAGGTTACCGTGTATTATCCTGGCTTATATGCTGGTGCTACAGATTTAGTTGGGGTCTATAATCAAGGACCAAGCATCATGGATTTCAAGCAATCAAATAAACCGAAACGTAAAGAATGGATCGGGGACTACAGACATCAATTAGCTGCCTATGCTTTGGCACATAACGAAGTCTATGGGACACAAATAAATCAAGGTGTTGTTTTGATCTGTACTAAAGATCATTTATTTCAAGAGTTTATATTTGATGGTGAAGATTTTAGAAAAGCTAAGTATGAGTTTTTAAAAAAAGTTGATGAGTATTATAAACAAGTGGGAAAAAATGAGCAATAATATTATCTATCCTAACTACAAATTAAACGGACTTACTATAAAACTTGAGAAAATTCTTTCTATGGTTGAAAAAACTGAAGGTGATTATAAGAGAATTTGGACTAATAAATGGTACCAATTAGCTCGAAAAATTAATAGAGAGTATGCAAAAACTCAAAGTAGCATGCAAAAACTGCATAGGTAAATGTGGCAAGATTGCCTTATTTGCCTTATTTCTGCCATAAATGTTACTCGACCCAAAATGAACACTGCTCTAAAAGCCTTGGTATATAAAGAATGTTACTCCAATAGGTTATTTTCAGGAAAAAAAGTTTTTAGAAAAAACAAAAAAAATCCTAGAAAAGCTCGTTGGAGTAACATTTGTTTAATACCAACGGTTCTAGACGATAGTTCAAAATGGGTCGAGTTACATTTGTTTAATACCAACGCTTTTAGAGCATCGTTGGAGTAACATTGGAGTAACACGGAGTTACATTAGAACCATTCTAAACTAGAGCATACTTGCAATAGTTGCATAGGTCATCTAGTCGATCAACTCTTGGGTTTAAGGGTTACTAAAAAACAGAAATGGGTATAAAACCATCCTATGAAGAGAAGAAAAAAGTCTAAATATAAACACGCATTGATAGATAATAAGAAATATTACTTCTATAAAATTGTATGGGCAGATCCGTGCGGCGACAGTGGGCATGCAGATGCTAATGAAATGAAATCTTTAACTCCAGCTACAATGATCACACAAGCTTATGTGTTTGAAAAAAATAGTAAATACGTTTGGACATTTGCTTCTTATGATTCTGAAGCTGCTGTATTTTCTGATAGAAATGTTTTTCCAAAATGTATAATATCTAAGATGGAGAGAATAAAAATATGAAAAGACCTAAAGGTAAAAAATACGATGGAGTATCTAGACCAACTAATGAAGCTTATAAGAATGGTTGGAATGAGATTTTTCTTAACAAAGTCTTAAAAGAAGAAGTAGATATCAATGGTACTGGTACACATAAATATAGAATCAAACACGGACCAAACAAGAATAAAGTAGTTTAATTAACCTTCTTAAGATCTAAAGGTTGGGTGTTATCTTTTTTGTTATCTAATCTTAATTCTTTTTGTTTTTCTTTAACATTAGACTTAAGTTCATCAGCAGTTACACCTTCTAATATTGGAGAGAATTCATCTAAAGTTTCTGAAATTCTTTTATCTAATTCTTCCTCTGATAAATCATCTAACTTACCTGTTCTAATAATTTTCTGTTCTACATACAATCCAGCTGCTTTGCCTCTAGCAACTTCAGCATTAATAGCTGCAGACCAGGCTCCTTTTTTTCTAGAGTCTTCTCTAAGTTTTGCAAGTTCAGAGATGTGTCTTTCATAAGTCACTTCATATTTCTTTTGATAATCAGATCTAATTTTACCAATGTATTGGACTACTAAAGGATATCTTTTTGGACTCTGTAATTCTGACGCAGTTATAGCTGCTCTATCTTTTGCATATCCTGCATCAACTGCACATTCTGTTGCCGTTTTTCTGCCTTCATTGGTAACAAGTTCTTGAGCAAATTTAATTTGCATTTCTGTTAGTTTTTTAGGTAAACCCATGTCTTGACAAATAGGGTAAGTTTGATAAAAAGTCAACATAAGTTACGTTGTTTTTCATTCATCGTCCTTATAGTTATTAATGTTTAGTGGGGTTGGCTTACGAAGTGACGGGAGACTAGATCGGATACTGAGCCCCACTTTTAAATTATGCAAGGAAAGTTATTAAGACAAACATTAGATAAGTTTTTAAAAACGCCTGTAGCTCAGGAAGCAAGAGTTCAAGTTGTTCTTCCAAACGGCGAGTTCTATGACATCGAAGGTGTTCAACTTTTGGAAAATAAGTTGTTGGGTGTAAGAGAAACTCATAGACTTGTTATCACAGTAGAGCCTGAAAAATGGCAAATGGGTAAAGTAATTAAGAAGCTGTAGTTACTTTAAATTTTATTTGAAACCAGAGTCAAAATTTTGGCAAGAAGTTAAGCGAAACATTAAGAATATTTCCTTTACTAGACTTGAATCTTGGGCATCTGCTGGCGTTCCAGATCTATTGTGTTACAATAAAAAAGGTTCTTTTTTTACAGTCGAGCTCAAAGTATCTAAAGGTAAAAAACCAACCTTCTCACCTCATCAAATTGCGTTTCATATGAAACACCCTAACAATACTTTCATCCTGCAAAAGGTCCTCGATCCTTTAGCCATTAAACTTTATGAAGGAAAAGATATTCTAGAGCTTGTGGACCGGAACAAGGACCCCGAGCCTTGTGCCCTGGGCCTAGATGCGTGCGGCTTGTGGCTTGAAAACGTAGAGTAGAGCATGTGGGCGGGACCCACCCTTTTTTTTTAGAGCTTGTGCCTTAGTGCTTGTCGCTTGTTGCCTGTGGCTTGGCATTCTTAACAAACATCTCAGAGTTCTCTGCGTGTAGCTTGTCGCCTGTGGTTTGTGCCTTGAGCCATTGTTCATGGATCGCTTGTCGCTTAGGACTTACCCCTGGACCACGATTCTTTTTTTTAGTGTTTTCCATATGATACGTTTTTAACTTTGTGATCCCAACAAGCTCTACAATCTAAGCATTTACCTGATTGCTTTGGCGCTGGGCAGCTTGCGCCTTTAGTTACTACAGTACTTGACCACGGCCAAAACTTTGGCGCAGGTCCATCAATTTTAGTTCCTGATATTCTAATAATTAAATTTTTGGGTACACGGTCAACGGGTATGTGTTTCAAAAATTGTGATTCTTTTGTGGGTATCCAGTGTTTAACATCCGGCGACAATTCACACACTTTAAAAATTTTTAATAAGTGCTTAACGCTTTGAATATCCCCTGCATCATGCCATCTAAAATATTTTACTTTTTTAGAATTGATTTGAGTGGCCATAGCTTTGACCCATAATGAATGTTTAATAGCATCTAATCTTTTATACTGTGCTGGCTTGACGCCTTTATACATAGTATATGAACCCTTCATGGCATAACAACTTGAACAAACTGTACCTGGAATTTTTGCGAGCTTGCTGCCTGTTTTACATTCCCACGCCGGCAAGCCATAACTAAAACCTGGCATTTTATTGGGCTTTGATAAACTATGAGTTATTACTTTAGCTTCTTTTATTTTCATAGGTCCTTGATACTTGATTAATAATGGCTTGAACATCTGCCAAATTGTCGCAGGACCGGGGAGCGCTTGTGGGCGGGTCCCACCCATTTTTTTTTTTTTAATAAAAAAGGCGCAGCTTGTAGGCTGCGCCTCCAACAACAACGTAGGCTAAAAAATACGGTCAAGGCATGCTCCTAGCTAGTAGGGCGGACACTTTATGTGTCCTGTCAATCTTGACCCCAGATCACTCACTCTCTAGGATTTCTCCAGCCCGTAGCTACTGGGGCGTAAGTGATCAGGGCTCAAGGCATGCTCCTAGCTAGTAGGGCGGACACTTTATGTGTCCTGTCAATCTTGACCCCAGGTCCATCCGGAAGACTCTAAAGAGTATTCTTGACAATGGACCAGGGCTCAAGCTAGGCAGCACACGCTATAACACGGCTTACACTAGCTCGGCTTGTACTCTTTCAATATAAGCGGTTCGAGGTCCTTTGACCATAGTCCATATTGTCGCAGGCTAGAGGAGAGCATGTGGGCGGGTCCCACCCGGGAATAAAAAAATAACTGCGACAATTTGTCAGCTTCTATTTAGAGCTTTGTTGGTTTAAGTTTAATTATTAATAACAAATGGAGGAAAAAATGAAAATAATAAAAACTGACCCCTTTGGTTTTCAAAAAGCAATCAACTTTGAAAAGTTAAAGGACACTGAAACATTAAAAATATTAAATGAAATGCTTGATGGAGAAACACCACACAATGAGCAGTTTATTCAATTAGCATATGAAAAAGCCGTTAACACTTTAAAAAGAAAGGTAAAAAAATAATGGGATACACAAACTATTGGCACCAATACAACGACTTCACAGACCAAGAATGGAAGTCAATTAAAGATGAGTATGAGTATGTAAAAGAAGTATTAGAAAACAATGGTATCATTGTTGACGAAACTACAGATAAGTCTGAAATTCGTTTCAATGGTAGAAAAGATAAAAACGAGGATCACGAAACTTTTGTTCTTCGTAAAGAGTCAAGACTGATGGAAAAAAAGCAATATCCTGAACAAGATTTATCTTTCGATTTTTGTAAAACAGCAATGAAGCCTTATGACATCGCCGTGTGGCATATGCTTTGTTTTATAAATAGAATTAGACCTGAATTTTCTATTTCTCGAGATAGATAAATAGAGATCTGATAGGCGACCAAAATGGGTCGCCTATCAGATAAGAGCATGTGGGCGGGTCCCACCCAGGAAAAAAGAAAAAGGTGCGACAATTTGGCAACTTCTAATTACAGCTCTAAAAGAATAAGATTAATCATTAATAACAAATGGAGGAAAAATGTTCATACTAATAAAAAGAACGAAGTTCAACACATTCGATGACAGGTACGATGTAGTTGAAACTGCTAAAACATTAGAGTCAGCGAGGATGAAAAAAAATGCTCTAAATATTTTGGCAAAAGAAAATGAGTCGTTTACGATTATTCAATTTGCTGAAGAAGCAAAAAAGAAAACATTCGTAGACAATATTAAACAATTAAAGTTTCCATTTACGGAGGCAAGGTAAATGATAAAAAACGAAACTTTATATACAACGACAAATCCTTTTAGTGGGGAAAGTATCGACCTCACTCAAGAGGAATATACTTTGTATAATGCAATTAAAATGTTAGAGGCTGATGAATTATATGAGCCAATGCAAAAAGCAATAAGCAAGTTCAGTAAAATGAATCCAAAAGCTTATATGGTTTTAGTCGATTAAGTTCCTCGGTTCTTGGTGCGACAAAATGTCGCACCAAGGAGATAAGAGCATGTGGGCGGGTCCCACCCATAGAAAAAAATAAAACTGCGACAATCTGTCCAATACCATTTTTGTGTGATTTTAATAAGATGAGTCATTAATAACAATGGAGGAAAAATGATACCAAAAGGATGGACAAAGGAAGATTGGGAAAAATTAAAAAAAGACTATCCCAATAATTATATGAAAGTCTATGAAGTAAAAGATAGAATAGATGCTTATGTTGATGAGACTTATAGATGTTGGATTGATCAAGAAGCATCAATGAAAAAAAACGGTCTTCGTAGTATGTTTGAACAAATACTAGAAGATGGAAAACAATTAGCAACAATGGAGGGAAAATAATGAGTACACAACAAGAAAAAAGCATAGATTATTATGGAAGGGAAAATGTTAAACTAATTGCCGAGTTAAATTTTAGTTTTCCAACTCTTTGCCATGAATATGAACTTGGAATTTATCACAGTGGGGGAGGATGTTGGCACGTTGAATACCCTTCTGCGATTGGAACTATTTTAATCAATCCTTATGATGAAGATATTGATTACGAAGTGCCACGAACCGAGGACAGTCAATGTATGTTTGCGATTGATACTCAAGGAGATGGCGACAAGTTATCAGAAGAAGAACTCAAGAAACACGGATTTGAGTTTTTCCATCAGTCATCAGAAGGAGTAATGACTTTACCATTTAAGAAAGGTTTAGAATTAATTTCTAAAATTAAAGCACCTAAAACTTATTTGGTTGAGTTTAAAAAAGAAGAAGTATTTGAGTTATGCCAAATACTTAAGGACTACGAGGGACAAGAAAAATGTTTAGATAAAGATCTAAACTCGGCAATTAAAAAACTAACAACGATTGAGGAATAAATGGATAAGTATGAAAAGCATTGGACACAAATCGCAAAGACTTTGTTATTAAATAAAACAATAACCGAAGTTAGATATATGTCAGATGAAGAAATGGAAGAACTAGGAATTGATAATAAACCAATTCAATTTAAAACAAGTGATGGAAATTGGTTTACTGCTATGGGAGATGACGAAGGAAATGGTGGAGGGTCTCTTTATACAAATCATAAGTACAGTGTAATTCCTACATTGTAAGTCAACTAAATAATGATAGGTGCGACACTATGTCGCACCTAGATAAGAGCATGTGGGCGGGTCCCACCCTTAGCGCGCTTCGCGCGCTTAATAGAGGTACCAAGTGGATTTGAAAAGTCGAACTTTTTAAAGAGGGGGGAGGGGGTAAATCCAAAAATATGGTACCTAATATATGTACTATATTGTTTGATATAGATATAGATTGCTGATAAATACTTTTTAGTTACATAATTAATATTATGCTGGATATAAATAAGATAAACAAAATTGCAGACCCTAAAGTACGAAAGCAACTTAAACTAGATATTTTGGACAGTATCAAAAGAAAAAAAGATACTAAGCTTCGAACAGAATTTCTACCTTTTGTAAAACACATTTGGCCAGATTTTATTGAAGGTTACCATCACAAGAAGATTGCTGATGCATTTAATAGATTACGAACAGGAAAACTAAAAAGACTTATTGTTAATATGCCTCCAAGGCATACGAAGTCTGAATTTGCATCTTATTTTTTACCCGCTTGGATGATTGGTAATGATCCTAAATTAAAAATAATTCAAGCAACCCACACAGCAGAATTAGCTGTAAGGTTTGGAAGAAAAGCTAAAACATTAATTGACTCAACCGAGTATCAAGATTTATTTAAAACAAGATTAAGAGAAGACTCCAAGGCAGCTGGACGTTGGGAGACTGACCAAGGTGGTGAATACTTTGCTGTCGGGGTCCAAGGTGCGGTGACCGGGAGAGGTGCTGATCTACTCATCATTGATGATCCACATTCAGAACAAGATGTTTATTCACCTACTGCATTTGAAAAAGCATATGAGTGGTATACTTCAGGACCACGACAACGTTTACAACCAGGGGGAAGAATTGTTTTGGTTATGACAAGATGGTCAACCAAAGATCTAACAGCACAACTTGTAAATGCTGGAGCTAAAGAAGCTAAAGCTGATCAGTGGGAAGTGATTGAGTTTCCAGCAATCATGGATAGTGGTAAACCTTGTTGGCCTGAGTATTGGTCTTTAGAAGATTTAGAAGCAGTTAAAGCTTCAGCAGGTATTTCAAAATGGTCTGCTCAATATATGCAGAACCCAACATCAGAAGAAGGTGCGATTATAAAACGTGAGTGGTGGAAAGATTGGGACAAAGATTATATGCCATCACTTCAACATGTTATTCAATCTTACGATACAGCTTTTATGAAAAAAGAAACAGCTGACTATTCTGCTATTACAACGTGGGGTGTTTTTAGAGAAACAGAAGATTCACCTGAGCAATTAATTTTATTAGATGCCATAAAAGATCGTTTAGAATTTCCTGATCTTCGAAGAGTGGCTAAAGAACAATATGACTATTGGCAGCCTGAAACAGTATTAGTTGAAGCTAAAGCATCTGGACTTCCTTTGACTTATGAACTTAGACAAATGGGAATACCTGTAGTCAATTTCACACCATCAAAAGGAAACGATAAACACAGTCGTGTGAATGCAGTCGCTCCTTTATTTGAGTCAGGATCTATTTGGGCACCTAGAGATAAAAATTTTGCCCAAGAAGTTATTGAAGAATGTGCTGCTTTTCCTTATGGCGACCACGATGATCTAGTAGACTCAATGACTCAAGCTGTCCTTCGATTTAGACAAGGAGGCTTGATTCAGCACCCAGAAGACTATATAGATGAAGTAACCCCTAGAAAAAAGAGAACTTATTATTGGTGATGAAAAAATTAACTAAAACGATACCACCAAAGAAAGGACCTCAACCTCAAGGCTTGAATGTTGAGTATAATACTGTTAAGACTATAAAATTGGAGAAAATTAATGGCAGACATCGACAAAGCACTTCCAAACGAAGTTAAAAAATCTATTGAGATAGAGGGGCAAGAAAAAGCCTTAGAAGAAAATATTGAATTACAAGAAACATTACCTGAACAAGGTGATACTGAAATTACTCCTACAGAAGATGGTGGAGTAGAAATCAATTTTGAGCCAGGAGCCTTTAACCAAGCACAAAGTCAAAATCATTATGATAACTTGGCTGAATTACTACCAGAGGAAATCTTATCGCCTCTTGGTTCAGAACTTTTTGCAAACTACACAGATTATAAATCTTCAAGGAGAGATTGGGAAAGAGCCTATACTCAAGGTTTAGATTTATTAGGATTTAAATACGAACAAAAAACAGAACCCTTTCAAGGAGCTTCGGGGGCCACGCACCCTGTACTAGCGGAAGCAGTCACTCAATTCCAAGCCTTGGCTTATAAAGAATTGCTCCCGGCCCAAGGACCTGTAAGAACTCAGATTATTGGTGCAACAACACCACAAAAAGAACAACAGTCGGAACGTGTTAAAGAATTCATGAACTATCAGCTCATGGATCAAATGAAAGAATACGAAGCTGACTTTGATCAAATGTTATTTTATTTACCTTTAGCAGGTTCATCATTTAAAAAAGTTTACTATGATGAATTATTAGGACGAGCTGTTTCTAAGTTCGTGCCTGCAGATGATTTAATCGTTCCGTACTCAGCTACCTCATTAGAAGATGCGGAATCGATTATTCATAGAGTTAAAATATCTGAAAACGAATTAAGAAAACAACAAGTAACAGGTTTTTATAGAGATATAGAATTAACACCCGGTTACGATAATGAATCTGATTTAGATAAAAAAGAAAATGAATTAGAAGGAATAAGAAAAAGTAAAAACGAAGATGTCTTTTCATTACTTGAATGTCATGTTAATCTTGACCTTGAGGGTTTTGAAGACCGAAGTCCCGAAGGGGAACCTACTGGAATTAAACTTCCTTATATTGTAACGGTTGAAGAAAACTCTCGTTCGATATTGTCAATAAGAAGAAACTACGAAGTCGGAGATGAAAAAAGAACTAAGATCTCATACTTTGTACATTTTAAATTTTTACCTGGCCTAGGCTTTTATGGTTTTGGTTTAATACATATGATCGGTGGACTGTCTAGAACAGCAACCGCTGCCTTAAGATCTTTATTAGATGCAGGAACTTTATCTAACTTACCTGCAGGATTTAAACAAAGAGGAATTAGAATTAGAGATGATGCTCAAAGTATTCAACCTGGTGAATTTAGAGATGTAGATGCACCTGGTGGAAACATAAGAGATTCTTTTATGACTCTTCCTTTTAAAGAGCCTTCTCAAACTTTATTACAGCTTATGGGTGTCGTGGTACAAGCAGGTCAACGATTCGCTTCAATAGCAGACTTGCAAGTAGGTGAGGGAAATCAGCAAGCGGCAGTGGGCACGACAGTTGCGCTTCTTGAAAGAGGATCGAGAACAATGTCAGCGATCCACAAAAGACTTTACTCTTCTCTTAAAAATGAATTTAAATTATTGGCTAGAGTATTTAAATTATACTTGCCACAAGAATACCCATACGATGTTGTGGGTGGTCAAAGAATGGTTAAACAATCTGACTTTGATGATAAAATCGATATTGTTCCAGTTGCAGATCCAAATATTTTCTCACAGACACAGCGTATTTCCCTCGCTCAGACGGAACTGCAATTGGCGCAATCCAATCCTCAAATACATAATCTATATCAAGCGTATAGAAATATGTATGAAGCATTGGGTGTGAAAAATGTAGACTTAGTTTTAAAGAAACCACCTCAACCGATGCCTAAAGATCCAGCGTTAGAACATATTGACGCTTTATCTGGAATTCCTTACCAAGCATTTAAAGGTCAAGATCATAGAGCACACATTACAGCTCACTTAAATTTTATGGCAACGAATATTGCAAAAAATAATCCTGTTGTTGGTGCTTCATTACAAAAAAATATCTTTGAACATATTTCTTTGATGGCTTTAGAACAAGTTGAGTTAGAATTCCAAAAAGAAATTCAACAATTACAAGCTATTCAACAAAATCCTCAAGCAATGCAGAACCCACAAATGCAACAAATGGTTATGGCATTGAATATGAAGATTGAATCTAGAAAAGCTGTACTAATTGCAGAGATGACAGATGAATTTATGAAAGAAGAACAAAAAATTAATGGTAATTTTGGTAATGATCCTATTGCTAAACTAAAATCTAGAGAGTTAGACATAAGAGCACAAGAAAACCAACGTAGAAGAGAGCAAGATGAAGACAGAATTAGTCTTGATAAGATGAAAGCAATGATGAATCAGATGAACTTTGAAGAAAAGCTAGAACAAACAGAAGATTTAGCTGAATTAAGAGCAGCAACATCGATTGCAAAACAAGAAATGAGTCAAAGGAATAAAAAAATATAGAAAAACCCTTAAAAAAAGGTTAAGACAATTAAAAACGGAGATATTATGAAAAAAACTAAAAAAGAAGCTAAGTCTCAAATGGAAATTGGAACACCAGAAGGTGGAAAAGTAATCCAAACTCCAAAAGCTGACGAAGCTCAAACAGTTGAAGTTAGAGGCACAAAAAGAATGTTAGCTTCTAAAAGCAAAAAAGCTACTTGGTGTTAATTTATGTGGTTCTCGGCAATTAAACTAGCCGTTTCTGCTGGAAGTAAAATTTACGCTAACCGTCAGAAGGCAAAAGTAGCAATGTCTGATGCACAATTGTTGCATGCAGAAAAACAAGCTCGTGGTGAAGAAGCTTACCAAGGAAAATTACTAGAAGCTAGACAAAACGATTACAAGGACGAATTTGTACTTGGGATATTGTCTGCCCCTATCATAGTTTTAGCTTGGGCAGTGATATCAGACGATCCAACTGCGATGGATAAGGTTAACACGTTCTTTGAACACTTTAGTAACCTTCCAAAATGGTTTACAAATTTATGGATACTTGTTGTTGCAAGTATTTTTGGTATAAAAGGAACACAAATATTTAAAGGAGGAAAAAAATGAAACCAAAAAAGAAAATACCTGCCGGTAAAAAAGGCAAAGGCTTAAGAGCGTTAAAAAAGAAAGCTCCAAAAATTGCAAAAAGAATGGGCTACAAAAAAGGAATGAGAGCATGCTAAGTATTTGGACTTGGGTTAAAAGTTTGTTTACTAAAAAACAAGAAATAAAAACATTAGTATCTCATTGCAATAGACATTTAAGATTTATTAAAAATTGTATTGAATGTAAAAAGGCGGTAGCTAATGGCTAAACTTTGTCCAAGAGGTAAAGCAGCAGCGAAGCGTAAATTCAAGGTGTATCCATCGGCCTATGCCAATATGTATGCATCAGCTGTATGTTCAGGTAAAGTTACACCTGGTGGCAAAAAGAAAAAGAAGAAAACTAAAAAGAGAAGATAATGGGCTTAAGAAAATGGGTGAACGAGAAATGGGTAGACATTGGAGCTCCGAAAAAGAACGGAAAGTATCAACCTTGCGGAAGATCGAAGGGGAGCAAAAGAAAATATCCGAAATGCGTACCACTTGCAAAAGCCACACGGATGACAAAAGGTCAAAAGGCATCTGCTGTCAAACGAAAAAGAGCAGCGGGTAATACAGGACCTAAGCCTACCAACGTTAAAACATTTACAAGAAAAAATATGAGTGCAGGAGGAATAGCCTAATGGCAACTAAAGGTAATCCAATTCCTAGAACTAAAAAGAACTACAGATCTACAAAATCTGGAGCAGGCATGACTAAGAAGGGTGTCGCTGCCTATAGAAGAGCAAACCCTGGAAGTAAACTAAAAACAGCTGTGACAGGAAAAGTGAAGCCTGGATCGAAAGCTGCAAATCGCAGAAAATCATACTGCGCTAGATCACTAGGACAATTAAAAAGGTCATCTGCAAAAACTCGAAACGATCCAAACTCACGTATCCGTCAGGCACGGAGACGTTGGAAATGTTAGAAGCACTTAAAAAAAGATACGAAGCACAAATAGCTGAAGCACTTGTAACCATTGGTATATACCTTGATCATTCTGTAGGTATTGGAGAGCATCCACAACACATAGATGAAATAGATAAACTAATTGGAAAAATTGCAGAAGCTGAAGATAAACTAAAAACATTAAAGGAGAAATTTGATTAATGGATGAGATAACCTTAATTACTAAATTACAAAAAGCATTGAAAGAGAGATACCAAGCCACTGGAGAATCTATGTTGGCAGGGACTATTGACAATATGGAAAAATATAAATATATACTAGGACAGGCACATGCCTACCAATATATATCACAGGAAATCTCTAACCTGCTAAACAACAAGGAGCAAAAAGATGAGCAAGGAAGAAACGTTATCGACCTCAACAAAAGAGATCCCAAAGCATAAGAACGCTTTGGAAGAAAAATATAAAGAAAACAAAGTAGAAGAAAAAGATCTTTCAAAAACAGAAGAACATAAACTTCCCAAACCTACAGGTTGGAGAATGTTAGTTTTACCATTTAAGATGAAAGATAAAACTAAAGGTGGCCTATATTTAGGTGAGGCAACTTTAGAACGACAACAAGTTGGATCAAACTGTGGATTGGTTTTAGCGATGGGACCACACTGCTATAGTGGAGAAAAATTTCCTGAAGGACCTTGGTGTAAAAAAGGCGATTGGGTTGTTTTTGCAAGATATGCAGGAAGCAGAATAATGATCGACGGCGGGGAAGTTAGACTTTTAAATGATGATGAAGTTTTAGCTACTGTTCAAAACCCTGAAGACATCATCCATCAATACTAACATAGGAGCAAACTATGCAAAACGTAGAAGAAAAAACTGTAGACGTTGATACATCTGGTCCTGGAGCCGAGGTTCAATTACCAGAGGCAGAGAAACCAGAAAATGAAGTACAAACAGAAGAGGTATCCAATGAAACAGCTAATGAAAACAATACTGAGTCCAATGACCCAGTTGAGAAACCTGCTGAGCAGTCTAATGTTCAAGCAGAAGAAAACAAGGAACAAGAACCAAAAGAAAAAGTTGAAGAAGAAAAAAAGAAAGAGTTAGACGATTACAGTGACGGCGTAAAAAGAAGAATTGCTAAGCTTACTAAAAAAATGCGTGAAGCAGAAAGAAGAGAACAAGCTGCTTTAGAGTACGCAAAAACAATTAAGACTGAGCAAGATAAACTTCAATCTAGATATTCTAAATTAGATACAGGTTATGTATCTGAAATGGAAAATAGAATTAAGTCTTCTTTAGAAGCTGCTTCATCTAAATTAGCTAAGGCTAGAGAAGATGGAGATCTAAAAGCTGAAATCTCAGCTCAAACTGAAATATCTAAATTAGGTTATGAAGAAGCTAGATTAGCTGAAATCAAATCTAAACAAGATAATAAACAGGAATCTGTTAAGGAGACTGCTAAAGCAAAAGCACCTACTGAACAGACAGTTCAAGAACCTATCAACCCTGATCCAAGAGCACAAAGTTGGGCTCAAAAGAACCCTTGGTTTGGTAGTGAAGAGGCCATGACCTATACTGCCTTTGGTTTACATAAAAAACTAGTGGAAGAAGAAGGTTTTGACCCTCAAACTGATGAGTATTATTCTGAAATAGATAAGAGAATAAGACTTGAATTCCCGCATAAATTTGATAAAGTGCAATCACAAACGACTAGTAAACCTACTCAAGTTGTAGCTTCGGCCAACAGAAGTAGCAAACCGGGTCGCAAAACTGTGAGACTCACATCATCACAAGTAGCAATAGCTAAAAAATTGAATGTGCCACTTGAAGAATATGCGAAACAATTAAACATCACGAAGGAGTAAATGCATATGAAAAAAATAGAAGAAAACAAAACTTCCCGTGCGAGTCAGACTAGAGAAAAAACTTCTCGAAAAAAAGTTTGGTCTCCACCGTCATCTTTAGATGCACCCCCTGCGCCAACAGGTTTTAGACATAGATGGCTGAGAGCAGAATCCTTAGGATTCCAGGATACAAAAAATATCCAAGGAAGAATAAGATCAGGATACGAATTAGTGAGAGCTGATGAATATCCAAATTCTGAATATCCAGTTGTTGAAGATGGCAAATACAAGGGGATGATCGGTGTAGGCGGCCTAGTGCTGGCTAGGGTACCGGAAGAGATTGCACAGCAACGAACTGAGTACTATGCTAAACAACATAGTGACAAGGTAGAAGCGATGGACAACGATCTTATGAAGGAACAGCACCCAAGCATGCCTATCGATATCGATAGACAATCGCGTGTGACTTTTGGTGGCTCAAAGAAATCCTAATACGAATTCTTTACCACTGGGATAAACTAAAAATGTTCATAAGGAGGACATAACTATGGCAAATCAAGACGCAGCGTTCGGTCTAAGACCGATCGGAAAAGTTGGTCAAAATGATGCTAATCAAGGTTTATCCGAGTACAGTGTATCTGCTAGTTCAGCAGCTATATATTTCCAAGACCCTGTGAGAGCAGCGTCTCAAGGAACTATAAGAGTTGCAGCAGCTGGTGAAACATTGATCGGTGCTTTGAATGGTATTTTCTTTACCGACGCAAACACAAGTAAGCCTACGTTTGCAAACAATCTGAAAGCTTCTAACACAGCTACAGATATTGTTGCTTTCGTAGCAGATGACCCGTATGAAAGATTCGAGATTCAATCGGACAACACACTTGCCTCAGCGCAAACTGATGTGTTCATGAATTACGACATCTTGTATGCAGCAGGTGATTCAGCTAACTACGTTTCAAAAGTAGAGCTAGATGACTCAACTGTAAGTACAACTTCAGGTCAGCTAAAAGTAATGGGAGTGTCAACAAACATTGATAACAACGACTTAACAACTTCAAACGTTAACTTCGTAGTTACAATTAACGAACACTTCTACAAAGCCGCAGTAGCGGGAGTATAATAGTTAGAATAGGAGATAAAACATGGCTATATCACGAGGACAACTAGTTAAGGAACTAGAACCAGGCCTGAATGCACTATTCGGACTGGAATATAAACGTTATGAGAATCAGCATGCTGAGATATATGTAACAGAAACTTCAGACAGAGCGTTTGAAGAGGAAGTTATGTTATCAGGTTTTGCAAATGCAGCAGTTAAACCAGAAGGATCTGCAGTAACTTTTGACACAGCTCAAGAGACTTACACAGCTAGATACACTATGGAAACAGTTGCTCTTGCATTCGCGATCACTGAAGAAGCGATCGAGGATAACTTGTATGACAGACTTGCTTCTAGATATACAAAAGCATTAGCTAGATCTATGGCGAATACAAAACAAGTTAAAGCAGTTGATCCATTGATCAATGGTTTCACTGGAGGTAGCTTTACTTCTGGTGATGGTAGTAACTTATTCGTTACAAACCACCCAACGATCGCTGGAACAGTGTCTAACACTTTAACAACTCAAGCAGACTTAAACGAAACTTCATTAGAAGATTCGCTAGTACAAATAGCGAAGATGACTGATGAAAGAGGTTTAAAAATTGCAGCGAGAGGAACTAAAATGATAGTTCCATCTGAGCTACAATTTACTGCAGAGAGATTGATGAAGTCTCAAGGTAGAACATCAACAGCTGACAACGATATCAACGCAATCGTTTCTATGGGAATGGTTCCTCAAGGTTACAGAGTGAACAATTTCTTAACTGATACTGATGCATTCTTCTTAATTACTGACGTACCAAATGGTATGAAGTATTTTGAAAGATCGCCTATCAGAACAGCAATGGAAGGTGATTTCGATACTGGTAACGTAAGATACAAAGCTAGAGAAAGATACAGATTTGGTGTATCTGACTTTAGAGGTATCTTCGGAGTATCTGGAGCGTAATCGTATAAAATTTGAGGCGGGACATAGTTCCGCCTCATTTCAACAATAGAAAGAAAAAATGAAACAATTTCTAGTAAATATATGGGCTTATGACCATCATGGTAAATTTACTGTTATGTCAGAAGATAACCCAGCCTCTCTAGAAACAGCTATACTTGACAAACTGGGAGAAAAAAGTATAGTTTGGGAAAAGACGGGAATGTTCGGCCCGTTAAACAGAATAACTTATGAGGAAGTTATCTATGATACAAGACCTATACAAACAAAAAAGGTCCTTGGAGTTGAAGTGGGAACAGGAGCATCTATCTAATGGTAGATATACTCTTGAAATGGTCAGAATTGATGACAAAGTTAGACAAGTCATTACTGAGATCAAGCTGGAAGAAGCAGCTATTGCCCACAGGCAAAACACTGTCGAAGGTGCAGCTCCACAAGTTTCAGTAGCTACTTAATAAAAAGCTACATCGTTGGAAAAAATCCACTCCACACTACAGGCTCTCTTGCACTCTACTAAAATCTAGTATATAAATTAATCACTATACAAATAAGTTCATGTAGACGAGTATAGTCGACGGCCTAAAGACTGCATGAACGTAATTAGGAGGATAATACTATGGCAAATACTACATTTGATGGACCGGTACGATCACGTGCTGGATTTCAATCAATAGGACCAGGATCAACTGTTGCGTTGACTTTAGCTACTGATTTAACTGTAGCAGATCACGCTGGCAGAATCTGTACTATGGACCCAACTGGAACACCTACTGCGATTACTTTACCGTCAATCGTTGGTGGAACTGATTCAGCATCTGCGGGACCAGGAAGAGATCCAAACAACCCAAGCACAATTGGTACAACTTTTGAAATTCTTTTCATTGATGAATTCACTGGAACAATTTCAACTGATGGAACTGATAAGTTTGTAGGTTCAGTAATGATCGGTGTTGATGACGGCGCGAAAAAAGCTTTCGTACCTGCAGCAGCAAACGACGTTGTGAACTTAAATGGTGAAGCTGGAGCAAGTTCCCGTACTAAAGGCGGACTGACTGGATC
>WLWH01000921.1_pt1 | contig 22200 bp, 15 predicted proteins | sample 6712741 | NCBI WGS metagenome assembly WLWH01 (sample SAMN12718694, study PRJNA515312) | sponge metagenome | isolation source: marine sponge | host: Mycale hentscheli | place: New Zealand: South Island, Marlborough, Capsize Point | collected 2003-05-01
ACATAACGCCTCTAGCGATATTACGTTATATGTTGATGGAGTTGCGGAAGAAACCAACACAAATATGAACGTAGAATTTTACGGCTTAGTTGTTGGATTGAATCGAAGCAGATCGGTTGGGTCATTGAATTGGAAGGGCTACATTGATGAGGTCAAGGTCTTTGGCAGAACCTTCAGTGCTGATGATGTTGCTGATGATTGTATGAAATCTGAAGGTTGTCCTTATGTTCCAGCAACAGCACCGACACTCTCAGCAGACGCAAGGGCTCAGGCAATCATGTTGACTTGGAATTTACCCGGCGGAACAGACAACGCAACCATCTATTGGAGAACAAGTGGTGGTTCGTTTGAAGGCTCACCAACAGCCCCAACTGCTTCTGACAATGTAATCAATGTTACTGATAATCAAACAAGTTATTTGTTAACAGGATTAACAGGAGGTAACTACTATCACTTTGTGATCAAGGCGAATAATAAGAATGGAAGCAGTCCTGTCAGTTCTGTATTGGGTAATGTTCAGCCGACAAGTTTTATTGCTAACACCTTTGATTCTCACAATGCAGGTCTCTGTAAGATTCAAAATGATGGTAGTCTACACTGTAAAGGGCGAAACAACTTGGATCAATATGATACTTCCAGAACAGCAAAAACAAGTGCGGTTGATGTGTTTGGAATCTCAAATGCTGAAACAATCTCACATGACTACAATAAAGTCAGTGTAATCAAATCTGACGGTAGCTACCAGCATCGTGGCAATGATGATGGTAGAGGTTCTCTCACAAGCCCTGTTACTGGCGTGACAAATCCAATTCAAGTTGAACAAGGTTATGATTTTGTGGCCTATCTGATGAGTGATGGAACGATTCGGACAAGAGGTGACAACACCTATGGTCAGCTTGGAAATGGAAACAACTCAAATAATACTACAACTTCAGAAACTGTAAGTGGAATCTCAACAGCAACAAAGATCGTCACTGGGCAATGGCATATGTGTGCACTGTTATCAAATGGTCAAGTATGGTGTTGGGGTGTGAATTCATTTGGTGAGTTGGGTGATGGAACAACAACACACAGAAATACTCCTGTTCAAGCAAGTTTACCATCAAATACAGCAGTGGACATTTTCGTTGGATCGAGAACATCTGCTGCTGTTCTCGCAAATGGGAAAGTGTATATTTGGGGTAACAATAATAACAGCAGAGCCAAATGTGATACCAATACGAACAATATTTCAACACCGAGAGAACTTACAGTAGTTTCGAATGTCAAACAGATTGACTTTGGAACGGGACACTCGGTCATTCTGACAAATGATGGTAATGTCTACACATGTGGTACTGTCTATTCTTCGACAAATGTGGCTGGAAATGCCGCATTCTATGCAACCATGGGTGCTGCTGAGAAAACAAATGGAGCCATTCTGATGGATGACTATCAAGGGAGAGTGGTTGAGGTGAGAGCAGATTCATACAATTCTTACATGTTATTGGACAATGGAAGTCTTGCTTGTATTGGTTCTAATGAACATGGACAATGTAATAATGATGGTTCAACAAGAGGAACAAACCAGATAACACCAATTATTATACCGGATATGTAATGGCCGATGAACCAGATTGGCTTGCGGATGTACTAAAAGAGGCTGAAGAGAAAACAGATGCAAATCCTGCTTTTCAACCACCTCCTGTATCAAAAAGTGAGAATAATTATTTAAACATAACCGAAGAAGAAAAAAAACGAAAGGATAATTTAATTGACGGACTCATTGTTATCTTTATACTTTTGTGTTTTTTTGGTATCATATATATAGTTTTTACTTTCTGACATAAATAAATAGAAGTATATACCTTATGACAAAACTGAATATATTTTTAGAGAGAAAACTAATGAAACTAAAGCAACTACTCACAATTTTTATCTGCTTACTATTGATTGTAGGTTGTAAACCCACAGGAGGTGATGACGAAGAAACAGTAACAACAGACACAACTCCGGCACCTGCTCCGGCATCACCGGGATATACTCTATCAGGCACTTCATTTAACATTGCGGAGAATGGAGGAACAGCCACTTATACTGTCAAGCTGAACACTCAGCCAACTGCGACAGTAACAGTCAATATATCTTCTGCTGATACTGGGGAAATTACTGTCTCACCAAGTAGTTTGTCTTTTAGCACAAGCAATTATGCTACTGCTCAAACAGTCACAATGACCGGAGTGAACGATAACATTAGTGATGGCAATCAATCAGTTGCAATCACGAATTCAGTTTCAACTTCTGACTCTAACTATTCCGCTCTTGACAATCAAACAGTCACCGCAGTCAATGTAGATGATGATATTGTTGCGGTCACATATTCAAATTTAGCAACAACAATGCGAGAGATCACAGACGGAACTACTGTCGATACTGACAATTTTACAGTTGTTCTTGGCGCACAACCATCAGCAGATGTGACAATTAACTTTGTTTCTTCTGATACAACCGAAGCTACCGTGTCTCCAGACAACATAACTTTTAGTTCAGGTAATTATACAGTAGCCCAAACAGTTACAGTATCTGCTGTTCATGATGATGTAGATGATGGTGATATCGCAGGAGTAACAGTCACTGGTTCAATTTCAACTGCTGATTCTGGCTATGCTGCTCTCGATAATAAGACATATACATTTACAGTTCAGGATGTGGATACAAGGGGAATAAACATTTTGGTTGCTGGTGCTAGTAATTTGTATGAAACACTACCATCAGGAACTACGGCTAAATACTGGCGTTTTAATCTCTCAACAAAACCAAGTGACAATGTTACTATCGAAATGATGATTTCTAAACCTAATCAAGTAACAACATCACCAGCATCAATTACGTTTACACCAGATAATTACACCCAGCATCAGTACCTATATCTCAATGCTACTCAAGATAACATCTCTGAAGGAAATCATTATATAAGTGTTCGAAGTAAATCAACATCAAATGATTCATTGTACCACAATTCATACACCGGATCATACGATTATTTAATTGTTGATAATGGGACAGGTAGACAACCTAAAAATTGGATTGCGGCAGGTAACTATCACGGCTTGGCGGTAGACCGTGTTTACGAATATAATTCTTCTCCCCGTAAACTCTATGCTTGGGGTGATGACACCTGTGGAAATTCAACAGGACTGACTGCTGAAAGCTACGGTCAATGTGATTATGACAATGACAACCTTTCAAACGTATCTGACTACGGTTCAGGACAGTTGCTTCCAAGGACTGCTATGAATTCCTATGTGATTGATAATTCATCAGTTGGTGACAATTCGACAAATACTCCAATTTTCACTGGGCTTGAAGACATCTATAAAGTTGTCTCCACTAACAATAACTCATGTGTACTGTATGACAATAGAACAGCAGTACAATGCTGGGGAAGATATCGGTCAAAAAACCATCCTCATGGCAATTCAAATAACTGGACAAGGCAGAATTCATTCACAGCAAATGATATTGATGTTGGCTATGAACATGCAGGAATGATTCTTGATAACGGCTCTGTAGTGATGTGGGGATATGATCGCAATGGTGCTTTAGGAAATGGCGCAAGAGATCAGTATGGTCATGATGGATCGGTTATTCTCTCAAATGTAAAAGATCTTGCCTTTGGAACTAATCATTCATGTTTCTTGTTTGATAATGGAACAGTGAGTTGCACTGGAAAAGATGAGAGAGACCAAATTGGCATCAGCACAGACACATCGAATGGCTGTGGCAGTGATCCTTGTGTACTCTCACCAACACCAATTGAGGGAGGATTTAATACATTCACTCAAATTGACGCTGGTGACCGTCATACCGTTGGATTGCTCGATAATGGCTCTTTAGTATGTTGGGGAATTAATGACAGCGGAGAATGCGGCACAGGTTCAACTTCAACACAAGTAAATCCTCCAGCCATTTCCACCACCGCTCCTTCTGATATTGATCGAGTATTCGTAAATGGTGGTAAAACTTGCGTGATAACAAATAAGTATAAAGATCTTTGGTGTACAGGTTCCTACTATCTCGGTGATGGTAGTTCATCTAATTCATCAACCTTCGTTAAAGTCGATATGCCTTCTAGTCATAATACCGCATCAAATGGTGATAGAATTGTTGATGTAGCAATGACTAGCGGTGGAGTTTGTGTCTATACAGAAGCGTTGGCGAATGCCTTCAATGGTCTAGCTTACATCTATGATGATGTTTTTTGTACTGGAGCATACGAACCATCAGTTGGTGCTGGTACACAAACAATGCCTGTGAGAACACCGGTTCAGTTAGGGTCGCCGTTCTGAGATAAGTTATGAAAAAAATCATAGCATTATGTCTCCTCATTGCCAGTTGTTCTATCATTGGCCTTGAGGAGGATGAAGAAACAACTGCAGCAACGCCACCAGCAGAGCCAACACCTGCTCCTGTTTGTACACCAGCCAGCACAAGTTTCTTGATTACTGCTGGTGAAACAACTGGACAAGACTGGGAAGGAAATGCGGCTGTTGTTGATAACGATTCGCAAGATGGATCTTTAATACAAAGTTTCTCTGTGAATGGAAGCTCAAGTGTTACTTGCAGTGATTGTTCGGAATCAGCCTTACACTCAGTAAGATTGAGAACACCTGCAGAGTTGATCTCAGAAAACGCTACATTATGGAATGGACTTACAACAGGAAGTGGTGATCGTTTGATTCACTTTTATGCCGATGGTCGTGGACATGCAGATAACTTGAACTATACTCCATATTCTTATCGGGCAGAGTTATCATCAAAGCGAACAAGTGATGAATTTTCAAATGGAAATGAAAGGTATTATTCAACAAAGGTATGGCTTCCATCTGAAGTTTGGGATGATAACGCAAGCTACATGAAATACACCACGGTTATTTCTCAATGGAAACAATTTGGCAACTCACCTATCTTTACAGTCAAACTTGATAATCAAAATAATTATCGAATGTATACTCAAAGCCATAATGATTTAGGAGTAGCAAAGACACAAATTGCAACATTGACACCGAACACCTGGCACAAACTGAAATATTATTGGAAATTTTCAGAAGGTTCAGATGGTGTCTTTCAAGTTTATCTAAATGGAACAAAGATTTATGACTATTCTGGACAGACAATGAATGCATCATCAACGTCGGGATATTTTAAGTTTGGAACTTACACTCAGATTCGACGTGAAAAACATGTTCTATTTGATGATATCAAGATATCACCAGACTTGAGATGTCAAACAATGGCTGAGTGGATTGCGAAATAAAATAACAACAAACAAATGAGTTAAAAAAGGATTGATATGTCAATACATAAAATTGTAGAAAAACGTCGGTTGTTATCTGACCGCAGACTTAAAGATGAAGTAGTAGAAATTGAAAGAAGGTCAATAACAAGAAGAGAAATCATTGAAGAATTTCGTAGAAGGATGGAAGAAAGAAGACAAAAAGAAATGGTTGTAGGCATCGAAAGACGAGAGGGTGGTGACCGAAGAAATGAGTGAAATTTTGACAAATCATTGGTTTGAACTAACTGGTCTTTTTTTATTATGTTTTATCATTTTTTCACTCAAACAAAATTATGACCTTTTATTTGCCATAAGAGAACATCTTCGTAAGATTTCAGTAAATACAGATCGTCGAAAATCTGATCGAAGAAAGGTGACAATGAGTGTATCAAAAGAAAAAAGGATTGCCAATCGGAGAGATAATGAAATTGATCGACTTCATACTATGTATCATGAAGGTGATGTTAACATTGCTCCCAGTTATGCCGAAAAAGAACTCAATAAAAACTAAAAGGTAAACATGTCATTTATATTGTTACTTTCATTTGTACTAATAACTTTAGAAGGATGCGGAATGTTTGATGGTGAAGTTGTTCAAACAGGAACTCAATATAATGAAGTTATACCTTATGATCCAGGCACTGGTGAAGAAGTCACTCCTGGTGATCCTTATCCACCGGAAGAACCCGTTGACTTGGTTCTAAAGTCTGGCAAGTATTGTTCCTTCACCGCAGCAACAGACACAACAACATATTTTATAAGAAATGATTTAACTGCTGATGGTGCTCCTGTTGGCGGTCCAAGAACAAGATTGTATACAAGAGGAAGTAATAACTATGCTCTTCGAACAGGTGATCCAGATAAGGCGGCAGATTCTGATGTTCCATTCTACATGTCACTCTTTCCATTAGGTGAATCAATTCCTACGCAGATGCAAGCAGGAACAACTCACATGGGATTCATTGACACTGAAGATGATAATCAGACATATCCCTCATGGGCGAACCTTGAGTTGTTCGGTATCAATCTTGACGAAGGTGACTATATGGGCCAAACACTGACTTCCCCAATGTCAGGAGAAGCATATAAAGTTTCAACAGGACATCGACATACTGTAGTTCTGACAAAACAAAATCGTGTGATCCTGTGGGGTGACAATAGTTTTGGTCAGTCTGGTTGGCCTGGTGATAACTTTTCAGATGTGAGTAATGTGCCTGTTTTTGCTGGCACGCCAGAAGAGGGCGCCTTCACGAATGTTCTGGATGTCGATGCTGGTTCTTACAATACATGTTTGATTCGTGGACCTCTCAATGAATCTGGAGATGTTTGGTGTAAAGGTCGCTCAACTGTTGGACAAAGTGGCTTTGATGATTCGAGCAATTTGACTGCGGGCACCGGCTCAGAAGCATGGCATCAACTACCAATCACAGATGCAGTTCAAGTTTCAGTTGGAGCAGACCATGCTTGTGCTTTGACAAAACAAGGAAAAGTCAAGTGCTGGGGAAGAAATGTCAATGGTGCTTTGGGTGTGTCAACAGATGTTGTGCCTGAATTCACACATATACCTCAAGAAGTTCCTAATTTTCGTGCAAAGTTTATTTGGTCCACTTTCTATTCAACCTTTGCGATCACAGCAAATGGTGAACTTTACAGTTGGGGTAATGATACACATGGTGTTCTTGGTCACGGAACAATCAATGGACACACTTCAACACCAACTAAAGTTGAAGGTTTAGAAAATGTAAATGATGTATCGGGTAACTGGTATACAGTACTTATTCGAACAGGTAATGAAGATGATGCTCGATACTACGGTATCGGAAATAATCAGAAAAATCAAATCAGTAATTCATCGGATGATTATTTCAGCACTCCTGTTGAAATAATAGTTCCGGTTTTACCCGAATAGGACTTGATGAAATATTTATACATACTCATAGTAGCCTTTATCATTCAAGGTTGCACAATTTTTGGTATTCAGACATATGAACAACCACAATATGAAGTGATACTTGATGAACAGCCTTATGAGCTACGAAAATATGAGCCATACACTGTTGCTGAAGTCACAATTTATGATGATGATATTGATGAGGCACAACGAAGAGGATTTCGTATTTTAGCCGATTATATTTTTGGTAAGAATATAGCGAGAAATTCATCTCATCGTCGAGCACGAATGAAAGAAGGTGAAGTATATAAGTCAAATGAAGAAATTGATATGACAGGACCAGTAATGCTGGATGCGAATGAATCAATTCAGATGACAGGTCCTGTTCTTCTTGACCTGAATGATCAGATTGTTGTTCGTGGTCCGGCTGATGTTGTCAGCATGATCACACCAGATGAAATGGTTGAATTCGAAGTAGATATACAACAAAAATGGACCATGTCATTCAGTCTTCCTGCAAAATATACTCTGAACACTGCTCCAATTCCAAAAAGTTCAGGTGTTCGTTTACGAGAAAGAGAAGGTGAACTTGTAGTTACAAGAAGATTTTCAAATTTTGTTTCAAAGGAAAAAGTCGAAGACTTAGGAAGTGGACTCCTTGCTTGGGCAAATAATAAAGGACTTGTGATTGAAGGTTCGGTTCGTATTGCAAGATACGATCCAATGTGGACAATACCCTTTCTAAGAAAAAACGAGATACATTTATCAGTGAAGATGTGATACAATTTTAATAAAAAAATTTATAATAAAAGCAGACCATGAAAGACCATAACCCTGCTGTAAAATTTATTGACACAACGCATTATAAAGGGGATGATCGAAGAAGACAAGAAAATTTACCAAGAGTTTCTTGTCTTATTCCAGTTACAATCGATGACGAATCACCAGAAAAGAAACCTTTTTATGGCAAATGTTTGAATATTTCTCATGGTGGTGGAAAACTTGTTTCGCACGAATTAATCAACCAACAAAGTTTAGTCAAAATTACTTTTTATTTACAACGAGGTGGAGATTTTGTTTCATGCACACCAATTACTGGCCGAATAGTTCATGTTCATCGTAAAGGAAATAATTTTGTTGCGAATATTGATTTCCGCGGCGCTGTGTTTTATGAGCATGGTATTCAAGAACTTATTGATCTAAATTTAAAGAAATGAAAACGAAACAGAATCAAAGAAAGAAAGACCGTTATCGTGTTTTACTTCCTGCACGATTGTCAGCATCTCATGCCTCAGAATTAGTTCGTGTTGTTGACCTAAGTTCTGTTGGTTGTCGATTTATGACAACTAAAAATTTAAATCTTCAATCATCCACATCTTTACATTTTTATCGAACAGATGAAGAAATTGATGTTAAAACAGATAAAAAAAAGATTCAACATCATCCATGTCATGAAATTTCCTGCCGTGTAATTCGTAAATTTAAATCACATCAAGAAGGTACAAATGTTTTTGGTGTTGAATTTATGGGTGTGATTTCACCAGAACATTGTATTTCATCTATTATAGAACAACTTGAAATAATTCGTAAAGATAATCGAGCAGCCAATCTAAAAGTAGCCTCTGTAAAAGAATGAAATCGTTATTTCTTTTTTTGTGTATGCTATGTGTAGTCACTTTAGCACATGCAAAAGAAACTTTTCTTATTCAATCAAACGAAAAAACTAAGGTTGAGTTATCAACTTATGTTTCTTATCTTGAAACAAAAAATCGTTTAGGAGGAATTAAAAATAGGTCTTATGCTGAGTTAGAAGAAGCAGAATGGACAGATAGTTTAAAAAATGAACAATCATATGTTCGTGGATTTTGGATCAGGCTAACTGCTCATAATCTAACAAACTATACATACTTTGGTCTTAGTCACGAAAACTTAGAAGAAGCATTTGTTTATGCTGAAGTTCGAAACAATGTTGAAAAGCATATTTATATACATGAACAGTTTTCAATTCTTGATTCATTGACAGGCTTAGATTCTTATGATAACATTCGTATACGAATCCCTCCTCACTCTTCCGTTACAATTTACAGTTGGATAAAAGTAAATCCTTATAATCGTTGGTATGGAAATACAAGACCATATGAACAAGTTTATCTAACAGAATGGGACACACTTGAAAAAGATATTCTTTTCACAATTGGTTCGAAATCAGTCTTCGTTGTTTTTGCCTGGACTTTTGCGCTTTATTTTCTCATCACACTTCTAATCAACTTTCGATTATATAATCTATTTCTTTTTCTCATCACAGTTTGCACAGCCTCACTTTATACCTTTGGTGAAATAGGTATTGGTTACTATATTCATGTGTCAAAGCTTTTTTCAATTTCAAATCTATATGCGATTGTAGTTGGTTTTGGAATTCTCTCTTATAATCAGTTTGTTTATATTATGATTCAGAGTGAGCATTACTATAAGAATCTTAAAAGAATTCAAATTGTAATGCAAAGTGTTACTGTATTTGCTTTGATTGGTAATCTAATACTATTCTTTGCTTTCCCTACAGAATTTGAAACAAATTTAAATCAATTTCCAATTTATGATATACCTTTAGGTCCTTCTTTCATACCACCTTTATTGATTATTATCTTTTGGATGATTCAATTGATTCCTTTGATTATCTTTGCAACTATATCTTGTAAGAGAGGTAAGTCATATTCAATTTCATTATTAGTCAGTATGTTATTTCTTTTGCTGATACCAGTCAAATATATTTTGATTTTAAAATTCAACGTGCCTTTTGATGCGTTACCCAGTTCAGAATTTTTATTAGGTGGTTTGATTTGTCTATTAAGTGTGACCGCAACACTCAAGATACGACAAACAGAATCAGAGTATTTGACAACACAATTAGCACTCAAAGAATCTTATGCTCGTTTTGTGCCAGAAGAATTGAATTTACTATTGAATAAGAAAAGCATTGTTGATGTTACACTTGGTCAACAAAAAGCCTATGATATGGCAGTTCTTTTCACCGATATTCGCAACTTCACATCAATCAGTGAAAAGATGACACCTGAAGAAAATTTTGAATTCATCAATGATTTCATGAATCATATGACACCAATTGTGAAAAAGAATCATGGATTTGTGAACAAGTTTATTGGTGATTCAATCATGGCGATTTTTCATCGTGAAATTTCAGATGCTGTTGATGCTTCGATCGATATGATTCACAAACTTCAAGTGTTCAACAATCATTTGATTGCAAATGATCAAAATCCAATCAAGATTGGTGTTGGAATTAACTCAGGACGATTGATGCTTGGAACATTAGGAACACATGATCGAATGGAAGCATCCGTGATTGGTGATGCGGTCAATCTCGCCTCTCGGCTTGAAGCTCTGACGAAGTATTATAATTGCCCAGTGCTATTGTCTGGACATACGGTCCAAAAGCTCCCAGAGTCTCGCTACCGGCTTCGATTGATAGACCGTGTAGCAGTGAAAGGGAAAGAAGAAAAAACCGATATTTTTCAAATTTTAGATGTCTACACTGAAGAAATGATCATGAGGAAGCAAAAACTACTTCCTCTCTTTGACCGTGCATATGATACATTTCAATCAGGGAACTTTGTTCGTGCTGAACTAATGTTCAAGGAGGTGATCGCTGAAGACAGTAGCGATTTTATTGCGAAGATTTATCTTGAAAGATGTTCAGAAGAGGGTGAACACATGACAGCAGAAAGACGGATGATACATTTAATCTGATGACATATATACATTAACAAGAACGTCAGAGACGGCAATCTCTGACATCCTCTAAACACAACACTTATTGGGAGTAAGAGTCATGTCTAAGACTATTTATCATCGACACCATATCATCCCTCGTCACGCTGGCGGAACTGACGACCCATCAAACATAGTACTGCTGACCATTGAAGAACATGCTGAGGCTCATCGCTTGTTGTATGAACAATATGGCCGTTGGCAGGACAGAGTTGCTTGGCAGGGTCTTGCTAAAATGATAGACCAAGAAGAAGCAATTCGTCAGGTTCAAAGAAATGCTAATTTAGGTAAGAAAGGTCGTAAACATTCAGCAGAAGCAAGAGCAAAGATGAGTGCGGCTCTAAAGGGTAAGAAAAAGGGACCTCTATCAGAAGAGACTAAAGCAAAGTTGAGTGCAGCAAAGAAAGGTAAAAAACTTTCAGAAGAACATATAGCAAAGTTGAGAGCAGGTCAAAAACGCCGAAGAGAAAGAGAAGCTGCCCTCAAAAACTTAAAGTGAAATTTACCACTTAACCCACCAAAATAATTTATTTCCGATAGGCGACTGCTCATCTTCAATTTCCACGACAAATGGCCAACCAAGTTCTTCAGAATTGTCTACCATGGAAATTTCACATACTTCATGGTGTTCAGCGTCCTTGACCTCTCGGTAGGCTTCTTTCAGATCGTATGGAAACCGTGTCTCATATATGATAACGCCAAGGTCATCATAGACAGTGATATCTTTGAAATCATATAAATCTTTGTAAAGGTCAATTACGTCTTCGTAATAAGTTTCTTTTAAAATGCAAACGACATTTACCGGGTAACCGTAGCGGTCATTTTTCGAGGTGTAAAATATTGGAAGTAAAACACCACCACGTGTGATATAACGGTTTATATCAACGTAGGTGTCTCCATTTCCCAATACTGTATCAGAGTGAAGTTCGGCATTGATGGTGGTAGGCATGAACAAGAAAACGGTCAGCACAGCCATAACAAGGATACGAATAAAGAACATGTTACTCCTTGTCGGTAGGGTTATAAAGATAGTATTTAGTATGATAAATAAACATATAATCCTTCAATTCAAACGAAAATCATTGGAAAAACATGAGCTATATAGAACCACTTTTCCCAGCAAACACGTTCAATGAATGGTTGATTACAATCAATGAACTTGTAAGTGAAATCAATACTGCTAATTCAACAGGAACACCTGGTGCTTTAGCGAGATATAATTCAGCCAATTCATTAGTTCTTGAACAAGTTGATTTGACTGAGTTGTCAATGGGAGGTGCTACAGCAAATCAGATTCATACAGATTTTAATACAAACAATCACAATTCTCTTGTCACAAGTAAAGCAATTTATGATTTGTTAACAGGTGGCTCTGCTCTTCGTTTGGATTTGAATGTCAATTCGATTGAATTTGATGATGGAATTAAGTATTCAAGTGTAGTTCAAGATTTTATGGATCCTGCTGATGACTATGATCAATTGTTTACAGCAAATTCAATGATTGATTATTTGTCAGGCGCACGTCATTATAATAATCAATTGAATTTACATGCAACTAGTCTGACACTCGGTGGTCATCAAGTCTATGAAATATCAACCACATTCAATGTAGTTTCTCACACAAGAATTCCTACACTTCAATCGATTCGTGATTGGTTGAATGGCGTGACCGGAACGCCACCAAATATATCACTGAATCAGTTAACTCTTGGTGGTCATTCTATAACACAAATTGCTCAAGATTTTAATACACTGGACCATAATACAATTGTTACAGCAAAGGCAATCAATGATTATCTGGGTGGACTTGATGATGATATTCGAACATTAGAAGGAATTAGCTTAAGAATTCAAGGACATACTGTAGATTCAATTCGTGATGATTTTGATGTTATTCTTGGTAATACTTTACCAACTACGCTTGCTGTTTCGAATTATCTTCAAAGTGGTGATTACACTTTAAACATTCAAGCAAACACGGGAACTTTTGACCAAGTTTCAACAAACACATTCTTTTCGAATAATATTGTTGCGAATAATGTAACTACCTTCAGTGACATTTCTTCAAATACATTTACGTTATCCGGCAATACAATCAATTCAATTGCTCTTGATATTGATACAATCAATGACCATTCATTACCTACACCAAATGCAATTCATAAATTCTTGGGTTCAGGAAATGTAGAATCGATTAGCGCAAACACATTGTTCACTCTTGCTGGTTATTCAGTCAATGCGATTACACGCATGATTGATGCTGCAAATACAAACAATACAACAATTGCGACAACAGGTGCCATCTATGATTTGCTTACAGGTGCCGTTGTTAGTGTACCTCCTTTACCCATTACAGCAAATACAATTTCATTTCCTGGTGCGGGTCCTGGTGGTAATGTTGTTGTTAATTCAATTGCGACTGATTTCTCAACAATCAATGATACTACATTAGTTACAGCAAATGCTGTTTATAATCTGCTTACTGATGTTTCTCTTGAAGCACAATTCAAATCACTTCGACTTGAAAATGGTCAAGTTGTAAATGATATCGCAACAGCCATTACTCCAGTCACAACAAATCACAATACTCTTGCTACTACAGCAGGTATTAAAGATTATGTAGATAATGCTTTTACTTCAGGTTCTGCTGTAATTGATGCTGCTGTGGTTACCTCAACTGATATCGAAACAGCAAATCTATTTGCTGCTTATATTGTAGCGGGTGGTCTTGTCAGAGGAGAATCTGTCGGTCAGCAATCATATTCTGCTTATGTTGATGATGGTTATGTAGAAGGTCCTTACATGTTCACAACAGCAATTGAACCATTGTTAGAAAGAGATGCACTTGGTTCTGCGATTCTTTTAGGAAGTGGTGGAGCTACTGGTGCTGGTGAATTAGGTGAGGCTCAAACAATCAAAGTGATTGCGGGTGGAACTATTCTTACTGTGAATGCTTTGGGTGTATTCATCAATGGCGCACCTGTGGTCACATCATGATTGATTTTTGTAAACTCACCGAACATGTTCGGGAAACAGAAAACCCTCAAACATACTGGCAACATGGAAAGTTTGCTTTTATTAATTCTTCAATCCTTATTGGTGGTGGTATTCTTGGTATATTCCATGCGTTCTTCCCATGGTGGTTCAAATTCACAACAAGCACCATCGTTATCCAATCTTTCAAAAAACTCTGCGACAGCCGAAGACACAAAAAAGAACTTCGTGAAGTAATGCCCGAAGGCTATGTCCTCGACAAACACCTTTCCTGATTTCCTCTAGACCTAAAAAAAGGCAAGCCTTTCGACTTGCCTTCTTCACTAAACTTAAAATTTCGTAAGTAGTTGATTTAAAACTGGATTGAAATTTTAAGGTCTTCTGTCTGGTTCTGAGATCTTGACACCATTGAGCGATTCTCAACATACAAAATCTGTCCAGAACCCGGTAACATGCCTGGCTCTTCAGCAGTGTTCACTGTTTGAAGAGATGTTGCAAACACATTATCACCTTCTACAGAGTGAGGTGTGAGAGAACGAACTTCGATACGGTATGAAGATGGATTCTTAGTTGGTGAACCATCATCAGGTGTTCCCTGAAGAACAGTGTAGAAGTCATCTCTTGGCTTGATTACACGAATTCGCTTGTTGATTTTATCATGGTCAACAAGTTTAGCTCGAGCAATATATGAACCCTTGGCTGTGTGTCCGTCAGCAGTAGCTACTTGAGAATAACCAGCTAAGTCTGTTCCAACACCACCAGGATGGTTATATACTTTCTTTGTTATACCATCATAGCGAGTTGCAGATTCCCAAGTTATCAAATCTGCTGGATCTTCTTTGTATGCGTAGAAACCAACTTCCATATCAGGCTCAAAGAAGAGAACATCTGATCCTGGAGCAGAACCACCAGTATCACCTACTAAGAAGCTATCATCATCAAGATTAATACGATAGCATTGGTCTGTTTTATATCCACGGAATAGATTCTCATAATCACCACTGCCCATCCAAAGAGCATTCAATTCATTTCTTACAATACTATCAGCGTAACCATCTGCTTGAAGTGCTGTATTGGCGTAAGCAAGAGGATTCTTTAGAATACCAATCTTTCGGAATTCGTTACCAACTGTGAATTCATCAGCTTCTGTTCCTTCAAAACGAGCATTAATCATTACATTGAATCCACCAAACTCAGAGACAGGATCAAATCCATGTCCACCAACAGGAGGAATACAAGCAAAGATTTTTGCATTTTGTAGTGCTTTATCGTCTGGTGAAGTATAACCACCAGCCAAAGCACCTAGCGATGGAAATTCAGTAACTCCCCAATCATATACACGATTGTTCCAAGTTTCACAACCAGTCACAACAGCCGCACCAGTCACAGGCATTGCTGATGGATCAACTTGAGGAGATAACCAAGCATCGTCAACACGATAATGATAACGTCCTGGATTCAATACACGAACATCAATTACACGACCAAGATTTCCTTGAAGATATAAGCCTGTTGTTGTATCAAAAAACGGCTCAACAATTGCGTAGGCTTCAAATGAATCAGTTCGATCACAAACTGTTGATGATTGGTGATTTGTTTTGATATTCACTTTTGGATGAATTGAAAAACCTACTTGTCCAGTTATAGCAGCATTCATTGCTAAAAATCCATCAATTGTTCCTCCACCAAATGTCGCGGGTTGCATTCTTTCTTTAATCCAATCTTGATTGATCTGAATCTCTGCAACTGCGGAAAGACCAGCACCCGTAATAGTTACTGTTTCAATTGGAAAGGCATAACGACTGAGAATTTCTTTTTCGCCATCAGTTACACCAGTTACATATTCATCAACTACAACACAATAATGTTTAAGTAAATTATTTATTTCAGTTGATCCGCCACCACCAGAACTGAAAAGGTCACCTAAAGGAGTTCCAGCAGTATTAAATTTGAATTGATTTTGATTTCCTTGATTCGCATGAGCAGCCGCAGGCTCAGGCCAAAGCTGATTTGTATCATCTTTACTCATCTCTTCAGCAAAATCTGAAGCACCATTAATCAGCGCACCAACTTTAAATTTCAAATCGTAACTAAGTTGGTCCCACTCCAATTGACCTGAAGTATTTGCTACATAAGCTTGAACGTAACCAACTCCACCACCGGTCAATTCATAACCATAAACTGTTCCGTCTGTTCCTTCAATAGGAACTTTATCTACAAGAACGTTCATAATTCCACCAGCTAGTGATGCTTCTTCAACTTTCCATTGGTCAGAGAAATCATCAACTCTTGAACCATTTTCTTTACGAATGGTTCGAACTGGAATATAAGAAGTTGTGACAAACTTCAATGCTTCACCGGCATCAATCGTGTAGTAATACTTCCACTGATAACCATCTTGGAAGTCACCACCAACCGTCATGAAATCTTCAGAGACACCTGCTTCCATAATTGTATTTTTTGGCTCACGATATGAAGAGTGGTCCCATAACCAAATTTTCTGAGTAGCAGTATCAACCTGTGTAGCATCAATACCACTTGGAGCAGTAGCAAAAGCAGGATCGCTCAATTCAACAAAACGACCAACACCTTGCTTGATACACTTGTAAACACGGAATCTTTCGTTTACAGTGTGAATCATGATGTCATCATCAAACAGATTGTCAGCACGGTCATCATAGGTATCATATCGCATACCTCGTGTCCAGTTACGAACACCTTCTTTGATTTCGTCTGCACGCTCTCGCTTGATTACATGAGAGACTTCTTTTGCTGATACTTTCTTCGCAGCAATCATATCATCCCAGTGATTGAAGTGAGCATCTTTCATGCTATCAACTGGATATGGAGGATTGTTCTCGTTGATGTTTGGATCAATTGAACCGTCAGGAGTATCTCGAGAGTTCCAAGCAGATACCCGGCCAATGAACAAATACATTTGGTCATCTAAAGCGTAGAATGGAATGTCATTTACTTGCTGTATTTTAGCAGCAGTATCAATATTCTGCTTCAAGCTTGGTTCCAATGTAATTGGGTCAATATACATCATTGACATTGGAAGGTAACCACCTACACCATGCTCAGTTTTTTCTTCAAAACTTTCTTTGAATTGTTTTGCGTTACTAACACGAAAAGTAGTATGCACTAATGCGGGCATCTTTTTCTCCTTTTAAATTTTATTAAAAACTCATACATTTAATAATTGATGATATAAACCAGCATGAGTTGTATTAGCATTTACAACCCGAAAATCATCTAAAATTTCTGCGATATTCACATTATGAGTTATACTCATTCGTCCATCATTATTTGACGAAACATAATTAGTGTTAAAGCTATTTAGATCACTAATATTCCAAGTGAACCCCTCAGTTCGTATTGAGTTAATTTTAGCACTCGTATTCAAATACTTCTTTCTATCATCTTTCACTTTTCTTTCTTTAATACGTTTGCTCTGCATCTTGTATATATCTACATCCAAATAAGAATCAAAATAATTTGAAATCAACATGTCATCACCTCTGAGCATTTTACTATTTATGTTGTTTATTAAAGGTTCACTGAACACATTGAATGACGTTTCAATATAATTTTCAAGATTATATGTTGTTGATATTGAAGTGTTTGAATCGAGATCGAAACGAATTTCTTTCATCTCAAAGACTTGATTGACCATTGTTTCAAGGTCAGGTGAATGTAAGCTTTCGGTGAGCTTGTCCAATATGTCCCAATTCCAAGAACGAGTATTGATTTGTCTTCCTAAACCTCGTTCGGTGATTGGTTGGTCAAGACCAATTACCTGCTCTGAAGTTTTTATATCTGTGGTATATTCAAATTCAAAAGTAAAGTCTCGATCAATATGTAAAGTTCCATCAACAAACTCTGCTTCATTATATAAAGTTGTTGTAACTTCCTTGAGTTTTGTCTGTAGTATATCCTTTAGCTCACCTTCTTCACCAAACTCATTATACATTGAGAACGTGTAATAAGGTGTAGCATCGACAGTATGATGCGCTCGAAGTAAATCTGCTCTTGTTTGTTTGATCAATTCACGATGTGTAATCGGTTTATCTAAGAATTCATCTGTAATTTCATTGTTCAGATTTAAGAATGTCTCCTCAACTCGCATGTCATCAAACTTAGTATACTCAACAATTGCTGTTTCAGCATAGATACCCGCATCAAACATGCTTGTTGGTGTATCTGTAAGAATTGTTTCTGCTTTCTCAAGGAAAGGTGAAGCGTATGGTTTTTCTAAATGCTCAGGATTTGTGATTTCTCTTGGTATCACAATTGTTGCTTCACCATAAGTATTTGTTTTTGCTGTTCTTGTAATTTCACCATACTGAATCGCAAAAATAAACTTCTCATAGTCTTGAATACGTTGCTCAAATTTATTCGCAATCACTTCATTTGCTCGAACAACGAAGCGGTCAGAAATATGATCTTTCTCTGTATAAATTTTATTGAATTCAAGTTGAGCTTCACCTGATGTGTATAAAGTGGTGCCAATTGTATCTGGTAGAATAAATTCTGAATTGAAATATTTCTGAATACTCTGTTGAGGTATCAAACCTTCTGGGCTATCATTCAAATGTTGACTAATTGATTGATCATAGTGACCATACAATTGAGGTTTGTAAATTATATTTGGTATACTTACTGCTCTTACTTGAGGCATATGCTGAAGATTGTAATCATGAAGAGTTGTCAACAAATAATCTTCAATAATTTCATCATACATGTAAGAACCCCAGACACGGTCTCTTCTTGCAAGGAATTTTTGTCGGCTAAATGAATCCTTTTCTGTATGAACAGCAAGCCTTGGATATTCAACGGTTGCTGTTGCGTCTGCGAATGGTACCGTATTACTATACAATGTTGTTTCAATACTATAATAATCTTGAATTTCATGTTGAGGCAACATATGATTTGGACTATCATCAACAAACTGACTAATTGCTTGGTCGTAATGACCATATAATTGAGGACTATAATTTATATTTGGAAAGGATGTTGCGAACACTGAAGGTATTGCTTCACCACCCCAGTCTTGAATTCTTTGAACTTTTTGTCCACCGGTGATAGCATAATTTAAAAACGGTGTAATCTTTTTGTTCAAAGCAAAAACATCAAAGCTATTCTTGATGTTCACATCTTCTTTGATTTTTGTTTCACCATAACCTTCATGTGTCAAATCAAGGAAGGTTGTATTACCAATTGGCACAATTGTTTCTTGAATATAATAATCACTTATATCCCATGAGAAATCTGTTCCTTCAAAGTTCTCATCGACATATTGATCTTTACTACCGTTTGGTCCATAATGGAAATATAACTGAGGATAATATTCAATTTCAGGTTGAGGTATTGCCGTTACGGAAGGAATAGTATCTTTCGCCCAGTATCTTAGAATAATAAATTTCTTCATGAATTCTTTGATACGAACATTATACCATCTCCAGTCCATGACACCACTCAAACCAAATGTTGAGAAACTATCTTGAACAAAGTAGTCTGATTCAACTTCATTATCTTCTTTGAGCCATGATGTCGCATCAATAAAGACTGTATTACCTAATGGCACAACTGTATCTTGAATATAATAATCACTCACATCTTCTGAGAAATTCGAACCTTCAAAACTATCATCTATATTTCTCTTACCTGTTTGATTCGGATAGTGGAGATATAATTGAGGTTTATAGATAATCTTTGGCTCATTCACTGCTGTTGCTGAAGGTATTGTATCTTTACCCCAGTCTCTCAAACGAATAGCAGTTTTCATGAATTCTTTAATATATCGATTACCCCAACGATGATGATAAACATCCATCAAAGCAAATGTAGTATTACGATTCACAATTGCTTGGTCTATTTTTATGTTATCATCTTTATGTAAAGAGGATGTCGCATCATAAAATACAGTATTTGGATGATAGATAATCTGGTCAAATTCAAAACCAGTACCGTCATTGAAATAATTATATGTTGGTGTATTCGCAATTGGCATTGTGTAAGAAATTACAGGGAAAGGTGTTGCTTGAACACCAGGCAATGCATCTTTATAATACTCTACGATTTCTTGAGGAATAAATGCGTTACGAATTTGGTCATTCAGCCAGAAATTTGTTACAATTCGATCTTTAGCAAACAAACGATTTCGATCACGAATTACTTGTCTTGACTTAAATTCTAAATGAGGTGGTGTGAGTGTTGTAGTTGCATCTAAGAATGTTGTGTTAGGGAAATAGATTGTTGTTGAAGTTTCATATGTTGGTATATTTGAATATGTAAAGTCTGTTGAAATAGTTGGAACAACTGTAACTTTGACAGTTGGTATTTTATCTCCAAAATATTCAGCAAACTTACTGTCAAACCAATCATAAATTCTTACACGAATCCAAGGCTTGATAATATCTGTAGTTTGAAAATATATGTTTCGATCTTCAATATGAAAGTCAACATGAATTACATCCATTCTTTCATCATCAATTGAAGTCGCATCAAGATACACCGTGTTTGATTCAACAACACTTTCAATAAATTCAACTACAGGAATTTTCTTTTCAATGGGAGCAAGATAAATTGTTGGCTCAGAAAGTGCTTTAGCGGTATAGTTTAGGTCTCCTAACCAGGCTTTTGACCTTGCGCTCAACCAAGGGTCAAAATATTTTTTAGTCCAGTCACGATAATCATTCTTGATTTTTTGATCGTAATCAAAGAAAAGATAGCGGTCTAATATATTGACCTCAAGGTTGATACCTAAGACTGTATCAGTAGTATTTGCTGTATCTTTCACCCAACCTTCATAAGATAATTCTGGATATTGACCACCACTAACCAATGTGTTTCTTATATCAACATTTTTTGCTGTGAGTTCATTATCCCAATGATACCAGTTTTCATAAAGAGGTATTTCAACTTTGATTTCAAAGTTTGTTCGATCCCAGAATGTTTCACCTTTATGAGGAAGACGATAGTTTACGTCCATCTTATGTTTGGTCGCATCGAAAGTCAATGGTAACTCATCATATGAGACTGGTCGTTTTTTACGATTGCCATATCCATATTCAAGATTGATCATTTCTCGTTCAAAATCAAATTTATCAGGCATCCAAATGCCAGCATCCATCATCATATCAAATTCACGTTCTTGGTCTACAATTACAACATCAGATGATGACGCATCAAGTTTAAATCCTTCTGTGATATATTCTTGCCGTGTATATAAATCATATGTAAAATCCCACTTCCACTCTCGCTTATGAATTACATCCGCATTTTGAACATTTATTTCAGCAGCAAAATAAGTATTGACTTCAATATTTGGATCAACTACCAAATCACCTAAGACATAAAAATCTTTTTCGTCAAACAATGGATTTATTTTGAATGAATCAATGTTTGTAATGTTAATATAATCCAGTTTAGGTATAACAACCAATTCACCTGGCTGATATTCTAAAGTATTCAAATCAAAAGATGAATCTGTATCACCAAATCCAGCAAACAAAGAGTTAAAGCCCATCGGTATATTCAATCGCCCATGCTGACCATTTCTTTGAAATGCGTTAATTATAGCTGTTGAAATTAATTGACTTGAACGGTTTCTTGGATCATTTGCTACATTCGAATTAAAAGCTTCAAAGCCTACAAGATCATCAGGACCGTATTGCTTATGTCTTCGTAATTCTGTGAATGCGACCACATCAGGTAGTTCAAAATAACCTACATTATATAAGTTGACCTTTGAATATGTTGCTGGTTTATTGTTTTCAAATTTGAGAGCGGGAATGGCTGTTTCAAATGATAACTGAGAAATTTTATTTTTATCAATTTGTTCAAAGCCAAGAATTGTCACACTATCTTCAATGTTCAATTGAAGTACGGAGTAATTTCGCTGCCATTCAAGTTGACCGGTATCATTGATTGAAACAGTTGTATTTGCTACATTCAATTGAATATTTTGAACTATAACCGGTTGTGTTGGTTTACCAAACTCATCAAATAATTCAAGATTTTCCCAATAGTCTGTATATGTTTCAATGAGTAGGAGCGATTCTGGTATATCAGTTACATTTGTAGGAGCACCTTTAAAGGTTTCATCCACATCAACTTCAGACCATTGATATGATTCAACACCTAATTCAGAGAAATGAGTGTTTGTTGTGTTCGCATAATGAAAGATTTCTGTACCATATGGAAAAAC
>WLWH01000925.1_pt1 | contig 22153 bp, 30 predicted proteins | sample 6712741 | NCBI WGS metagenome assembly WLWH01 (sample SAMN12718694, study PRJNA515312) | sponge metagenome | isolation source: marine sponge | host: Mycale hentscheli | place: New Zealand: South Island, Marlborough, Capsize Point | collected 2003-05-01
TCAACTTGCTGCAGGCACGGCGGGTTACCAACCTCCGGGCGTTCCTGACTATTCCGGAACCGGCGTACCCACTCTGGATCAATACGGGAACATTAACCCTTATGGCAGTCTTTACGATGTCGCTGGTCCCACGGGGATGGCAAACCGTCAAGAGCAACTTCTTACGGGGTTGACCGGTCGCGACCTTACGCGGGCTCTTCTGCCTGAGGTCGAAAGAGCAGTTGACGCTCAAAAGCAGAAAGATCTTGCGCGTAATTTAGCCGCTGCTGGTATTCGCCAGAACATTGCAACTCGTGCGGCCATGATGCAAAACTCTCAACAAGCCGGGTTGGAGGCAGGACGCCAAGCGTTAGCTACGGGTGCTCAGGGCCTGATTCAACAATATCAATACCAGTGATATGACAGAAGAACAGCTTTTAAGGCTTTCTAAAATTTCCGGGTTACCTTTTGTTCCGGTGGAGTATAACTTCCCCGGCATGAATCAGATTGGGTTAGACCTGCAGACAGGTGTTAGGAATACCAGCCTCGTAGAACCGTTACCCGCTGATGCTAAGGTAACAACCGGAGGGATAGTAGAACCTGTTGAACCCGCAGAGCCTGTAGGTACACCTGATTACAAAGCGCCTACTCTTGATGATATTTACAACAATGAAACAAGGTATCAGCGAGAGCTGAATCCAATTCTTGCTGACCGTAATCGACAAGCTGCTGCTTTAGCACTACAGCAATCTAAAGCACAAGCCGCCGCTTTATTCCCTTATATTGATGCAGCGGCTCAAAGTGCTACTGACCGTAATTTACAAGCGAGTGAGCGTTTTAGAGCATTTAAAGAGCAGCTCCCCTCCAGTATCCAGGACATCATGGCGTCCAAGCAACAGCAGATGGCAAGTGCATCTAGTGCCTTCGCTATAGAAGCACAGGCACTTGCAAACCAGCAACAAGCTGCAACTGGATTCGGTCAATTAGGAACGGGTCGTTACGCCGGGCGTCGTATTGCCTAACTTAAACTAACAAAAGCAAAGGTATAACTATGGGCGGTTCTAGACCTTCACCTCCACCCCCTCCGACTATTGTTTATAATCCTGCGCCGCCGCCACCTGCGCCGCCAACCTCTGTTCCTACACAGTCGTTGACAACGCAGACTGCATTGAATGAGGTGAGCGGTAAGCAGACCCGCTTGAATATGGAGCTAGGTGCACAATTAGATCGCACCAATGCTGATTTCTTTGCTGGTCAGGACATTCGCCGTTCGCAGGCTGCCTCTGCTGAGCAACGTCTCACGCAGAGACAAGCTGGTGATATCGAGACAGGACTGACCCGTACTCGCGGCCAAGAGGAACGAGCAGGTATTGCAGCCACTGGTGCTGAATATCGGGCTGGTCTCTCAACTGCTGGCCAGGAAGAGCGTCGTACCATCGGAACCACTGGAACCGAGACACGAGCAACTGAGCGTGTTCGAGGCACTGAACAACGCGCTGGAATTCGTGAGGCTGGTGGACAAGAGCGTCTTGGTATTGCTGCAACGGGAACTGAACAGCGTCGCGGAATTGCAGCTTCAGGTGTTGAGCAACGCGCCGGAATCCGAGAGACCGGATCCCAGACGCGGCTTAGCGAAGCAGAGCGTGGTCGTCAGCAGCGACTGGGTATTGCTGCCACAGGGGTTGAACAGCGTGCAGGTATCCGCGAAACGGGATCCGAGACCCGGCTGTCTGAGGCAGAACGTGGTCGCCAACAGCGACTCGGCATTGCAGCTACTGGGGTTGAGCAACGCGCAGGTATTCGGGAGACCGGAGGACAGCAGCGATTGACTCAGGGACAACTTTTATCTGGTCAAGAGCGTCAAATTGGTCTTCGTGGTCAAGAAGAACGTCGTACTGTCGCGGCCTCTGGTGTTGAACAGCGTGCAGGTATCCGTGAAACCGGATCTGAGCAACGATTTACTGCGTTGCAACAAGAGATGTTCCGGCGCTATAAAGAGAACAGAGACTTCGAACAGGCGCAGAGCCAATATCGGTCATGATTGATTGGATTCACGAGCTGACTGAAAAAGACCGTGAATCCTTTCTAGCCTTTAGCAAACGAGCAGTAAGTCCAATCCAGATTTACTTGTATGCCCGCTTCCTAGGGTTCACTGGATCAATCGTCCAATGTGATGAATGGTCAAAGGAGAACCACAAGAAGCGGGATTTTGGTGGTGTATTAGAAGCTGAGATTGACGCCATGACGATGGACATCTCGAAGCTACGGGATGGTATTGATATGGGGATGATCAAACAGGACATGGGTGCCTCTCGTATCGCGATGATGCAGAAGGAACTGCGAGGCACGATTAAGCAGTTGAATGATGAGCGCATCTTGCTTGACAAGCAAGGTTTGATTCTTGCTGGCGCTGACCGTGCGATTCGGGAGATGTTAACGATCTTTCGTGATGACCCAATCGAAGGACCGCTTCAAGAAGCATCAATGGGAGTCTGGACAAAGATCTTTCAAGAGGAGTCTTAGTAGACTGATAAAAATTAGCTGTAAATATGCTTGTAGATCCATATCAAGACAGGTATTTTAAAGACGGAAAAGTAATCGGTGTTAACTATTTCGGTCCTGTCGGTAATCAAACAAGAACTGAGACTGATCTTGGTCTTGGACTTCCTGTTGGTGGATTAACCGATCGGAACAAGTTTGGCGTCTTGACTCCTCCAGGATCTACCGAGCAAGGGAAGATGGAGATACTGACACCACCTGGTTCTACGGAAAAAGGTAAATTCGGTGTCATTACACCACCTGGTTCACCTTTAGGTGGATTTGAAGGCGCACTTGAAAATCTTTTTCTTAGACGCTTTCTAGAAGAGAGACTTAATTGATTTATGGCGCTATGCTTTGTGCATGGCAGGAACAAGTATTCATAGCGTATATCGAAGGACTGCACGTGCTGCAGCACAGCAACGGATTGTTAAGAAGACTTCAAATATTGATATTGAACGTGCACGAAAGGATTTTGCATATTTTTGTGATGTCGTAGGTGATAAACCGCCTGCGGAGCATCACAAAGAATGGCATAAATATCTTTGTACAGGTGAGGACAGTGAATGTTTGATTGGTATTGGCGGACCAAACATCGATATCTTGGCGCCACGGGGTAGCGCGAAGTCCACGATCCTTGGCTTGTACACAGCATGGGCGGTTGGTATTCATGCACTGGCGCGGAAACCTTTGAAAATCCTCTACATCTCCTACACGGTGGATGTGGCACGCCCTAAGAGCGCAGCTATCAAAAGGATCATTGAATCGAGTAAAACTTATAAGGAGATCTTCCCCACTGTAAAGATCGCCAAGGGGATTAATTCGAACGAGTACTGGAGCATTGATTGGAAGTTTGCCGGCATCCGAACAGCAGGTGAAGAAGAATTTACTGTGTGTTGTGCAGGTCTCAAGGGTGCTGTGACCTCGAAGCGTTCACATCTTTGCATCATTGATGACGCTATCAAAAGTGCCGACGACATCAAGAACCGGGATATCCGGCAAGCGATGGAGGACAACTGGAATTCAGTCATCGTTCCGACGATGTTCCAAGGCGGCAGAGCGATCTGTCTTGGCACCCGCTTCCGCCATGACGATATTCATAACTCCACATTCATTCCAGCCAACAACTGGGTACAGATCGTCCAATCCGCGATCTCTGTTGATGCAAATGGTGATGAACAATCCTATTGGCCGGCTATGTGGTCACTCGATTATCTGCGCGACCGCCGGCGGCAGGCACCAATCGCTTTTTCTTTTCAGTACCAAAACCAAGTTGTACAAACGAGCGAGCTTTCCCTTTCTCCTGATCTAATCATCAAAGGCACCATCGAAACACAATTCGATTGTTTGGGAATCGGTGTTGACCTTTCCGCAGGTATTCGGGAACGAAACGACTATACCGCCTTCGTGATGGGAGGGCGAGTGGGAGGGAAGATACACATTATTGACTGCAAACGTTTAAGGATTATGGGTAACTTGGAAAAATTAGAGGCCATGATGGAGATGATGGAAGAATGGGGTGTCGTGCACAAAGAAAAGAATCAATATTTTCCTACTGGCACCAACATCGAAATTTGGTCAGAAGCCGTTGCATACCAGGCTTCACTGGAGGCTGACTTCAAACGAATCTGCCTTGGTGAACATGGGCTCTACAACATGAACTGGCATGCAGTCAAAGGGTTCAGGGGTGACAAGGTTGCACGCTTCCGTGGCATTATGGGTCTATTTGAGCAACGCAAGCTAATCTTTAATAAGTACAGAAAGTTCCAGGCACTTAAAGATGAGATCGTTAACTTTGGAGTTTCATCTCATGATGACTGTGTGGACGCCCTTGTTTGGCTATGTAATGGACTAATGACAAGGGGAAAACTAGAGTTAGAGTATTGACGATTTAAACTATAGGTATTCAACGCGATGTCTCCCAGCTATTTTGAAGTAGAACTTGAGCAAGATGCTTATGGTTCTGCCATCCTGCCTTTGCCGGATGAGCTTTGTCACGACATGGCCCTACAACCAAACGAACGTTTTGATGTAGAGGTTGAAGACGGGACAATTATTTTCAAAAGACTCGAAGCTGGTTACGATATTGATCAGTAGACCTTTTTAACAGAATGGGCGATAGTGCTAAATCTCAACTTGACTCTATCCTCAAATCGGTAGTTTCACGCGATAGTACAGGCCCTGCGGACACCATGTTGGTGAGCGCACACCTTTCCCAAATGAAAATGTTTGGGATCAGGCAGGGCGTCGAGTTTTATCCGCTGCAGGATAATTTTGGTACGCAGCGTTACGATTTCATCCAGCAAGTCATTAAGTTCAATCGTCTCGATGCACGGCTCGACTCTATCTGGGAACGTTTCCTGGCTTACGGTAAAGGACTGTTCTATATCCGACCTACTGAGAAAACTTATCGTATTTACTGGTTTGATCGGGATTCTTATCGTGCTTATTACTCTCCCGAAGGTGACCTAGAAGAAGTCATCATTATCTATCCTTATAAAGTCAAAACGTCAAAAGGGTTTAGCGGCGTTGGCCTGAATACAAATAAGCGGTATATGCGTCTTCGTATTACTGCCGAGGAGATTGAGGAATACCATAGCGAACAAGAGATCTCGTTTGATAACGAGGCAATGGACTTCCCCTTCACTGACAAGAAGGTGGTAAAAAATAGCATGGAGTTCATTCCATGTGTCGAGGTTCTGAATAACCCTGATGCCTTCGGTACTGAAGGTGCTGGTGAGTTTGACATGATGGCCAACCAAATCATCGCTCACGATGAGATGGTGAAGAACATCAGGGCCAACCTTTCTTTCTTTGGCAACCCGACGTTACTGTCATCCCGTCCAAAGCAAGACATTGTTGAGTACGACTCGAGTGATCCAGCGCAGCGACCAAGTATTTCAAGTCAGTCAGGCTTCCAGTCAGATTTCTTTCTTTCAAGCTCGACGTTTAAGCAAGACAATGTCACTCGTGAGTCTCCTGGATACAATGGCAAACCTGGGTCAGGCATGCGTGTTCCGCGTGTCATTGCGAACCTAGAACCTACTGATCGGGTCGGCTTTATTACGCCGAACGCAGTCAGCACGGATCAAGCTCGATTCGCTGAACAACTGCGCAGTGAGATTCGATTAGCTCTTGGTGGTATTGATGATCTCAGTATTACTAACGTCACTGCCACTGAGTACAAATCGGCTTACGGTCGAGTCAGTGCTACAGCCAAGAAGAAATGCTTACAGCTGTACACGTACGGTATCAACCGCTGTCTCGAGCTAATTATCTTCCAAGAAGAACAAATTTTCCGTAAGTCGATGGCTTACGAGAGCGGGATTAAATACCCCGTTTTACCTGAAGAAGTTGACGAAAAAGCACTTGAAAAATACGAAAAATCAAAAGCTCGTTACGAGAAAAAACTTCAAGCCGCAATTGACGCAGCACTTGAAAATCAGGAACTGCCTCCAGGAGTTCTTGGTTTAGCTCCGGACGGTGACAGAACTGTTCTTTGGCGCTGGCTTGGACCTGTGTACGAAGATACAACACAGGATAAACTCAACCAGTCTATTTTCACCAGAAACTTGCAAGAGTTAGGTGTTGATAGCATTGAAGCACTGAAGTATCTATTCCCTTCTAAAACGGATGACGAAATCGCGGGCATGCTCTCCGGTTTCCCATTCCGTGTGGTAGGGGAAGTACAGAGGGCTTATTCCGCATTCATTGATCTTATAAATCAAGAGATGCGGACACCACATCCGCAGCAACCGAATCTTCCGATGGCTGCGGATCCGAGATTAGATCTCACCCCCTTCCTTTATCGCACACTCGAAAGCCTACAAAAAGAGGTAACTTATGCAGGCCGATACCGCAATGCCGACCCAATCGGCACCCCAAACATCCCCGACCCAACCGACCAGCTACGCGGCTCCGGTAGCGCAGACGGCGGCACAGGCCCCGGTGGTTTCTACGAATACCCAATGGGTGGCGCCATACCAGCAAGTGACGGCCCCAGCCCCGCAAATGCCGGCCCAGATGGCAGCGCAGATGCAGGCCTCACTCCCTACTCAGTCCGCGCCCCAGGCGTACCAGGCGACTCCACAAGCGGAGAACCCTTATCGGGAAGCGTTCAACAAGGTGGTCGGGCTCCTGAGTTCGCCCGTCCAATTCCCAACCCTGGGTCAACAATCGACGCAGACTCCGGGAATCGACCCGGCCAGCTACGGTTCCCAACAGGCTCCCCAATTCAGCAGCCTGGGGATGCAGACCTCTTCGCCTTCGATCAACAACAACCAGGCATTCTCCAACGACTCTTCCCTAACTTCTCTGGAGATCAGCCCGGAGCAGCTCCGAGCAAACGGAGTAAGCGAAGCAAGTCTTGAGATCATTGACCACTTTGGTCCTGATGTTCCCAAGGTTCTCAATGATTATGCCTGCTCAGTCGAGGATTCCCTAATCCAGACCAATCAGCAGCTGATCCAAGCTTGTGAACTCCTACAGGAGCTCTCTAACGAGCACAAGGCTTACGAAGCCATCCTGACTGACCCCGACGTACTCGCTGACTACACCTGTGAGTTCTTTGGCGAGAACGGCCCTCATCCTATCCCTGATGAAGCCGCTCCTGTCATGCCTCAAGGTGCTCAGCAAGTAGGCCAGCAGTATCAGCAGCAAGCTGCTCCTGCCCGTCCTCAGATGCCTATTCCTCCCCAGCCCCAAGCAGCCGCTAACGCTGGTGACTTCTGGAACAGCTTCGGCAACCTAGCCGATCGTGACCCCTCTAACGCCTGGCGTTACCTGAATTCTGCTCAGCAGAATCCTGAGGTGTTCCGCAACAAACTCCTGGTGATGGAGTGATCCCTAGACTTCACTAAGTCTAAAATAGGGGGTAGGAAACTGCCCCTAATTTTTTATCAAGTTATGGCAAAAAAAAAGGCAGGAGCAAGAGAAAAGACTGATCAGTTTTTGGAGGCGATCGGTACTGCAGGTGGTCCGATTGGCGCTCCCGGTCTTATTCAGTTTGGTGCTGGCGACACTGCACGTCAGGTCATGGCTGGTAATACCGATGAATATGCGCCTATCCGGATGCAAGACATGCAGACGCAGGTTGGCAATCCAAATGCTCCTCAGCCCAGGATGCCACGTGATTTGGATAACTCTTATCTCAAACTCAATCTCCCTGGTTCTCCCCTTCCTCGCAATGGTCTATTTGTCCCTGGAATGTTGAGCTCCGCTGAGATGGTGCAAAACCAAATCGGTATTGAGCAGCAATATCAAATGATGCAGATGATGCCTGCAACGGGTCAACTCCCTCTTGGTTACCCTCCTATGCCTATTCAAAAAGCTAAGAAATGATGGACTCTAGTAAAGCTAAGAAAGCAGTTAGTAAAGCCATGATGGCTAAAGCAGTTTTAGAAGCTGCAGCGCAGCAAGCAGCTGCCGAGGGTCCTATCAACCCTGAGATTCAAGCGATGAGCCCAGCTCTTCAGCCCATTGATGGCTATGTGAATCCAATGGGACGCATGGGCACTGTTCCTCCTACACAGTATTCACCTGGGAATATGGTTGGCGGCAATCCCATGATGCAGTTTGTTAATCCGGAATCGATGTGATGGGCGCAGCAAGTCAGCTCCATAAAGCAGGGGTCTTTGAAAACCCTGATAGCAAGAAACCAGAAGTACCGAGGATGGCGGGTTCTATTGAAACCAAAGCACCCTCTGAAGGACGGGACTATCGTTCAGTAGGTGATTTTAGGAGCTTTAAATAATGGGAGCAGCAAAAGGAGAAAAAATAAAGGAAAAAGGGCAAGCGGGTAAATATTTTCACTCGGGCACAGGAGGATATGTTGAGTTTATGGCTGACCTTTTGCAACCACCAAAAGATGTTGAAAAAGAGAAGCAACAGAGGATGGCGGGTGAAGCATCAGAATTAAAACAGGCTCCCGCACCTCAGCCGCCTGCTTTTGAACCGATTAGCAAGTATCGCGAATTAGGAGATTTCAGAGATTTTCGCTGAGACTTAAATAACCAGGTTGATAAAGCATTGCTATAATTTTTTTAATGGAATGAAAATTTCCATATTTGGAGGATTTTGTCCTCAAGTATCAGCGCCTAAAATTTAGCTGAGAAACTATTATGTTCATCGATAACGACTTTCCGAAGCTGTTGGGTGCGGAACTATACCGCCCCCACCCAGCTTATGTCGTGGAGATGGCTTGCGAGCCCGTTGTAGTCCACGACTTCACCAAGCAGCCTGGTCAAACCGTGCAGCTGGATCGTTACCGCTTCTTCGGTAACCCAGGCACCAAGACCAGCCGCGAGCGTACCCAAGACCAAACGATCGGTACTGCCAACAGCCGTTCCATCGTTAAAGACAAGGTGCTTGTGTCTCTGCGTGAGTACACCGGCCCTGCGGATCCGAATAACACCAATCTTCCGAGCACCTTTAAGATTGCTCGTGAGACCCTGATGACCGCTCAGCGTCTTCTGCTGGACACTGGGAACCTTAACATGTTCCACCAGTCCATCGGTTCACTGACCCTGCTTGACGACTATCGTCGTTGGCGCGATCGTGTGTTCCTGGACGAGCTGTTCAAGGCTGAGTCTCGTGGCCAGTCCGGCGACACCCAAGGCGGCTTCTACTATCCAAACAATCACACCAAAACTGGTGTCACTGTTGGTGCCTATACCGCAACCGAATACGCCTCTGAGCGTTTCAAGTTCAACGTTAAGACGGACCTTCTAAACGTTGTTAAGAGTCTGCGTAAGCGCAACGTCCCTGTGTTCCAAGACGGTTACTACCGTTGTATCGCTGATCCTTCCTTCATGAAGGACCTGCGTGCTGACCAGGGCTTCCGTGAAGTGGCTCGTTATCCTGGCATGGGTGCCCCCAACCCTCTGATGGGTATGTCTGCTCCTAACGCTGCTCTGTACCAGGGCGGTCAGTATGGTCAGGCACAATTCGTGGCTGGAGAGCCCGTCATGCCTTCCGGCTTCGTGTTCGAGGGTGTGCGTTTCTTCGAGACCACCAACATGCCAAGCAAAACTGCAACTGTCGACATCGGTGATGGTTCTGGCGCTGTTGCAGGTCGTTCGACGCCTCCTGGATTGTTCTTCGGTCCTCAGGCAGTTGGTGTTGGTATCGGCGGCCCGAATGCTCAGGTCCTGATCAACAACAATGACGACTTCAGCCGCTTTATCATCTTGATTTGGCAGCTGTACGCCGGTTTCGCGAACCTGAATAAGGACTTCGTGACCACCGCCTTCACCATTACTGAGTGATAAAGGAGGTACGTAACTAATGGCATCTTACACTGCTGAAAAGGGCGCAATTCTGCAGCCCGGTAATCAAATCAACCGCCTGTCCTCCTATAACACCGAAGGTGTTTTTGGCTGGCCTGGCTTCGAGCTCTACGAAATGGTTGGTTATGTCAAAGTCACTAACCTGACTGCTGACAAAGCCAACAACAAGAGCTTCAACCTGACGGTTCCTTCTCCCGACCGTCGTCCTGACGACCGTGTGCGTGATGACCGCACTTCACTGGTTGTTCAAGCTGACGCTGATCGTCCCGCTTATATTTACAGCGCTTCGATTTCAATCGGCCAGGACATTCCTTCCGCTGGTGAGCCTTCCTATCCTGCAACTCCTTTGACTGCAGATATCGACGGCACCAACACCGAGATCCTGCTGTTCGGTCCCGACAACAGTGGCTCTCCTTTCGGCGTTCCTGCGACTCAGGCCAACGGTCTGGCTGCCGCAACCGCCGTCACCACCGCATTCTCCTCAGGCACTATCGCCCAGGGTGAATCCGATGTTTCCGTGGCAGAAGCACCTTTCTGGACCGCCGTTACCACCGCCGGTATCGACGACCAGGATGCTGCAAACGCCATGATGTTCCGCGTCACCGCTGACACCACCTTCAAGGTGTACAACGTCAACGCTGTGACCTCCACCTCCGTGGACGGCGACGGTGTCTTCATCAGCTCTGATGATAAGGACGCCGGCAAAGCTGCTTACATCATCTGCCGCGTTAACTACCTGCGTCCTGCCGCTGCAACCTCCTTCATGGATATCATTGGCAGCCTGGACTTCGCCTCTCAAGTGGGCGGTAGCGATTCCTGATCGTTACTCACAATATCAACACAGCGGGTCTTCACGGCCCGCTTTTTATTGTCCAGTTAGATTAATTTTGGTATGCTATATCAGTAATCGTCTATCGCTATGTTGTATCAGAACCGTGTTACTGGAGGTCTTGTCGAGGTTGTATCTCAGCATGGTGAAGGTATTCTGATGTGCCTGGATGCGAACGAAGAAGTTTTTTACATTAATGAAGACGACCTCGTTCCACATCTAGATGCAACGGTGGAGCAAGAGCGTAATGAAGTTCGCTTGACTGAGAATCTCAAAGCTGAAGGTGCAAAGCCAGCAAAGCCTACAAAGAAGGAAACCTTCCCAATTGATATGCGAGTAAATATCAATATGGCTTCTGCTCGTCAAATCGCAGATTCAATCCCTGGGGTTGGCCTTAAAACAGCCCGTGACATTAAAGATCTTCAGCTCACTCTTCCAGGTGAGCGCTTTCAACGTCTTGAGCAATTGAGATCAATCAAACGTGTTGATTGGGAAGAAATTTTCAAGGAAAACATCGTGCGTGTCGAGTGATTATGTGCGCGTGTTAATCTGTTATTGATGCATGTAAGACGTGCACAGTAACGCTTTGGCAGTGTTAAATGCAGCTTGATAATTTTCTAAAATCTAAAGTGCGTTGGCACCTGGGGTACAACACCACATCAATCCCAGCAGGTGACCTAGCCCGCTTAGAAGAGGCTCTGGACAACGTTCCGGACTCTTTTTGGTACGGCAAGATTGTGGAGCAAGTAGAGCGTTGTGACGAGGCAGAGAAGCGCACGGATATGACTGGCACCATGAACAACGCGACGGTGCCACGTGGCCGAATTGAGTCAATCGCTGGTGACGTCGACCGTACGATCGCAACCACAGATTTCAAAGAAACGTTGAAAACGTGGACTCAGATTTACATGTACGAGACTGATCGTCTGGCGTTGCATTTATATGTACCTAATTACCGTAATCCTGAGCAAGCCCGTTACCGGTTTAACAGGGAAGGTGCAGAATTTATTCAGGCGCTTCCTGGCCCTGCTGATGTTGCTGTCGGCACCCGTCTCATTCTCGAAACCAATCATCGATAGTACCGTGAGCTCAGTATCTCAGTCACAACTTGCAGGTCTTCTTAGACAAGAAGGTGTAAAAGAAGATTTAATTCCGACAATGGTCGCGATTAGTCAAGCTGAATCCGGCTTGAACCCTAAGGCTTTAAATCCTGACAGAAGTACCGGAGATTACTCGTTTGGGCTTTATCAAATCAACATGATTGATGAGCCTGGTTACATGCTGGGTTCTGAGCGTCGTCGCAACTTAGGCTTGAAGGCAAATGAGGAGCTATATGATCCCAAAACCAACGTCCGCGCAGCAAAATCAATTCTTGACTCACAAGGTTTAGGGGCTTGGTCTGTTTACAAGAGTGGTAAGTATAAAGAATATCTACCTGGTGCTCAGCAAGCAGCAGGAGTCTCTTCTTCTATGCCAGAACCAACTGCACCCCCTCCGGTAGACATTAAGAATTCGGAAAAAGTGCGTACAGCGGTCAGCAAAGCTCAGAAAAGGAAGAGCGGAGCTGGTTTAGGAATTAACCGTACTCTTGATACCCCAGCAACTCCTAAATCTTTTAATGTCTTGGAATTATTGCAAGGCGCTTTTAAAGCACCAGAGTTTATGAAATGATGAGGTTTGCTGCTGTACCTGGCTATAGCCAGTCATTTCCTGTTACATACAGGAATATGTACAATGATTACCAAATGCAGACTGCAGGTTTCAGTGATCCTTTCAACATGACACGAAAGGAACAACACAGCCCTTGCAATTTCGTGGTTTCATACACAGGTGAAGATGATCCGCGTTTTCAATTAAATAATCCTGCATACATGCGGGAAGTTACCAGGTCCCACGCTGATAACATTCCCCCTGTTATTCTTAACAAAAGACCTATACAAGCGCGATGGCAGGCGTAACCTATTTTCAAGATACTATTTTTGATACCAGTACGCAGCTAACTGCTCCTGGTAATGGCAGTGAGGTCCAGGTTGCCGTTAATAATTATTTCTCGACTTCGAGCTATAACTTGTTTGTAAAGGTTGCCGCGATCAACACTAACGTAATTGTTGCTCTGCAAGGAAGCCTTAACAATAGTGACTGGGCTGACATTATTGCTGATCAAACCATCACTTCAAACGGTAACTATTTTTACAGTGTTGAAGGGCGACCTGTTAAATATATTCGTCCTGTTTTTGTAAGTGAAGCTGGGGGTACAGCCGCCACGGTTGACTTTATTGTGGCAGCGATTTGATGTGGTCAAACCTCGGACTAATGTGGGTTACATGCTGGGTTTACGCCGGAGCGATATACCAACTGAACCTGCAGGAAAAGCAACTTTCGGAGTAGGTACTCGTACAAGAATGGCAGGGGATAGACTTCCGTTAGAATTATTAGTGCCAGGTTATAGTCCTGAACCTTATGTTTCTGGCTCCGATTTGCGCGATGAACTTCGCGGAAATTACTAAAACCCACGAGACCTAAATCAGTTGATTAAGTAAATGGGTCAAGCTAAATCATCCCCAACCCCCAAAAATGATCGTATCGTTGTCGAGGCCCCAGGGTTGACCGCAAACGCTCAGCAAGTTGTTGATCGTTTAGCCGGACAAGCAATGGGAACACAACCTGAAGACATCATCGGCACACCTGATCTTTTGGATGAACAATTTAGTAGCTCTTACAATCCTGACATGTTGTCGAAACAACCACGTTCAAGATACCTGCAAGGAGCCGGCAATAATTTAGCTAGCGCTGGCAATATCTATTCACGCTTTTAATCATGGCTAAAAATAAAATGCCCCCAGAGCTCCTGGCTCACTTTAAGAAAAAACAGGAAGGAAAGGAGGATTCCGATAAAGAATCCAAGATGAGCGATAAGGAGAAGCGTAAGGATGCTCTCTCCAAGGCACGTAAGCGCATGGAAGAGAAGAAAAAGAAAGACTAAACCTATTCCGCTATAATACAAATAACGTTATCAGCTGATAGAAGTGTCAAGCAGTAGTTCTAATAAGCAACCATTGATGGTCGATCGCCCGGCAACAACCTCGACGTTGTTGACCGTTGCTTCAGGCCAGGCCTTCAGCACAAACCTTGTTCCTACTGCTGTTGGTAACGCAACAAAGATTTTTGATGTTGACTCCGGTGCGACGAACACATCTATTTCTGGTGCTTACATCGATGAAATTTGGCTGCGTTATACAAAGCGTTGTCTCGAGTTTATTGACGCGCAGGCTGTCACCACGGGGACCTATTCTGCTAACAGCACGACGGTGACTGTGACCATCGCCGGTGGGCACAATGCACGAGTTGGGCAAAAGGTGTGGTGTGATTTCACCTCTTACAGTTCAGGCGCCGTTCCCATTGATGCTGAATTGACTATCGCCACGGTCACCCCGACAACGTTCACCGCAGCCATTCCGAGCCTCGGTGGCACTATCACCGGTAACGTGAGCGTTCGCCTTCCTATTGATATTTGTTTTTATTTAGTGAACGTTGGTACTGTCAGTAACACCAACCAATTCTTCCCACTTTTTGTCTCCAGCATTGAGGCGTTGGCCTCCGAAGTAGTTTATAGCCTAACTGATAAAGAGGATTTACCTTTTATTAATCACCCAGTGGTGCAGGCAGGTACAAATATGGGCAGCGCAAATAGCAGTAAAGCACTGAAGAGTCGCGGATTAATGCTCAAGCGTGGGCAAGCCCTCTATGCGGCTGTAAGTGGGGCCACCGCCCTTACAAATGGCTTCTATGTCGGTGTTCAGGGCGGCTTCTATTGATTAATTGCCATGCCTTTTGGACTAAATAAGTTCAAAAGCTCTTCGTCTGGGCCTTTTGACCGTAATCAGGACAAAAATTTCGGCAGATTAACGTCTTTCGAAGGTCCAAGTCGTCGTGCAGCAGCAGAAAACCCATTTGACACGACTAATAAGCCTCAAGACGCTAGTGAAATCCGTTTTTATAACCAAGATTCCCTTTGGTCACGTTGGAGAAGGGGTTTTGAGCTGTATTCCATCACTCAAAGCACATTAGGTTCTCTTTTCCGAGAGAGAAACGCCCGTGGAGACTATCGTTTATACTTTTCGTTCCAACAATTCCCAGGAATCTTTGTTCCTGCTCGCCTTTTCACGTATCCATCAGCAAGTAATGAGATAGGTGAGCAGCTGGTAGGAATGCGTGATACAAATTCGTTTTCTTTTTACGATATTGGCATTCCTATAGAGGAAGTACGTTATTTATCGGCTGGCGTAGGTGCGACTTACGCACAAGCAGGGACTACCATCACTGTTACGAAGTCAAATCATAATTATTTTATAGGTGACCAAATATATCTGGACTTCACAACAGGTTCAGCTACTGATGACACCTTGACGATTGTTTCTAGGACGCAGAATACATTTACGCTGACAGCAGCGACCTCTGCTACGACAAGTGGCAACGTTACTTATTACTTATCGACGATTTTTACTGATACAAGGTGGACTAACACCAGGGTAAAGCTTCGCGAACTACCTGAGCAGATCAGTCTTTTGAAGGATGAGCGAATGACTGACCGTATTGTCGAACGCGATCCTGGTATTGATTCGACATATAGCAGACTTGCCTCGACAGTAACAGTTACCACAAGCTCTGCCCATGGTCTTGCTACTGGCAACAAAGTATTTCTAGATGTTTCTACCGGAGATGTACCATCAGGTCGTTATTCAATTACTGTCACTTCAACAACTACTTTTACTTTCTTAACTATTACGAGTAGTTCTACGAGCGGCAATGTAAAAGTCAATCGTCTTATAAGAGGATTTGATTACACTGATTATGTTGGTTTCACGGTCACAGGTTCTGATGCGACAACAAAGGAAATAATTTTTCAACGTAAAGATAGCTACGGGGCTAAAACCATATCAGGACAGACTGCCACAGTTGTCCCAGCTCACCGAGGATTTACAGTTGGGAGATACCTTACCACTGAATTGAGATGGCAGTGTAGCTGTCAAGACTATACAAAAAGAAGAGGATACAATCTTTTTTCAGATAAAAATAAAAAGAAGTTTCCTGTTACACCTGTGCAGAACTTAAGCCCAGGACAGACAATAAATAAAAACAATGAGCTTAGTAATAGCAGGGACAATCCAGGTGTTTTTGAAGATTTTGGCTATACAACTGTAAACAATTTTTACCAAATACCAGAGTACGAAGATACAGCGGAGTTTGCATCTCAAACACTGCTTTACTATCAGCCCCGTTGGTGTAAACATATATATGCCTCCATGTGGGCTTTGATTCATGATGAAGGCGGGCAACCGATTTCATTGTCTTCGTCATACACACAGAGTGGTCCTAACATCACAATCAATGCAGTTGACCACGGGTTAGAGCAGAATCAGCGCGTAAAAATTACTTTCACCAGCGGATCAGCCCTCAGTGGAGATTATGTAGTTTCGTCAGTCACAGACTCTAATATATTTGTGATTGTCTACCCATTCAGTGATACGACAGCAGGATATTGTGATGTTTCAAACCTTCAACCACATGAGTATGTAGGGACCTGGCTTTTAGAACCAAGTGATCAACCTGTTGGCAAAGGTTTACAAACTTTCTACAAAAACTTTGAAAAAGAATCAATCAAATTAAAAGAAGCAGCTGAGAAATATGTGCTTGATAGGCAGTTTTTTGGCTGGGCTGGAACGCAAAACATCACAGGGCAGAACAATAATCCTGAAGATGTTGCTGACTTTAGAGCTTCGGCACCTTCGATGTTATTGACAGACGATATTAGACGTAACGCTCAAGGCTTGCTTGACCGAGCAGGTACTGTTTTTAACACGACTAGCAGGTTTGCGCAGCTGGTGAACAAGCTTTTCAACCTACAACCTGAGGTAATTGAGAACGCTAAGTTTGGATTGATTGACCAACCTTTGAGTGAGTACACCGATGAATTTGAGCAAGGTTTTGTGGAGGGAGGAGAATATCTCAGCGGTATTCCGACAGAAAGCACAGCATCCGTTGTGAAGATTGAAGCCAGTACATACAGCCCATTGACTGATCAAGATAGAATAGTTGATGCTGGTGCATACATCAATACTTAAATGTCCGTACAAATACTCTCCAGACGCTCCTCAGTTTTAAGAGACCGCCCGTTTCCCACAAGACTTGGTGACGGTGAACTTGCTATCAATACAAATGTAGGAGAGCCAGGTCTATTTTTCAAAGATTCAGGCACTGGTTTAATCAAAGCAGGCCCAACCTTTGTAGGAGCTACAGCACCCAATGCCTCTGGTGTAGGCTTCACAAGTAACAGTAAAGGTGAGTCCTGGCTGGATACAGCAAGTACGCAGATACTTAAAATTAATGATGGCACCAGCTTTAAGACGGTGAAGGCTGTTGTATCAAGAAGCGCAGGCCAACCTACAAGTCCTGTCGATGGGCAGCTTCACTATGACAGCGCCGCCTCTAATTTTCTTATGTATGACGCAGATGCTGCTGCCTGGGTCACACTCTAACGAGATAGTAAGTGGTCCAGTATTCGGTCAAGCTTGGTATGCACTGACCCAATTTCACGTCTGAAATCTTCTTTCAGCACATATTCTTTTGTGATTTTGTCATAAAGAGAATCGTAATCCTTTTCAAGACGTTCAAAGCGTTTTTCGATTTTCTTGTTAAAATTGTTCAAGGCACGCGAAAGTCCCGTAAAGGCGCCAATGCCACCTGTGATTACAGCAGTTATCAATTCAGGTGACATGCTTGCTTCTCTTATCTGTCTATTCTAAAGGGTCAAACAATTTAGAATTATTAATTATAGGGTTGAAATATGGCAACCGGCTATGAGCCCAATATAGAAGGCGCAATTGCAGTCTTAGTAGACCTAATGACTGCCAATGCCTTTACAATGACTCGGCAACCTTACGAGCCAAACTATCGTGGCTTGGTTGATGCAGTTATCGATCTAAAAGAAGGTTTTCCTGTATTTGCGCCGGAAAGGATCGGTTTTGACGCCACCACTTTCGAGGCCGTGTCTGACGGTGACGCGCTGTATATGAGGAGTAGTGATGGTCAAGTAGGTAAAGCGCAGGCTGATGGCACACAGGACGAAGCTCTTGTTGTTGGTTTCGCAGATGACGCTGCGGCATCAGGTGCAACTGTAAAAGTCCTTGTTGCTGGATTGCTTGATTATCCAAGCGCTATCGACCCCGGCGATGTGTACTTTCTCAGCACGACGCCTGGAGCCATAGCCACATCGCCACCTACAGGATCTGGTGAATTTGTAGCACGTGTTGGTGAAGGAGCAACTACATCTGAATTTAGCATTCAACTTGAGCCTCCAATGAGACTGAACTGATGGCAGGAGTCAGTAATTACAAACCATACTCTTCAAACGCTGAGGGTTTTACTCAAGTACTCATTGACTTGAAAGACACCATGGCAGGTAAAACTGTCTACGCAGTCGCTGGTTTTGGTGCTTTAGCATTTGAAAATGTGACTCAGGGTGCAGCTCTTTATTCACGTTCTTCAGATGGCAAGGTTGGTTTAGCGCGAGCTGCAGGAACGCTTGATGAAGCTACTGTTGTCGGCTTTGCTCAGACCGCAAAGAATACAGGCGAAGAAGTACGTGTTCTTACGGTTGGTGTCCTCGCTACTTCTGGTTTAGATGCAGGGGATCCGTTTTACCTTGCTACAGGCTACGGGGGTATAACGGCAACACCACCATCGACAGCTGGACAATATCTGGTGAGAGTAGGTGAGGCGTCTACAACAGCGAACTTAATCATTCAATTAGAACCTCCGATTCTTCTGAGTTAATTTTTACCACTGATAGGATAGATCCATGGCAACAAAAAACTCATTAATCCTTAATTCAGGGTTTATCCAGGAGCTGAACACCTCTTCGGATAAGTTAAATCTTGCTGGAAATAGTACTTCTGATCTGTCTGAAGGTACTAATCAGTACTTTACAAATGCCAGAGCAAGAGGTGCAATATCTGTTACTGATTCCGGAGGTGATGGGTCTCTTGCTTACAATTCAAGCACCGGTGTAATTACTTATACAGGACCTAGTGCAAGTGAAGTACGTGCTCATCTTAGTGTTGCGTCTGGATCAGGACTTACGTATAACAACGGATCAGGAGAATTCGGTACAAGTGCAATACCAAATAGCCAGCTAGCCAACAGCTCGTTAACGGTCGGTTCGACAAGTATTTCACTTGGTGCCACCGCAACCACGGTTACTGGTCTTACGTCACTCACATCCACCACACTTGAAGGCACAACTACAGTACGAGTTGGTGCAGCAGATGCAGCAAATGGAATTCTTCTAAATTCCTCTGGCATTACATTCGAAGGTTCTAGTGCTGATGCGAACGAAACAACTATTTCAGTAACGAATGCTACTGCAGATCGTTCAATACTTTTTCCAGATGCCGGTGGCACTGTAGCGCTGCTCACCTCTTTAAGTGCAAGTAACAGCGGAACGGGCCATGGATCTTTAGCGTATAACAATTCAACAGGTGCTTTTACTTATACAAAAGTTACAGCTGCAAACATAAGAGGTGAAATCTCAGTCACTGATTCCGGAGGTGATGGCAGTCTTGCTTATAACAATTCGACAGGAGTAATAACTTACACAGGTCCGAGTGCTAGTGAAGTGCGTGCGCATCTAAGTGTGGCATCTGGATCGGGACTTTCGTATAACAGTTCAACAGGGGAGTTCGGTACAAATGCAATACCTAATTCTCAACTAGCCAACTCCACAGTAACAGTTGGCTCTACCTCAATTGCTTTAGGTAGTTCAGCCACCACTATTGCAGGCTTGACATCAGTAACTTCAGCTGCAGTGGTAACTAACGATAGTGGCTTTAGAGTTAGAGATAACTCAGACAACACAAAACAACTTGCTTTCGAGTGTTCTGGTATAGCATCCTCGACAACTCGGACGATGACCGTTCCTAATTCGAGCGGAACAATCGCTACAGAAGATTTTGCTACCGCAATTGCAGTTGCATTAGGATAGATCTATGGCAACCCAAGTACAATTTCGCAGAGGCACAACTGTCCAGCATTCAGTCTTTACAGGCGCTGCTGGTGAAGTTACTGTCGACACTGATAAGAATGCATGCGTAATACACGATGCAGTAACAGCAGGAGGCTTTCCTCTTCTTAGAGATGATGGGAGTAACTCTCAACTTGCTTTAGGCTCACTAAGTAGTTGCGCTTTAAAATTTGCCTCTGATCCCAACACCGGAATTATTTCACCGGGACCTGACCAAGTGTCATTCGTGACGGGTGGTGTTGCTAGGCTTACAATAGATTCAGCTGGCGCTATTAGCGTACCTGGTAATGTCACGATTACTGGAAGTTTGACAGTAAGCGGTGCATTCGATTCATCCGAAAACCTCGCTCTGATTGTCGCCTTAGGATAATATGGCAAACACTTTTAAAATCGACACCAAGTCAAGCCTCGTTACTACGGTAATCACAGATTCCGCAACTAACGTTCTGACTGCAGGAAACACTGCAACCTTGGTTTTGCTTAGCTGTCTTGTTTCGAATAAAGCCAGTAGCAGCGCTGATGTTGATATTTATCTGGTCACAAACACCGGCGACGATGTTTATCTAATTCGGAATGCTCCAGTGCCTGCTGGCTCTACCCTCGAGGTGATTGCAGGCTCAAAAATTATTCTTGAATCAAATGATGTGCTTAGAGCACGTAGCAATACAGCAACATCTTTAGACTTATCAATTAGTTACTTAGAGCAGACTCCTTAATAGGTCATGGGTTTAACAACTAATGAGGCCACAGAATTAGTAAAGGCGTTAACTCTTCGTGTAGAGGAGCTGGAGGCTCTTCTTAATCCCGTCGCAATTCTTTCGCAGGAAGATTCTTCTTGGCGTGTAGTAAGACAGAAAAGAGACGCTCTTTTACGTTCCACTGACTGGGTGATGACCCCAGGTTCTACTATTGATCAGGCTGCTTGGGCTGCATACAGACAAGCACTTCGTGATCTTCCTCAAACTTATCAGGCTGCTAGATTAGAAGATATCAGTTGGCCTGTCCAGCCCAGTCTGTAAAAATTTTAAATGGCTTACATCGGTAACGACCTTGAGGTAGCTTTTCAAAGTTATCTGATCATTGATGATATTAGTTCTTCTTTCAATGGCAGTGTTACAAGTTTTGCCCTACAAGTAGGTGGCGCAGCACCTGTACCTTTACCAATTAACCCCCAGCAATGTTTAATTTCAATCGCTGGTGTTATTCAGGAGCCTGATCCTACAGGTTCTTCTGGTTTTAATCTAAGCGGCGGTAATATTGTATTTAGCTCAGCTCCATCAGGTGGTGCAAGCTTTTTTGGTGTAATTCTTGCTGGCGCTGATTATGTCAATGTAGGTGTTGATTTCCCTGCAGGCAGTAATACTGCCCCGTCGATTACCTTCGTCACGGACAAAGATACTGGGTTCTTCTCTAAAGCAGCTAATGAGATTGGCATTGCATGTGCTGGTACTGAGGTTGGTGTATTTAGTGCTACTGGCCTGAGCAGTGGCTTTGCTGACGGATCTGCTGCTAGTCCAAGCATATTTTTCACGTCAGATACGAACACAGGTCTTGCACGTCCTGCGTCTGACGAAATTATTATCACGACAGGTGGTGTTGAGCGTGCTTCGTTTGGCAGCGCAGAAATTGTATTTAACGATGCAAGTAATGATTTAGATTTCCGCGTTGAAGGGAATGGTGATGCCAACCTTCTTCACATTGATGCAGGCAATGACAGGATAGGTATCTCTACTGCAACTCCTTCAGCACTTCTCGATGTTGATGGTGGAGACGCTTTAATTCATGGTGTAACCGTTGGCCGTGGAGCGGGTGACGTTGCGTCGAACACGGTTGTTGGCAACAACGCGCTGGATGCAAATACCACAGGCGCAAACAACACGGCGATTGGTGATGAGGCACTGACTGCAAACACTTCTGGAGATAGCAACACTGCTGTTGGACAAGATGCTCTTAGCGCGAACACTACATCAAACAACAGCACCGCAGTCGGTCGCAATGCGTTGAAAGTTAGTACAGGCGCAAAAAACACTGCACTCGGTGCACAAGCACTTGACTCAAACACTTCAGCAGAAAGCAACACTGCTGTTGGTTATGCGGCGATGGATTCAAACACCACTGGAACATTAAACACTGCCGTAGGTGCAAATGCTTTAGATGCTAATACTACAGGTGATTCAAATACTGCAATGGGAGCTAACGCATTAGGCGTTAACACAACTGCAGATAACAATACAGCTTTTGGTAGGTCAGCACTTTCAGACAACACCACTGGCGCTAATAACGTAGCTGTAGGTGCATCAGCACTTGATGCAAATACTACCGCTGATCACAACACTGCCATTGGCAAGCAAGCTCTTACCGATTGCACTACAGGAGGCGAAAACACAGCGTTAGGTAGCAATGCTTTGGCAAACTTAACCACTGGAACGCATAATATTGCAA
>WLWH01000928.1_pt1 | contig 22058 bp, 10 predicted proteins | sample 6712741 | NCBI WGS metagenome assembly WLWH01 (sample SAMN12718694, study PRJNA515312) | sponge metagenome | isolation source: marine sponge | host: Mycale hentscheli | place: New Zealand: South Island, Marlborough, Capsize Point | collected 2003-05-01
CAGAGCTAGCATATCGTGTGCCAGCTTCTAAGTTTACAAGAAGATCTATAGTTTCTACAGATAAACAAGAAGACATAACAGGACTTGATACAACTATTGATTGGAAAAACACAGGTGACAATGCTTACGATGGTGAAAAACTAAGATTATTAGTACATGATGAAAGTGGTAAGTGGGAAAGACCTAATGATATACAAAATAATTGGCGTGTTACTAAAACAACATTAAGACTAGGTTCTAGAATTATTGGTAAGTGTATGATGGGATCAACATCAAACGCTTTAGATAAAGGTGGTAGAAACTTTAAAAAATTATACGATGACTCAGACGTTACAAAAAGAAATGCCAATGGACAAACTCGTTCAGGACTCTATTCTTTGTTCATACCTATGGAATGGAACTACGAGGGATACATTGATTCTTACGGCTATCCTGTCTTCGACACTCCACAAAAGAAAGTGTTTGGACCTCATGGAACGCCAATTAGACTCGGGGTTATCGAGTATTGGGAGAATGAGGTAGAAGGTTTAAAAGAAGATCAAGATGGTTTAAACGAATTTTATAGACAGTTTCCTCGTACAACTAAACATGCTTTTAGAGACGAGTCTAAAATGTCTTTATTTAATCTAACTAAGATTTATCAACAAATAGATTATAACGAAGAAGCAACAGCTGCTTCTGTAGTTACAAGAGGTAATTTTCAATGGGAAAGAGGTATTAAAGATACCAGAGTTATATTCTCACCTAGTAAACAAGGTAGGTTTTACATAACATGGACTCCTCCTATTAATTTACAAAATAGATTTATAATTAAAAATGGTACTAAATATCCAGGCAATGAGCATATGGGCGCTTTTGGTTGTGATAGTTATGATATATCAGGGACAGTAGATGGTAGAGGTTCTAACGGATCTTTACATGGGTTAACTAAGTTCAGTATGGAAAAAGCTCCTGCTGATCATTTTTTCTTAGAGTATATCGCTCGCCCACAAACTGCTGAAATATTTTTTGAAGACGTACTTATGGCGTGCGTATTTTACGGAATGCCAATATTAGCAGAAAACAATAAACCAAGATTATTGTATCATTTTAAAAGAAGAGGTTATAGAGGATTTAGTATTAACAGGCCTGATAAGCTTTATGCTAAATTATCAATAACAGAAAGAGAGATTGGTGGTATACCTAACTCTAGTCAAGATATCATACAAGCACATGCCGCTGCTATTGAGACATATATTGAAAATGCTGTAGGGTTTGATGGAGAAAACTATGGAGATGTTTATTTTCAAAGAACATTAGAAGATTGGGCTCAGTTTGATATAACAAGAAGAACAAAGTTTGATGCATCTATTAGTTCAGGACTTGCTATAATGGCTTGTAATAAAAGTAGATATGCTCCAGTAAATAGAATAAAGAGACAACCAGTAGATATTGGTATAAAGAAATATGATAATAAAGGTTTATTATCTAAAATAATCAAGTAAATGAATACATACGCAAATCCAAATAGTGCCTTTCCAAGCCAAACTGTGCCAGACGCTGAAAAATCTTCCTTAGAATATGGAAGACAGGTTGCACAAGCTATTGAAAGCGAATGGTGGAGACAAGGTGGTAACGGAACTAGATTTGCTACTACTTATAATAGATTTCATAGTTTAAGATTATATGCAAGAGGAGAACAACCAGTTCAAAAATACAAAGACGAATTAGCTATTAATGGTGATATGTCTTATTTAAATTTAGACTGGAAACCAGTTCCTGTTGTGTCTAAGTTTGTAGATATAGTTGCAAACGGTATGAATAATAAGCTTTATGAAATAAAAGCTTTTGCTCAAGATCCAGTATCATTAAAGAAAAGAACTGATTATGCTAATTCTATATTGCAAGATATGAGAGCAAAGCCATACTTAACAAATATGAAAAACACGTTAGGTATAAATCAATTTAATGCAGAAGATCCTAATACTATACCTGAGTCAGAAGACGAACTTGATTTGCATATGCAACTTAGTTACAAGCAGTCAATTGAAATAGCTGAAGAAGAAGTAATAAACAGCACTTTAAAAAAGAACAGGTTTGATAATATAAGAAAAAGATTCAATTATGATCTTGTAACTATAGGTATTGGAGCTGCTAAAGCTAATTGGAATAAAGCAAATGGAGTAACATTAGATTATGTTGATCCTTCTGATTTAATATATTCATATACTGAAGACCCAAACTTTGAAGATATATACTACGTTGGTGAAGTTAAAAATTTAACTATACCAGAAATAGCAAAACAATTTCCTAAATTAACAGAAGAAGAGTTAAAAAAGATTCAACAAACTAGAGGTTATCAAAGAGAGCAACTTTATGGTTGGAATGGTTATGATCAAAACACTGTGCAAGTTTTGTTTTTTGAATACAAAACTTATAACGAACAAGTGTTTAAAATAAAAGAAACAGAGCAAGGCTTAGAAAAAGCATTAGAAAAGCCAGACACTTTTAATCCTCCTAAAAACGATAGTTTTAGTAGAGTAAGTAGAAAGATAGAAGTATTATACAAAGGCGTAAAAATATTAGGCAATAATCAACTTATAGAGTGGAGGTTAGCTGAAAACATGACAAGACCTTTTGCTGATACTACTAAAGTTGAAATGAGTTATACTATATGCGCGCCAAGAATGTACAAAGGCAAAATAGAATCATTAGTTAGTAAAATAACAGGTTTTGCAGATATGATTCAATTAACGCATTTAAAACTACAACAAGTTATGTCTAGAATAGTACCAGATGGTGTATTTTTAGACATGGATGGTTTAGCAGAGGTTGATTTAGGTAATGGTACAAATTATAATCCAGCAGAAGCACTTAACATGTATTTCCAAACTGGTAGTATTGTTGGTAGATCACTTACTCAAGAAGGTCAAATGAACGCTGGTAAAGTTCCAATACAAGAACTAGCAACTTCTAGCGGTCAAGCAAAGATAGGTAGTTTAATACAAACTTATCAGTATTATTTACAAATGATACGTGATGTGACCGGTCTTAATGAAGCTCGTGATGGTAGTGCTCCAGAAAAAGACACTTTAGTTGGATTACAAAAAATGGCAGTTAATGCTTCTAACACAGCTACAAGGCATTTAATGCAAGGTAGTTTATGGTTAACACTTAGAACATGTGAGAATATTTCTTTAAAAATAGCTGATTCATTAAACTTTCCACTTACTTTAAATTCATTAAAAAATTCTATATCTACTTATAACGTAGCTACTTTGTCTGAAATACAAAATTTAAATAACCATGACTTCGGTATATTTTTAGAGCTTGAACCAGACGAAGAAGAGAAAGCAGTGTTAGAGCAAAACATACAAATGTCTATACAGCAAGGCGGTATTGATTTAGAAGATGCGATTGATATTAGAAGAATAAAAAATCTTAAACTTGCTAATGATGTTTTAAAACAAAAACGCAAAAAGAAACAAAAAGAAGATCAAGCTAACCAACAAGCTATGATCAAATCTCAAGCTGATGCAAACGCTGAAGCTTCTGAAAGAGCTGCTCAAGCAGAAATGCAAAAAGCGCAAGCGTTAACAGAAAGCACAGTTCAATTAGAACAAGCTAAATCTCAAATGGAGATACAAAGATTACAAACAGCTTCTCAAATAAAACAACAAGAGATGCAAATACAGTTTGAATACGATATGCAATTAAAGCAAGCTGAATTACAAGCTATGAAAGAAAAAGAAGCTTTAATAGAAGATCGTAAAGATAAAAGAATCAAAATGGAAGGTAACCAACAAAGTCAAATGATTGATCAAAGAAACAATGATTTGATGCCTATAGATTTTGAAAAACAAGGTACAGTATAAGTATCAATTAATTAATTTTATATTATCATATTATGTCAGAAACAAAAGAAACAAAGCCTGAGGTGACTAAACCAGTTGCTTCAGAAGGCGGGGAAATGAAAATGAAATCAAAACCTAAGCCAAAACAATTTAAAGCTACAAAAGAAGAACCAGTCAAGATTGATCTTTCAAAAGTAGATACTTCGCTAGAAGCTAACGCTAAAGTTGAAGCACCTATAAAAGTAGACTTAACAGAGAAAAAAGAAACAGATGCCATTCAAATCGGAGAAACAGAGACGGTGGATGTGGGCGAACAAGCCGGAGATGGCAAGATCGTGGACATTGGAGGAACAACAACCGTTGAAAAGCCCAGCTCGCCTATTGAAGAAGTTACCGAGGTGGAAAAAAAGCAAGTACAAGAACCAGTAGTACAACCTAAACAAGTTCAACTACCTGAAAACATAGAGAAGTTAATTGACTTTATGAAAGACACAGGTGGTACTGTTCAAGACTATGCTAGATTAAATGCAGACTATTCAAACGTTAGTGAAGATGCATTATTAAAAGAATATTATAAAAAAGCTAAACCACATTTAGACGCAGAAGAAGTTAATTTTGTGTTAGAAGAAGCGTTTAGTTTTGATACAGATATTGATGAAGAGCGAGACATCAAAAAGAAAAAACTCGCTAAGAAGGAAGCTGTTGTAGAAGCACGTGAATTTTTAGAAGACTTGAAAAAAGAATATTACGACGAGATCAAGATGAGACCGGGTGTAAATCAAGAACAACAAAAAGCCATGGATTTTTTCAACCGTTACAACGACGAACAACAATTAGCTACGCAAAAGCATGAGCAATTTATTGACAACACTAAACAGTTTTTTACCGATGATTTCAAAGGTTTTGATTTCGAAGTTGGTGAAAAAAGATTTAGATACGGTGTTAAAGATCCAAATGCAGTTGCAGAAAATCAGTCAAATTTAAATAACTTTGTCGGGAAGTTCCTAGACACAGAAGGTAATGTTAAAGATACGAAAGGTTATCATAAAGCTATGTACGCTGCTCAAAATATAGACAAAATAGTAAATCATTTTTACGAGCAAGGGAAAACAGATGGTATTAAAAATGTAGTTGAAGGATCTAAAAATCCATCAACAGCAGTGCGCCAAGAAGGCACGCAAGATATATTTATCGGTGGACTTAAAGTTCGAGCTATAGACGGGGTAAGTAGTTCAAAACTGAAAATTAAAAAAAGTAAATTTAACAATTAAAAATTAAAAAAAAATGGGTGTATTAAGTCCTCAATTTGGAAGTTTAGTACCTTCACTAACTACACAAACTTTAGTAAGCAATTACTTAAACTTTAATAGTGGTGGTGGAGTAGACTTCGCACAACAATATCTACCGGAAATATATGAAGCAGAGGTAGAGCGTTATGGAAACAGAACGTTAAGTGGCTTCTTAAGAATGGTTGGCGCTGAAATGCCAATGATGTCTGATCAAGTGATTTGGTCTGAACAAAACAGATTACATATATCTTACGAAAACGTAACTTGTGGTAATGGTGCTACAGATAATACTTTAACTATTCCTTTAGTTGCAGGAAGTGTTGCTAACACTATTTTTGCTAACATGACAGTAGTTATAATGGATCCTACTAATCCTTCGTTTACAGTAAAAGCTATAGTTGTAAGCTCTAATGCTGCGACTGGAGTTGTAGTAGTTGAACCTTATACTAGAACATCTGTTAACGCTGGTGGTGCTAATATAAGTGGTTTAAAAATGTTTGTATATGGTTCTGAATTTGCAAAAGGTTCTACATTAGGAACTGCGTCAGGTCAGTCTATTCAACCTCAGTTAACTACTTTTAGTAACAAACCAATTATCATCAGAGACAGATACGCTGTAAGTGGATCTGACACTGCTCAAATCGGTTGGGTTGAAGTAGCTGCTGAAGATGGAACTTCTGGATACTTATGGTATTTAAAAGCTGAAGGTGAAACTAGATTACGTTTTGAAGATTACTTAGAGATGAGTATGATTGAAGGTGAATTAGCTTCTGCTGGTCAAGTTCCTAATATAATCGCTGCTGTACCTTCATTTGCAGGTCTTCCAAATGGTGGAGCTGGATCAATAGGTACTGAAGGTTTATTTGCTGCTATTAATAATGGTGGTAATGTACTTTCTGGTTACGCTGGATCATTACAAGACTTTGATGCTGTACTAGAGAATTTAGATTCTCAAGGAGCTATTGAAGAAAACATGCTTTTCTTAGACAGAAAAACTGAGTTATTATTTGATAACATGTTAGCACAACAAAACTCTTACGGAGCTGGAGGTACATCTTACGGTGTATTTGAAAACTCTGAAGACATGGCGCTTAACTTAGGTTTCTCTGGATTCAGAAGAGGTTCTTATGATTTTTATAAGACTTCATGGAAATACTTAAACGACGCTTCAACAAGAGGTGGTTCTGCTAACTTTGTTAACGGTGACAACATTGATGGTGTATTAGTTCCTGCTGGAACTTCTACAGTATACGATCAGTTACTTGGAACAAACATCAGACGTCCTTTCTTACACGTAAGATATAGAGCTTCACAAGCAGATGACAGAAGAATGAAATCATGGCTAACTGGTTCAGTTGGTGGTGCTTCTACTTCTACATTAGATGCAATGGAAGTAAACTTCTTATCTGAAAGATGTTTATGTGTACAAGCTAGAAATAATTTTGTATTATTTACAGCTTAATATTTATTGTAATATTTACCCTCGTAAAAACTACGGGGGTAATTATTACTCTTATATTTTTTTAACTATTTAATTATATTATATTATGTCAAAAACAAAAGAGCCTAAGGCTAAAAGCACTTGGGAAATAAAAGATAGAAACTATTTTTTAACAGGAGATAAAGAACCTTTAACATATACATTAAAATCAAGACACACGGAAAAATATCCGTTGTTATATTTTGATCCAGAATCAAACACGCAAAGAGCGTTAAGATATGCTACTAATCAAAACTCACCATTTGTAGATGAACAAAAAGGAGAAGTTACATTAAAGCATATTATGTTTAAAGACGGGTCTTTATTTGTACCTAAAGAACAACAAGCTTTACAAAAGCTTTTATCATTGTATCACCCAGATTTAAATGGTAGATACGCAGAATTAAAACCGCAAGCTATTGCTCAAGATGAATTAGTTGATTTACAACTAGAGATCATGGCATTAAATGCTGCAAAAGAGATGGACATAGAACAAGCTGAAGCAATCCTAAGAGTTGAAATAGGGTCAAGCGTTTCTGATCTATCATCTAAAGAATTAAAAAGAGATATACTTTTATTTGCAAAAAGAAATGCTGAGCTGTTTATTAGTTTAGCTAAAGATGAAAATGTAATGCTAAGAAACTTTGGTATTAAAGCAACTGAAGCAGGTATTATAAGTTTATCTCAAGATCAAAGAACCTTTGTTTATGGTTCAAACAAACGTAAATTATTTACAATACCATTTGATGAAAACCCTTATTCAGCACTAGCTGCATGGTTTAAAACAGATGAAGGAGTAGAAGTTTATAAAACTATAGAGAAAAAAATCTCTTAACCTGTAATACTAATATATAGGGCTCGTTCACTCGGGCCCATATATTATAATAAATACACTAGAATGGCAATAAACGTAGACGCTGTATATAAAACAGTCTTATTAATACTTAACCAACAACAAAGAGGATATATGACACCTGATGAGTTCAACAAAGTTGGAACTCAAGTGCAATTAAATATATTTGAAAAGTATGAAGATGATTTAAATCAACAGTATCGCATGCCACAAAATGATACTGAATACGCTAATCGCGTAAAAAATATTGAACAAAAATTACAATTTTTTCAAAGAACAGGTGCTACAGCTTATGTAGGACCTCACTTTACTTTAACACCTACTGATATATATAGACTTGGTAGTGTTTATTATAACGGTGAAGAATTAACACAATACTCACAAAGAAACGAGATAACACAACTTCTATTATCTCCACTTACAAAACCAACAACTGATTTTCCTGTTTATTTATACGAGCAAGATTTACTATACTTGTATCCTACAACAATACAAGCAGGGGTTACTATATCTTATCTTAAAAAACCTGCAGATATAAACTGGGGTTATAGCGTAGGTGCTCTTGGTCAATTTTTATACAACTCTGCTGGATCTACTGACTTTGAACTAAGCGTTACTGAACAAACAAATGTTGTAACTAGAGTATTAGCATATGCTGGAGTTATAATAAACGATCCTACTATTATACAAGTAGCAGCACAAGAAATAGCACAAGAAGAACAAAATTCAAAAATGTAAAAAATGGCAAGACCTGACGGTGGATTAATCCAAGAAACAAACTTACAATATTACGCGGGCGCGCAGATTATATATACTTCAGTTGCTGCAACTACTGTTTATACGTTTACTTTTAATACTCAATTAGTTTTAGGTAGCGCAACTAGTTTTGCTCCAACAGATCCTGATTTTGGTTTAAATAACTTTAGAATATACACTAGTCCAAACGGTATAAATAACTGGACAGAATATGTAACTACATATACTTTAGTTAATAACTCTACTGGTAGTATAATAACTTTAGGTAATGGCCAAAATATAGGTACATATGTAAAAGTACAATTAAAAGCAGGTGCTGTAGCTAATAACTACGGTGGTTACGAATACACTAAATTAAAAGATATTATAAATAACTTCATGGTTGCTTATGTTGGTCAAGATAAACTTATACCAAACGTAAGAAGAAGTGACGTTATATTTCACGCTAAAAGAGGTTTATCTGAATTTAGCTTTGACACATTAAAAAGTATTAAGTCACAAGAGCTTACTGTTCCACCAAGCTTATCTGTGGTTATACCGCAAGACTACGTTAACTATGTTAAATTGTCTTGGGTAGATGGATTAGGTGTTAAGCATACTATATATCCTACACAATTGACTAGTAGTCCTTCAAGCGCACCAATACAAGATCAAGCTGGTAATATAGTACAAGATAACTTTCAAGAAAACATAGATGGTACATCTGTAATAAACGAAAGATGGCAAGCAAATGATCCTAGTAGAATAACTGGTTTATGGCCAGCTAATACAAATAACCCTACAGTATATATGTATGATTGGTGGGGAGAGTCTACTTGGGGTTTTGGCGGTTTTTATGGGCAAAGATATGGAGGCGATCCTGTTAACATGCAAGTAAACGGATGGTTTAACATAGATCCAACAATGGGTACGTTTAATTTTTCTAGCGATTTAGCAAATAAATTAATATTGCTAGAATACATCTCTGATGGTTTAGCATATGACTTAGATACTAAAGTTCCTAAGATGGCAGAAGACGCAATGTACGCTCATTTAAACCATGCTATATTATCTACTAGAGCAAATACTCAAGAGTATATTGTACAAAGATATAAACAAGAAAGATTTGCTAAATTAAGAAACGCTAAAATTAGATTATCTAATATTAAATTAGATGAGATAGTACAAGTTATGCGTAATAAATCTAAATGGATTAAACACTAATACATGGCAGAAATTAAAAATACCTTTTTAAAAGGTAAAATGAATCAAGATCTTGACTCTCGATTATTGCCTAACGGTGAATATAGAGAAGCTATAAACTTAATGATTAGTAGATCAGAAGGATCAACTGTTGGTGAGTTTGAAAATGTGTTAGGTAATACTGTTATAAGAGAAATTGATGGTAACACGTCTGTTGTTATAGGTCATTTTATAGATGAAACAAATAACATAGCTTATTTTCTTTGGACTGACTTTGATAGCCCATCAGGCGTTAGAGCCACAAATTCTAACAACTGTGGTATAACACAAATAAGTTTAAACGCTCCATACACGCCTGTTGTATTAGTAGAAGGTTTTTTCTTAAATTTTAATAAATCATTTCCAGTTACAGGTATTAATATGGTTGAAGAACTATTGTTTTGGACAGACAACAATAACCAACCTAGAAAAATAAACGTACAACTAGCACAAAACACTAATCATTATACCAATGAAGATCAAATATCAGTAGCTAAATACGCGCCATGTGAACCGGTTATTGTTTTAGATAGATATAACACAAGAATAACAGGCACGGTAAGTACCAGCGCTGTTGTAAATATTGATGGAGACACCAGTAATGTAAAAATAGGTGACATAGTAAGTGAGTTTGAAACAATTACTATTCCTACTGAAATTACTGAAAAAAGATTTGTTGTAGCTATAAATAGTTCTACTCAAGTTACATTAAATAAAGCAATAACAACTACTACTTCAGGTTTAAAAATTGTATTTGAAAGACCAACAATGACTAATAAAGCGCAAGAGCAAAACGCTAATGGTGCTACATCTTCAATAACTTCTATAGCTGGTAGTGGATTAACTGCTACTTATCTTTTTAATGCTGGGTTTGATCAAGTGTTACCAGAGGTTGGTATGATAGTAACAGGTCCTAATGCTACAGCCGCTAGTAATATAACTATAACGTCTGTTGTTGCGGATTATGCGCCCGTGCCTGCTTCAGGTGACAGTGATTATCCTTTAGCTTATAATCAAATAACATTAAAGTTTTCTAAAGATGTTTCTGCCGCTGCATATTCTTGGGTGGTAGGTAATTCTATAACTATAGGTGTTAATCAATTTTACGATGGTGATTGGAAAGGTGATGATGCTTTTTTAGAAGATAAGTTTGTAAGATTTAGCTATAGGTTTAAATTTGAAGATAATGAATATTCTTTAATGGCTCCATTTAGTCAGCCAATGTTTATACCAAAACAAGAAAGTGCTTTTGGTAAAGGTGAAAATTATGTAGAAAAAGACATGGACAATGCTTATAAATCTACTATATTAACTTGGTTTGAAAACTCTATAAATAATATATTAGTAAAAGTGCCTATGCCAGAAACTACTTCTGCGCTTATGCAAACTAAATTATTAGTTACTGATGTTGATGTACTATATAAAGAATCAGATGCTTTGGCTGTAAAAGTTTTAGATACTGTAAAGTTATCTAACTTAACTGGAACGTTTGATACAATAGCTTGGTCTGATCCAGTACATGGCGTTAGCACTACAAGTTATTTAAGTTACGATTATACTTCAAATAAACCATACAAAACATTACCACAAGGACAAACGACTAGAGTATATGATAAAGTACCAATTAAAGCTTTAGCGCAAGAATTAATAGGTAATAGAGTTGTATATGGTAACTATGTTGATAAGCATACACCGCCAAAATCTATAGCTTACAATGCTAGTATACAAGATAAAAAATATTATTTTCACGACACAGTTCAATATCCTTATCATAATTTAAAACAAAATAGAACTTATCAAGTTGGTTTTGTATTGTCTGATAGATATGGTAGACAATCAGATGTTATATTATCTTCTTACGATAGTGTAGAAAATTTAGCAGGATCAACAGTTTATTCACCGTATAGAAGTTCAAGCTTAGCATCTACAGAACCAGTTATTGATTGGTTTGGTGACGCGTTAAATATAACTATAGACGAAGCTATAAACAGTACAGCTAATCCATCTACGGGTGAGCCTGGAATATATAACGAAGCTTTAAGACCACTAGGTTGGTACTCATATAAGATTGTTGTTAAACAGCAAGAGCAAGAATATTATAATGTTTATTTACCAGGCTTTGTAAACGGTGCTCCAGTTAGATCTGCAGAAGATGTTAACGCCGTTGCTTATATGTCATTACTTAGTGATAATATAAATAAAGTTCCTAGAGATTTAAAAGAAGTAGGTCCTACTGACCTAGAGTATAGTAGCTCAGAAGTTTTATACATAAGAGTTAATAACCCAAACATGTTAACCATAGGTACAAACGCTAGTTTAGTTCCTTGGAATCAACAGTATTATCCTAATCTTAAAAAACAAAACATATTATCTATAGCCTCAGTAAGAGATATGGAAATAGCAGCAATACCTTTTGTTGCAAATGCTCCAGAAGGAGATTACGGCCAAGTTGGATCACTTGTTACTGGTAGTAACACTACACCGGTAAGTATTGGCTCTATTCCTTGGGGTCAATGTGGACCAGATGCTAGTTTATATAACTCTGACTTAAATCCTTTTGTTGGTAAAATAAGTACATCATCTAATGGTTTGTCAAACCCTGTAGGCGCTATAGTAACTGAACATAGTGTTAACAGTCCTGGCACTGGAACTAAGGTTTTATCAATGGTACCTTTTTTAAGTGTAGCAGAAACTAAACCAGTGTACTCTTTGTTAGAAATATTCTGGGAAACTTCTTTACAAGGTAAAATACAAACTTTAAACAGCTTAATAAACGCTCAAGACAATAATGTAATTGGCACAACAGTTACATCTGCTAGTTTTGCTGAAAGCTTAGGTAATGCAAATGAAATAACTCCTTTTAATTTTGTAACAGGATCAAGTGGTAATATAAACACACAATTAACAAGCGCTGCAATACTTCAAGTTGTTGATCAAACAGGCGCAGATAGAACTTCAGAAAATTTATTTACTTTAACTTATACTGGAGCTGGTGGTATATACAAGTTAAACACTAGTGCTTACTTTACATTTTTAGCAAGCTCTGGAGGATCACCGTCAACAGACGTGTACACGTTTACATTTAGAACTATTTATAACCCAGGTACAGGAGCAGAAACAAGAGATACATCTACTTTAACTGCTACTTTAACTAACGTTGCCCCAACTATAACTAGTTTTAGCAACCCAACAAACATAACAACAGCTAGTACCACTATAAATCAATTTGCTGGATTTAATGGAACAAACGCTAGTAACACAACCGCTAACAAAACAGCGCAACTTATATGGGATTTAGATCCTGCTCATGTAGATTATTTTGCTAACAGTTTATTATTTTCTATGAGCTCAACTGGACTTTTAAGTGTTATTGGAACTATAGTTGAAGGAACTACTTATAATGTAGGTGTAAGACTTAGAGATTCTGATGGTTTAACAGGTTTTAACCAAGCTGTTGCTGCTATAAGCTTTACTGTTGGTGTACAACATACGCCTAAAGCTATATGTGAGGGAAGAAAAGGTACTGTAGCCGCAGCATGTGGACAAAGTTATGCAACTTATTTTTTAGCATCTGCAACAACTCCAACTTTTACTTTTCCTATTACTGTTGGTGGAATTTTATTTCCAACACCTACATATAATTATAACGTTAGAAACAATGCTACAGGAAGTGGTAGTTATACAACTGGAGCTTTAACACAAGGTGTAATGACTATAACGCCAACTATAACATCTACAGGTGGTAGTGGTGGTGGTAGCGTGTCAGCTTATTATACAATACAATATAGAGCTAACACAGGATCTGTGTGGTCACAAGCTATAGACACTGGAAGCAATAGCATTGGTGCGATACAAATATCAGCAAGCACTGGTGTTCCTGGAACTAGCACTAAAACGTTTAGTATTTTAGGAGAATACAGAGTCGTAACAACAGATGTAGCAGGTGGAGGTTGTTCTGATGGATCTACAATACAGTTATACGTAGACTTTGCAGATGCTACATATCCAGGAAATTGCATTGGACCACTGTAATAATCAATAAAAACAAGTAATTAATATAATATGTCACTAACATTACAAGTAGGATTTTTTAACTCATATTACGTGAAGAGGTTAGCAGATGTTCCTGACATACCTAATGTTGGTGATCCTAGCTGGGATGCTCCTCAAGTTGCAGTACCTGCACAAGACTGGTACGTAGAAGAATCTCGTATTAGAGGAGGTTATAATAATGTATCTACTGATTATGGTGTAAAAGCATATATAGTTGAAGAGCAAGCAGATCAAACACGTAGAGGATCATCTCTTATATACTCAGGTATATTCAACTCAAGAACAGGGATAAATCAAACTAATCAATTTAGTGTAGCAGAAGAAATAACTAGAAGTGTAGATCCAATAAGTGGTAGTATACAAAAGCTATTTGCAGAAGATACAAACTTATTAGTATTTCAAGAACGTAAAGTTAACAATGCTCTTATAGATAAAGATGCTATATTTACAGCAGAAGGTTCTGCTATAACAACTTCAGGTAAATTAGTAATAGGACAAATAACACCTATATCAGGTGAGTGGGGTATTGCTACAAATCCAGAATCATTTGCTGACTATGGATATGCTAAATACTTTGTTGATAGACACCGTGGAGCTGTTTTAAGATTAGCAGGTGGACAGATAACAGAAATATCAAACTATGGTATGATTGATTTTTTTAGAGATCAGTTATCAGCAGTTACAAGCTCTGGAGCAATATTAGGATGTTTTGATAATTACAATAAAAACTATGTGTTATCTATACAACCAACAGGTAGATATGACTATGGAGTTTATAAAACTTTATCTTTTGACGAAAGATCAAAAGGTTGGACTAGTTTCTTTGATTTTAAACCTCAAGACATGTTTAGTTCTCAAGGTCAGTTTTATTCTACTAAACTAAGATCAGGCGAAGACAGTAATGAATTATACCAACACTATACAAACCAAACTAGAAATAGTTTTTACGGAACTACTACACCATCATCAATACAATTTGTATTTAACCCAGCACCTAACAACATAAAAACTTTTCAAACTATAAACTACGAAGGTACTAATGGTTGGGAGGTTACAGCTTTAGTTTCTGATGAAACTGGGTTTGATGCTAGCGGCGGTAATTGGATTAACCATGTTGATACAATTGTTGAAGGTCCAGGCGCTACACAATATAGAAAAATATATAGCTATGATGAAGGTGCTTATGTAGATAATAACATCCAGTACAGAGCTGGGTTTGATAGAAAACAAAATAAATATATGGCGGTTATACCTAACAATACGCAAACGCCTATTGCGGGTGAAGTTGTGTTTGGTAATTCAATGACAGGTATAAAAGCTTATTATGCAACAGTTACAATGAAAACAGATGCAACTACAGATCCTAACGGATTAAAAGAGTTGTTTGCTGTTGGTAGTACTTTTGCACCAAGATAATTAATTAAAACAAATAGATATGCCAGCAATAGCAGCGATAGGAGCAGCAGTAAAAATAGGTGGAGCTATCTTTGGAGCAGGAAGAGCTAAGCGAGAAGCTAGACGACAAAGAAAAAGAGCAAGAGCCTTAAACAAAAAAATAAATCATTTGGAAGCAAATAGACAAGACGTTATAAATCCTTATGACCAAGTAACAAGTTTAGCTAGTATGGCTACAGACTTGTCTAGCACTATGTCTAATCCTATGGCTAATTTATCTGTTGCAACAAAAGCTGCTGAAATGAAAATTGAACAAGCGGATATATCTTTAGCAAACACTTTAGATACATTAAGAGCTACAGGTTCTGGAGCTGGTGGTGCTACTGCATTAGCGCAGGCTGCTTTACAAAGTAAAAAAGGTGTTGCAGCTGATATAGAAGCACAAGAAAAATCTAACGAAGACAAAAGAGCAGCTGGTGAAGAAAGACTAGAGCAAAGAGTTGCTGCAGAAAAACAAAGAATACAAGGTATTAATATTAGTGAAGGCGCAAGAGAACAACAAGCAATGGCACAAGGTAGAGCATTTGAATTCCGAGCTCAAGAACAAAGAGATGTTAGTAAGCTAAATAGGTTATATGGACAACAATCACAAGCGCAAGGAGCTGCTGCTGCTGCTAGACAATCAGAAACTTCAGCAATCATGGGTGGTATAAATGCTTTAGGTGGAGCAATTAGCGGCGGAGCTTTTGGTGGCGGCGGCGCTGCATCAGCCGCAGCTAGCGGTAGCGGTGCTGGAACAGGTTTAGGTGGAAGTTTTGGAGGAGCGTCTGGATCAGGTCAATTTAGCAGTCAAGTAAGTCAGTTTACACCTAGCAGTTCAGGTTCTTACAGCATGGGGCAATACGGAACCAATGTCTCAAGCATGTTTGGAGGAAATTAATAAATCAATAAAATGGATAAAATAAAAAACATACAAAAAAATTTATTGATTAAGCAGATTAATCAAAGTGATGCTATAGCTTATAATAAAAGCTTTTTGCAAAACCCTGTTGACTCTAACTTTAATGTACTCAAAGCTTTTGAAGGTACAGAAAAAGAATACGCTAGACTAGAACTTGCTATTAAAGATGGCAAATGTGAAGAACAAGGTTGTCAAATTGAAATGGATAGATTACAATATTTAACTAATGCTCCTACTGTATTTATGGATTTTATGGAAAATGTTATGGGTGAGCTTTCTGTTACTGATGAAGAAAACTTTGATCCTAATAACAATGCTGATTACACTATAGCAAATTGCATGTTAAATGATAGACCAGGTTTTACTAAAACATCTGGTTACGATATTGATCTTAGATTATTAGGTGATGGATCGCAACAATTAACTTTTACTGGTCCTGGTTTTTATGAGCCATTAATATTAAATAGCTCTAGCTTACAAATATTATTAGAGAGCGGAACTTTTTTAATAGCATCAACACCTAATATAGGTAAAATGATGTCTAGATTATTAACTGAAATAAATGTATTTAGCCCTGAAATGGTAAATGCTGAAACAGAGGAGTTAATGCCTAATGCTAAGATAAGCGAAGAGTTTATATTAACAAATACAGATGGTTCACCTGATTATGAGATTATAGACATAGGCGGTGGTAAAGGTAGAAACGTGTTTAAGTATGACATAGATAAAATAGAAAAGAAAGTAACTCCATTTATAAATGCTGAAGTTGCTGGTATTTTAGATAGTGAACAAGAAGCTGTAGCTGCTTGGAACATGTACATAAGTAAAGGTACTAGCGAAGAAGAAGATGATCAAATGGTACAAGACGCTAACGCTTACGGATCTAGTTGGTCATATGAAACTGACTTACCATTATCACAAGATAAAAAAGTTTTATTCATGAAAAAATATAAAGAGTATTTTATGAAAAACTATTTAGTACAATTTACAACTAATCAATTACCTAGTGTACAAGCTGACGCTGCTGTATTTGATATGGCTGAAATGAAAAAAGCTAAGGCACAAAAATTTGCAGAAGAAAACCCAGTAAAATAAAATTAAATGACTAGAGAAGAATTTATAGAATCATTAGACGTGTCATTATCTTATAAAGCTAAACAAGAACTTTTAGCTCAATGGGATATTGATAATCCTAAAACTGAAGAAGTTGAAGAGGTAAAGACAGAAGTTGTTGCGGACCAAGCGGGTGCGGCTGTAACAACTACAACAGAAGAAGCATCCGATACGGCTTTAGAATCGGAAGATGGTTTTTCGGAATTATTAATACCTGAAGAAGAGTTATTAAAAATAAACGAAAAAGTAAACTCACTTGACTTAAATACTTCTGTAGAAAAAAAACGTTTAGGCGGTAAATTTTCTCAAGACTTTAGCGTTGATATTGTTCCATACGAAGAACAAAGAATTGAAGCTGAAAAAATGCTTAAAGCAGAAGGTGTAGAAATAAACGAACAAGCTATTCAAGATCAAATGAGAGTTTTAATTCGTTCAAAAGAAGAAGATAATTATAGAGCTAGAGAGCACGATAAAAACGCTCCAGGTTTTTTTAGTCTTGACACTGTTAAAAGAATTGGATCAACTGCAGGTACAATATTTAGTGGAACCCTTAGAGGAGATAGTTTTGGAAACAAAATATTTATGAGAGCTTTGTATTCAGACGAACTAAATAAAATTGAAGAGCAATACGCTGGTGATGCTACAGCTGAAGCAAAAGCAATTGATGACTTTATTAGTAATTCTTATATTGGAACAATTAAAAATATAGGAGCTGAAATAATGCTACCTAATGCTGTTAAAGCTAAAGATGCTTTTAAATCTTTAACTGGTAAAGAAGTAAATGAATTAGCTTTAGATATAGCTGATAAAGCAGATGACTATGTAGAAAAACTAGACAGTGAAGTTTTTCAATATGAAATGGGTGTAACGGAAATGTTTAGCGATGCTATAGAGCAAGGTGATTTTTCTGGATATATAAGAGCATTAACTAGAACAACTAAAGAGGCAGCGGCTTCTGCTCCCTATATGGCTGTTGCTGCTATACCTGGTGGTTTAGGAATTATAGGAGTTTCTACAGCTTCTGGAGGAGAATTTAAAGAAAATAGTGAAGCTTCAAAAGCTTACAAAGAATTAATAAATTTAAAAATAACAGACCCAGATTACGAAAGTAAGAAAAAAGAACTAGAAGAAAAAATAAAAAACGGGGGTATAAGTTTACAAAACTTAACTCATCATACGGTTGTTGGTCTTAGTAATAGTATTTTTGAAAGATTTTCTGGTGGTTTAGCAAGAAACTTTTTTAACACTTTCAAAGGTCGACCTAAAAATGTTGTACAAAAAAATCTTAAAGATTACGTTTTAGGTTTTGTTAAAGATTCTGGTGGAGAAGGTTTAACAGAAGGAACTCAAACAGCTATAGAAAAAGCTTCAAATTTTTTAATACAAGGAAAAGAAGTTGATTTCCAAGAAGCAATGCAAGAAATTTATGGTGCTATTATAATTGGAACAGTGTCTGCCGTTGGACCTAGCGGTAGTTCTAATAGTATTAATATAATTAGAACAGGCATAAATAACAAAAAACAAAAAACATTAATAAATGAAGCTGGTGTTAATAACGCTGTAGAGCTTTTTGAAGGAGATGTTAATAGACAAGAGTTAGATTTTACACAAATAAACGGAACTGACGTTAAGATAAACGCAGAACTAGACTTGCAAGTTTCTAAAGGTGAAAAAACAATAGAAGAAGCTAATACAATAAAAGAAAGATATAGAGACGTTCAAGGTGCTGTAAATCAAATAAAACCTTTAGGTTTATCAGAAACAGTGCAACCTAATATTGTTAATTTACTTCTTAAAAAACAAAAGTTAACTAAAGAAATTAAAGATCTTGATTCTGCAATGACACAAACTCAAAATCAAGAAATAAACGAAATAAATCAACAGCTTCAAGATATAGTTCAAGAAGATAAAACTAAAGTAATAGAAAAAGGATCTGAAGCTATCGCTAGTCAACTAGATGTTGGTATAGAATCTTTTAATACAACAGAAGATACAGCAGGAGCTATAGAAACTCTTAAAAATCAAGGAGGTAAAGTAGATATAAAAAATTCTACAGATTATGGAACTATAGTTGAAATACCAAACGATCAGGGCGGTATTGATACTCAGATAATTATAAACAAACAAGAGGCAGCTGCAGACAATGTTGTTACAACTAGTCAACACGAAGTATTGCATGCTGTATTAAGTAAAACTACTAAAGGTAATCCAGATGCTACCATAGCTTTAGGTAAATCACTTTTAAATGAATTAAGAAGCGATGGTGTTAATTTAGGTGGAGAATTTGAAGCTAGACTAGATCAATACGTTAAAGATCCTAACATAAGCGAAGCTGATGTAATGGAAGAAGTAATGACATTGGCTAGCGAAGGTTTGACTAACGGTGAAATTACTATAAACGAAAGCACTCTTACTAAAATAGGTAATGCTATAAAAAAATTCTTTGGTTTAAATAATGTAAACATAAGTTTTAATAGCGGTAAAGATGTTTTAAATTTTATAAGAGATTATAACAAGTCTGTACAAAAAGGTAAAGGATTAAGTAAAAGCCAACTGAAAGTTGCTAAAGAAGGAGCTAAAGGTAAACTTATAGATAACGCTAAAGTTGAAGCTGAAACTATAGTTACTAAACAAAGTAAATCTCCACAAGGAGAGCAAGCTTCTGCTAAAGTTCAAGAAATATATGATGCTAAAGGTAAAGATGGATCATTTGAAATAATAGAACAGTTTGAACCTATAGTTAGTAGAATAGTAGAAAAAAGAAGCGAAGCACCTAATTTTGACAGGCAACTATTAACTGATGAAATTAATACAGGTAAAAGAGGTATTATAGATTTAGTTGCAGAATATAAGCCTGAATCAGGCGTGCCATTAGCTGCCTATATAAATAAATTTTTACCTGCTAGAGCAATAGAAGCTTCACAAAGAGTTTTAGGGGAAGAGTTTACTACAGATGTTACAGAAGCAAGAGGAGTTATAGCTGAAGAAACTAAACAACCAGAAACTGTTGTTAGTAGAAAAGTTAAAAAACCTAGTGAAACTACAGTTTTTGATAAACCTACAGAAACTAGAATAGATGAAGCAATAAATAAAAACTTTAAAGGTGATGATGTTAAATTTTCAGAAACTAAAAACATACCTAAAGAAGTTGCTGATATATACGCAGAAAGTCTAGGTATTAATCCTGAAACAATTGTAGATAAAAGAAGAAACTACTCTAAAAAAGATGCAGAAGGTTTGACTAAAGCTAAACAGCTTTTACTTAAAAACGCTAAAGATGACTATGCTCGCTTACCTGAATTAAAAGATGACTTTGGTAAAGGTACATTTGTACCTAAAAACGTTAAAGACGCTTTATATACTGATGGTAAATTAACTGGTAGCTTAAAAGACTACATAGATCTTATTAGACAAAAGCCAGTTAAACCTATATACAGAGATCGTGTAGGTCAAACTATTAGAGGTTTATTAAATTTAACTATTAGAAATCGTATACTAGAAACAGCACAGCCTTTACAAGCAAAAAGACTACAGTCAGGCGCTAAGTTTAGTAAGAAAAAAGAAATTACAGTTGATAGCAATAAAGGTAAAGAGCAACTAGAAGAAATAGCACAAGCTAGAGATATAAACAAAGCTGCTAAAGCTATAGGCATTGAAGGTAAAATTGGAGTAACTCCTGGTAATTTACTTGAAAAACAAGCTAGCATGCTAGAATCTATAAAAAAATATGGAATATCCGAAGCAGCTTTTTTGTCTGCTAACTTTGCTAATTTTGGTAAAAGAAAAGTAGATGGGGTTTATATTAAAGAACCCGCAAAGGGAAGTTTATATTTTGGTAAAACAGATCCAGCTTTTAAAGAAGCTTTAGTTGCTGCTAAAGAAAACGATAAAAAATACCCCAAAACACAAAGAGTAAATGTAAAAAAAGCAGGCACTAAAGAAGGTAATGCTCAATCAGATGTTAATTTAAACACATTAGAAGGTGTTTCATTAGAGCTTGAATCAGCTGTTAAAGATGGTATGCCTATAGAATTAGCAGCGTTATTTATAGCGTCTGGCTATCAAGCTACTACTGGTTTAGTTAAAATATCAGCAAAGTTCACAGGAGAATCTATAAACCCTAAGTTTGCTACAGAAGGTAAATCTAACCAAACAGGTGGTAAAGAAGCTTTTAGAGAAGAACATAGTCCTCCAGCCTCAGTTGTTGGCGCTAGTATAATATGGGCTATTAAAAATGGTCAAGTAAAACAAATATTTCCTTTTATAAAACAAAATTATATTCAAGTTAAATTATCTAAAGCTGACGATGTAAAGATAGATAGAGCTAAACTAGATGCTACTTTACCTGAAGGTGTAAGTATAATAACACCAAACGCTGGTATAAGAAGATTTGCTGCAGCTGGAATTAATTTAAATACAATAAACGATTTTAAAACAGGTAAAACTTTTGCAGATATAATGGGTGTAGGTGTTAGCAAAGTTAGCATAAAAAATCCTAATATAATATACGCGCAAAACTCTTTAATATCAGAGCAATTAACAACACCACTAGACGTTAAAACAACTAAAACTAGAATTAAAGCTTACGAACCTATTGCTGATTTAGAATTTAAAGCTAGTAAAAATAACACTGTTAAATTTGGTGATAAAATAAATAACGAAATGACTGTAGCTGATCAGTTAACAATGTTAGGTGTTTATGATAAAGCTGCTTCTGTAGCTAGAAAATTAGATACACCTAAAAAAGGTATTAGTGTATTTGATTTTGATGACACATTAGCTAAGACAAAAGAAAAAGTTATAGTAAACAATTCAGACGGAACTACCACAGAAATAAGCGCTGCTCAATTTGCAGAACAAGCTGGTGATTTAGAAGTTGAAGGAGCAACGTTTGATTTTTCTAATTTTGACAATGTAGTAAACGCTAAAAAAGGACCATTAGCTGATCTTGCTTTAAAACGTCAAGATAAGTTTGGCAGTAAAGATATATTTGTTTTAACAGCTAGACCACAAATAGCTGCTCAAGGTATTAAAACATTTTTAGATGGTATTGGTTTAAACTTACCATTATCTAACATAACAGGTTTAGAAAACGGAACACCTG